>Ga0307512_10005204_pt1 | contig 13714 bp, 16 predicted proteins | sample 14_EM_MG_FD_200267 | JGI IMG/M metagenome (GOLD analysis project Ga0307512, IMG submission 200267) | Populus trichocarpa ectomycorrhiza microbial communities from riparian zone in the Pacific Northwest, United States - 14_EM | ecosystem: Host-associated > Plants > Roots > Unclassified | place... | reverse complement strand
CCTTCGCGTCACGAATAGGCAAGACGAAGGTCTACCTCTACTCTGAGAACGACGCGGCATCGAGGTTCGGCAAGGTGCGCTTGCAACTTCGACGAAACTTTCGATAAGCGAGCCTAATATCAAGAACCGGCTCTCGCGTTCTCTCTCATATTGTGCGTACATATTTTGGTAAGCGCAAACACAGGGATGAAGTGGAGGAGGCGGGGGAAGAAGAAATTAGAGAGGACGATGATATAGATGTCCCCGCAGGTAAGCGACCGCAAATACCCCCGGTTTGCCGGTCCTCCCGTTCCTGTTGTGCTCATGTTCCATTGCTCATAGACGAATCGCTGCGGCCAAATGCTATCTTATTGCAGGGAACACCCATCTCAAATCTCCCAACCTCGAATATATTCGCGTACGTGGGGCATTATGACATAAAACCCATCGGATTGGAGTGGATCGACGACACGACCTGTGTCTTGGTTTTTGAAACCAGACGCGCGGCTGCTGCGTCGCACGCTCGCTTGCTCAGAACAGGCGAAGAAGACCCTGATGTTTTTGGCCTCAGCGCGACCCAACCCATCCCTGTGGGCGTCTTACCTCCCAAGTCCAAGCCTGGAGAGGATATAGCTTTGGAAGGCGAGCCGGATTTATTTGGTGGGATTAGGATGAGGTGGGCAAGGAAAGACGATGTAAAACAGAAGGGCGCAAAGAATCAAAGCAAGTTTTATCAACAGCACGGAGAGATGGCGGGAAAGGATGGGAGGGGCTTCTTCGATGACCCACCACCGAAGCGGAAGCGGACACGGACAAAGCGGGGACGGAAGGAGGGAGACCGCGAGATCAAGGCGAGGTTAGACCAGGAACTGGAAGCATTTACCGCCGGGGAGGATGCTCCTTTGTCCAAAATGCGGTCGGACAATATGGAGGAGGGGAGGTCGGGGGTCGTGATCGAACTTGCGAAACCCGAGGGCCAACGTCGTCCTCCGCAGGAAACTCGTGGTTCAGGACGTCGGCGAGGTGAAGGGGGGAATGCCCGCCCTCGGAAGAGCCAGCAGGAGTTGGATGACGAATTGGACGCGTTCCTTCTGGAGAAGGATTGACACCGGGCTTCTTGGGCTCGGGGTCGGATGTAGATTGTAGTCGGACGGATGTACCTTTTTCTTTTCTTTTCGCTTATCGTATTTGAAGCGAAATTTCAGTTTCAGGCCACCGGATGCGCCGAGATGATGGCGTCGGACGGGCGCTGTGGCTGTTTTTTTTTCTGTTGCGCGCTCTTTCGCAGACTTATCACCGCTCTCCTGACTCCTCCCTAGACCACTTCATTCCCCACCCCCTCTCCCTTCTTTGCTCCTCAACAATGAAAGCTTTCGCCTCGCTCCCCGTTTCCGTTTTATCTCTCTTCATCACCCTTTTGCTCGCCCCCTGGACGATTGCTACCAGTCAGTAGCAGATTGTCACCATCACCGCACCCGACCATATTGACACCGTTTCACCTTTTTCCCAGCGTATTTTGATATCCAGGAACCTCAGGCTGGGAGGCATTGGCAAAACGGCGCAGCGAACCCCGTTCAGTGGAAGAAGGGGCTTTTGGACGACGTCCCGTATTTCGACATCGAGATTGGTAGACTGTCCGTCGATGGAATTCTTCTTGTCGCCACGAATGGTCTGTCTTATCTTATTTGTCCATCTCTATCCCCTCTGCTGACACTGACGGCACCTTTTTATCGATCCCTATAGTCCCCGCAAAGTTCACCTCTTTGAACATTTACTTCGACAGTGTTCCAACCGGAGATGACTATTACATGACATTCATGAATCACACCCACGGCGCTACTCACGCCATCTCGCCCCAGTTCTCCATCGTCAACAGCGTGTCACCGGACCAGGGGACACAGCCTAGCGCAGTGGCTAATGTACCTACGGTTACCGTGTCCGGTGCTCCTAACCCAACTTCCACCTTTGCCACGGCATTCCCCGATACCGGTTCGGCCGTATCTATGCTTGGAATTCGTGGCTGGACATCCACGACCCTGACGGTGATGTGCGGTGTGGCCGCTGGTGCACTCTTGGTGTTTGTTTAGACGCAAGACGGTGTGTCGAGACGAGAGACGAGTGGTTTTATGAGGACTTGTTTGCTTTCTTTCCGTAATTCTGCCTTTTATTCCCGATGGACCGCTCCGATAGTAATCAAACACAGTTATGTAGATAGAATGCGTAGGCTGCTGTGTGCCCCTCTGACTTTGAGCCAGACCTTCCTCGGTTTGTTCGGATGTCGCTTTCCCGCGCGCCGTATCCGAGTTGGCCGTCGCATTTGATCTCTTGCTCTTTCACATCAAGCCAATGACGAGGCATGACAAAGCCGATCTCGTTCGACGTGGACACTACGTAGACTCTGACGATAACGAGGCTGGGCCATCGCGCAGTCGCCCTGAAAACCCTGACTCCCAAGACGCTCTCTCAGAATCGGAGAGCAATGGCAGCGAAAACGGAGTACAAGATCGTTCTGTTCACAGTGACGTCGACGAAGAGGAGGGAGACGAAGAAGGCGAGGGAGACTTCGATGGGTTTGAGGACGGTATGGATCTCGAGGGTTTTTCTGGGCTCAAGGACAAGGTTGTGAAACCTTTAACGCCTGAGGCTCTCGCTGCGTTCAAGGCCGCGAAAGAAAAAACTGGGGTCATCTACATTTCGCGAATACCGCCTGGTATGAGACCCACGAAGGTCAGGCATTTAATGAGCCAGTACGGAGAGGTGGGGAAGGTGTATTTGCAGCAGGAAGGTGAGTTTGTCGCTGTCTTGTTCTAGGTGTGTTCGGATTGATTTGGTGTGTCCGGTTTTTAGACGCAAAGCGAGCATATCTTAGACGTAAATATACGTCGACGAAAAAACCTCACTTTACTGAGGGATGGGTCGAGTTCAAGGATAAAAAAGTTGCTCGATCGGTCGCGGCTATGCTGAATGCGACACCGGTTGGGGGCAAGAAGGGTACGAGGTTTAGGGACGATGTTTGGACGATGAAATACCTCCCCAAGTTCAAATGGGATATGTTGACGGAACAGATTGGTAAATTCTTTTGTTCATTGGCGAGATATGTTATTGACGTCTTCGTAGCACACGAAGCAGCGGTACACCAGGCCAAACTGCGAGCTGAGCTTTCTCAGTCCAGGAAGGAGCAACGGGAGTATCTGAAGAACGTGGAACTAGCGCGAGTGCTGGAGAAACGGAAAGAGAGGAAGCTGGCTGAAGGAAAGGAACCGCCTCAACTCAAACGACGACAGAAGGATGGACCCTCAGAAGACCGTCCGAAGAAGAAACAAAAGTCAAAACCAAATGTTGGAGAGGGCGATTCTGCTCAGCTTTCCTCTGTACTCAGCAGTGTCTTTTGAAATAGAGCGTGACAGAGTTGGAGGGAGGATGAACTGTGACTTTGTGACGCGCTACCAAAGATGAAAGGGACCGGTCGCCAAAATTTTCGTCATCCTCCCTTGACAAGCTTGTTGTCGGAATACATCTTCAGTTTAAGCCAGAGTCTTTTTCTACAAAGCCTTGTCCCCGTGCGCATGAAAGAATCGCTGGCTGGTCGTCCTCGCGGTCCTCCGTTTGAATCTCCGCCTGAACTTGGCGGCCGGCCGTAGTACAAGGATGGATCACAAGAGTCGTCGCGAGACACGACCAAGTGAGGAGTGAGCCTCGTGTAACGACGCACAGAGCCGCAGCCTTTTCGTTGCGTTCCGCCTTGTCTCCTTTTCTCCACCGTCGAGGTCTGTTCTCTCTCATCTCTTAGTCCTCCCCATGTCTTCAAAACGTCTTACGTTACCTGGATCAGACCTTCGTCGTCTGTCGACAACTCTCCCTCATCCTCTAATTACCCTTCCTCCATCTATCTAAACTGCACAGTCTCCATGTCTTCCTGGTCTGCTCCCGTCTACCCTCGCCGTTCACGCTCCCGCTCACCCTACCGCGGCTACGCTGGTCGTCCACCTTACCCCGATCCTTATGGTGCGGATCCTTACCGACCGGAATGGGATGCATACGATAGAGATAGGTGGGCCGGGTATGAAAGGGAAAGAGGGCCGTATGATTATGGTAGACGCGGTCGAAGTCGAAGTCCGGACGACGGTACGACATTTCGCCTTCACCAGCCCGCTCCTTCCGGCGTGGCGTGAACTCATTCGTCTTTCTTCAGCAGCCGGCAGAAAACGTCGAAGGTCGACATCTCCGTGGGACCGTGATAGATATGAACCGCGTCCCAGGTATGACGACTACGGTATGCTCACGCTTCACCCCCCTCCCATAATGTGATGCGCTGAATTGTCATTTTCCATAGACCCCCATCGTGGAGGGTTTTCACCCAGGAGGTCATTTCACCCTTCCCGACCGATTCCACAAGATCCACACACCCTCGACTACCCCGCATCCCTGAAACAGTATGCTGAATGGTTCCGATACTTCTTTCCCCAACAAGCCGCCGAAGAAGACAGCCTGGACAAGCAGGCTGAAATCGAGGCAGCAGATGGCTCAAAACCTCGGAATGGTATTCGGTCAAAATGGGAGAAGTACAAAAAAGATTTCGCCTCAAATCAGGTTCGCGTCCTTTTCATTCATTTTTTCGTCACGCCCCCTTCTTTTGCCCGCTGTCGTTGTCTGCAATACAGTCATTCTTATTCTTCACCTATCACGTCATCAAAACCGCTCCTGGCTCATCACTGAAACGCTGGCATATCTCTTTCCCCATTCTCTCTCTCTCTTTCACAATGATATAGCTCCATCGCATGTTCGAGCATCACCGCAAGTCACCCTGGTTCGCGGAGAAGTACGACCCCTCGCCGGAGTTTCTCAAGCTCCGTGAGCGTTTGAGGAGAGAAGGTTGGAAGGGCAGGATCAGCGCCTTCGTCTCTGATCTCGAACAAGGGAAAATCGACCCCGGTCAAGGCGATGCTGAGTCTGACAGTGTTTCGAAAGAACCTGCGTCCAACGGTACTTTTGGAGAGATTACAGACTCCGCGATTGGGCCTGCTGGAGCTGAAGATCCGCCCAACGTTGCGGATGATGACATCCCCGGTGAAGAGGAAGATGCTAACGAAAATGAAGGCGGGAAATCCATCACAAACGGCAGGACATCGAAGAACAATAGGGGTGACAATCGCGGCGAAGAATTTGCTGTGATGCCCGAAGGAAACCAGGTCATGATACGCACAATCCCACCTGATATCGGAAGGCTCAAGCTTGAAGAGGTTTGTCCCCTGCCTTTCTCGTGATATTACTGAATAGTGCTGATACATTTTCATTTGCTGTTTCAGGCCTGTAAGGCTGTTCCCGGATTTGTGCACTTGGCTTTAGGTGACCCGCTACAAAAGCGCAACTACTACCGCGCTGGGTGGATCAGGTTCAAGGAGGATGCTGACATGCCCGCGGTCATGGCCGAACTGGCGGAGAAAAAGGTTAGGAACCTGTTTCGCCGCTCAGTGCAGAAATCTGTATCTGAGCTCCAATAGATCGAGGGTTTCAAGCTCCACCTCAGCCATAACCTCAAACCGTTCACCAGCCGCATCCGTTACGCCCCAGAGGTCGCAAGCAGGCCCGATCGTCTCGCGAAGGATCTTGCAAGTGCCAAAACCCTTGCGTCATTGCTCGAAGATGAATACGATAGAATCAGGCGGCCTCCACCCCCTGGTTATCCTTCACCGCAAGACGGCTCCGCAGAACCAGGCGTTCCGTCGGGGTCAACAGAAGACACCCTCATGGTCGACGGTAGCCTGGACCAAGATCCCGATGAGGATGCTCCGAAATCCAGGGGCAGCGAGGCCGTCGAACAACGTATTGAAAAGCTCATCTCCGAACTGAAAGAGAGTGGCGCCGTGGATGTGATGAGCGAGAGGGAGTTTGAAGCTAAGAAGGTAAAGTTTCATCCACTTTCGGTTGTCGCATGCCCCCCCACTCTCCCACTCCCCAACACATGCCGCTTCTCTCCAATACACTCCCTTGACAAGGAGATCGCTCAACTGATGTTTGCTTTGCTCGCACTCTCGCTCGAACAGGATGCCATTGCATTGGACCTGTACATTTCATATCTTCGAGCAGCGTTTAACACATGCTTTTACTGCGCGGTTGTTACCGATCATGTCGAAGAGTTGCAAAGAAAATGTGTGAAGCATGTGAGGAAACCGATGTCGAAAGCCATGTTAGAGGAAGTGAGAGCTGCCACTCTCGTCGGTGACGAGAGGGAGACCAGGGAGACAGAGACCAACGGCGATCAGCGAGATGGCGATGAAGAACTTACAGGTGAGAAACCGAAGGTGCCAGAAGAGAAGGAGTCCGGAGGAGGAAGGTTCAAGGATAAAGACGTGACACGTGCTGGTCAGTCTGTCGCGTTTTCCCCCGTTGTTTAAGCCACCAGTGATTGACGTGTTTTCCCGTCTAGATGTCAAGTGGCTCGAGTGGTTTGACTCCAAGATCGCTGTCCTGATCAACAGGGACGGCGTAGATCCTCGAGATTATGGAGGCAAGGATCAACAAGAGTGGGTCCATTCATAGACTTCTTGTGGCCCGTAATGAACGGCAATGTTCCGATGACAGGGAACTCGTGCTTGCCGCAGAGCCATACGTCAGACAGGAGGGTGAAGGAAAATACCGGTGCAAGCACTGCCAGAAGTTATTCATCGCTTCCTCCTTCGTTGAGAAGCATGTCGCGAACAAGCATCCAGAGCTCCTTAAACATCTCGATGACGTGGGTGACTTTCATTCTCTACTCTCGTAAATATTACTCAACGTTTGATTTGCGTTTTAGATTCCATACTTCAATAACTTTGCAATGGATCCGCACCGGATCCAGCCCTTCACCCATGCTCCTACCAACATCGGCAACGGTGGGCAGCAGCCCCCTCCTCAGGCCTTTGGTCTCCAAGGGCATTCGTATCCCCCACCAGATTACGGTCGTCTCCCACCGCCTCATCATGGGTATGGTGCACCGATGCCTCCAGTGGGTTACTGGGAGTATCATCAACCACCTGGTTATGGCACGTATCCTCCCCCTCCACGGAGACTGAGCGATCGAATCAGCGGCCATGTCAAGGATCAGTCCGAGGGCCCGGGATTACCTATTGCGCCTGGTTTGCCTGCAAAACCTGTTGGAGTCGACCAAGCTTCAAGCAATAGTACCCGAAGGGGAAGTGGGGGCCGTGGGACTGGACCCCTTCCTCCACCGCCTGCAAATGCAAAGGAAGATCCTCGAGCGTCCGCTGGAAAGAAAGTTAGCTATCACGACATGGATCTGGTGGCTGAGGGCGATGTCGAGTTGAACTATTGAACCACGATTGTATACGATGGGATGGGTTTTTTATATGATTTTTCTTCCTCTATTCATTTCTACTCCCCCCCCCTTTCTACGTCCCACAGACGATAAACCAGAACGATAGTCATCTGTCTCCCCACTCCAACCCCAACTGTAGCATTCGAACACTGACCACATTAATACAAAACGACTTTGGCGATCACAAAGTCCTATGTCCTTGGGAACGCACAAAGAGCACAACTGATCCCGCAGTGTTTCAGAAAAGCAAGTGATGCCCCTCTACGACGCCAACACCACGAGGAAAATGCACGCCATTCGGATTCTCGTAATGACAATCCGCGATATCATCGATAGCGGGATTGAGAGAATGCGTGCTACGGACGAACGGAACCGGGCCCCCTTTTGGTCCAATAGGCTCTACTCTCCCAACTCCTTGGCTCGTCGGACAGGCCGCGGTGGTTGGCTTTGGCGTGGCTCGGGATCCACCCGATCCGAATGTTGATCGTGACTCGGGTTGAAACTTAGCTTGCGATCTGATTCAGGGAACGAGGCGAATTGATCGTGACTCGGGTGCGTCGTTTAAATCTGCCGCTAGTGCGGGTACTGGGTAGGATTCCTGGGGGATGGGATGGGGGGAGGAACCTAAAGGTAGGAAAAATCGCAGAGATCGTGCGATAACCCAGACGTTTGGGGTGATTGGATGGAAGCTTCCCGGGGGGTTCGAGGACGTCGTGCAGAGAGAAGTGAAGTTGTTATGAAGGTAGGTGAGGAAGGAAACATCCACCGAAGGTTAAATTAGCTCTTTCACAGGAATCCGCTCATTTCTTCCACTTCCACTCCCTCGCGCGGAAGGTGTGGTAGGCTAGTTGGGTGGAATATGAAGACTGATGAAACAAGGGGACCGACAGGTGTGAGATGAAATTTGGTCTAACGCACGTAGTTCGCGGCTTTCTGAAAAAGTCGCTGTCTTGGTGGATTTCTGGACCCCGATATCCCAAGTCGGTCTCTGATGCACACAGGGTCTAGGTTTATGGCTGGCTTGCTTTGATGCTTCAGAGCGGCGATGATGGAACAGGCGAAAGGGTAACGGCATTTAGTCAGTGGCCCGGTTGACATATAGTGTGGCTTACCCTTGGGTCCCTTCGTCCAGTGCGGCAACCAGGTAGACGAACGTATGACTGGTCTTATGACGCGGGACGCACGATGCTTTGTATTGGCTGCGGTCGCGGGAGCAGGGCATCGGCGTGCCTTAGGCTCACGCGGCAAACAAATCGACAGGGGCTGGAAGATCAGGTCAGAGGGCAAAAAGGTAGTGAGACAACCATGTTTGGTAGGGGAACCGAACTGCAGGTTCAATGTGACCCTTCCCCAAAAGGCCCCCCTCCCGGGGGTGATGATATTAGCGTGCAGATGTGAGAAAGTGACGCGGGCAAGGAAGAAGGGAGGGGAGCGGAACCGCTTGGCTTCCACGTGCACACAAGGTTGTCTCCTCTGGATACAAGGACCTGCTGAGGGTCGCTGTGGTCCGGCTCAGTCGGGTAAGCAATAGCTGCCTCGCCGGTGAGGAAAGGGGTTCGTTGTGTACCCGAGGGTCCAGAGTTGGACTGTGAGGGATCCTATTTTTTCCGGTGATGGGATCTAGGTCCACCGTTTGGTATGATCAGGGGGTGGATAAAGGATCGAAAACGAGGCGGCGAGAGATTCGAGGGAAGCCTCGTCACATGGCGAACAAAGGAACTTGGATCTCCTTTCATGAACCAACCCCGATTCGCACGCATCATTTGCTGGCGATACGACCCTCGTGGCCAATGTCAGAGTGCGAGGTTGAAAAAAGATAAACATCTCCCTGTGGTTCATTGAATGGAAAGATCCATCCGAGGGTCCTTTGGATATGTCGGCTCGAGAATCGGACCGCAGGCGAAGCGCGAGTCAGGAGGGGTAGCGAAGAATGGGAGTCCCAGATTTTTTGAGATTCAATCGTGCTCGGCGGCTGATACCCGACTGGTCAAGACGACAGCTGGATTTCGAGAGTGGGTGGTGAGTGTTACGCGGTAACGCGGCCATGGAAAAGTCTACTTCCGCTCCTCGCCAACCAACCCGTTCCCTCACGAAGGTCCAGCAGGGTCTAGAAGATGAGGCCTATTGACGTGTTATTGACTCAAAGTCTCTGGCGTCTGAGTACTTCGGAAACGGCCTAATTCTGTACCTACCCGGACCGAATTGCTGACTAAGCTCGATCTCGTCCCTCACCATCTTCATTTCACGAGTTTGCGAAAACGGCGCTTGTGTCCGACGCCAGGTAACATTTTTGGCCTCTAGAGGTGGAAACCAAAGATTTGACGGCCGAATCAGAACACGTGGTCTCAACCAATTTTGAGCTAAAATTTAAGTCCCATCCTGTCATTTTAGATCCAACCAGAATCGAGTAGCGCCCGCAAAGTTTTCTAGGCGCCTAGAGGATCTGAGGGAAAGGTGAGATTTTGATTGGACAGCTTCCGGCATCGCTTTGTCCTCAAGGATCGACAGATCGATACCGTCATCTTCCATCTCTTTCACGATCAGGTCGCTTTTCTGTGTTGAATTGCGATTCTATCACCCTGTTTCTCGCCGCCTCGCCTGCCATCGAACGTGAGATGTTGGTTTCCTCCGTTAATGCACCCACCACGATCCATGCCTTCTCGCTATCTTATCTTCCTCTCGCTAAGAAGCCCTCCTCTAAACATAGCGGCAGGGTAGCGAACCGACCGCTTGGTGAGTGGGGTTTTCATTTTCGCCCCGAAGTGCCCTAGAAAATCAAATTTGCACATTTAGAACACAACCCTTGTCGCCCCCGTGGGTATTATTTGCAATTTGAGCAAAACTTCACCGTTCGTCCGTGTGCCCACAGCGACCCATCTAGCCTGCAGCCGACCGAGTGCCACAAAGCCTGGAGGAGGAAACTCCGGATCACTCCGCGCGCCACATCGCGGTTGTCGTGCTTGAAGGGTGCTTTATAGAGCAACCGGAGAACGCCCGTGCATGCCTATCTAAATTGATTAGTACTGAATTACCAACGGGGAGGAACGGAAATTGAAATCTCATGTGAGTGTATCCATCAGACATTCAAGGAATCCCTGGTTTCTAGTCGGGTTGCTGTGCAAGGATCTCGCCGTCCCCCTCGGCTAATCCTCACCACGCAAATATGGTGCGTGGAATACCACATGTGCGGGATCTTCCATTTCAATCCTGGAATGATACCGAATGTCGCTCCTCGTTGACCACTTTGATGCTGCGAAGCTTTAGGCAGTCAGCATGCAAGAATCTCATACAAATCATGTCCATATAGAACCACCGAATTGTTGCTTGACTCTTGACATGTGTTGACTTAGAGGGCAGTTCATTGCCGAGTGAGTGGTTCCTATGCGTGCGAGGCTTTTGGGCTCCGGACACGCCCGGTAAATCCCTTCCTGTGTGGGTTTGGGTAACCCATACAATGTACGCTCCCCTCCGGTAATCATTATGTACTGAAAGTAACTTGTCACACTCTCGAAGGTACGCGGCACACCAAGTTGAGCAAGTTCATCGTCAGAGGGGGAGCGCCCTTCGTTGAAATGAGCCGTTAAATGATCGATCGTTCTAGAGCTTCTTCGACCCGGGCTGGCATGAGGGGGTGCAGTTTCGTCTTGTCCAAAACGTCCCCAATCGATTACATCGAAATTTTCCCCCACGTATGGGCTGCCTTCATCTCGTTTGTTCTTATCGGTCCAATTGACGCGGTTTGAAGGTATTAAGAATTAGAGGGGAACACACAGACGTAGCAACGACAAACTTCCAGGGATTCAATTGATCTGTCCATGCGCAGCTTCATGTGTGGAATAATTTGGGAGGGCGGGTTGCCAGGTGGTTGGATTCATTTGAGCATCTTTCTGCCAGCACACAGAGGGTCGCTGTTGGCTCCTCCACCGCCTTGAATCGATCTTGCCTACCCGCCAGGACACACTGCGATCAATCGGGCACAAATCACATCGCCGGAAACCACTCGCGACTCTTTGGCTTACCTCCCGTTATGTAATTGTGAGTAACTCACCGCCAATCAAACCTGTTTTTGCATGAGCTCATCATCATGACTTACGAACCACATCTCGCTTGCAGAGAGCACATTGGATAATCAAGAACCCAGAACATACGCCCTACTGACACTTCACATCGTGGAGGTAAATGATCTCGGTCCGCCTTGCACGCTGTCAGCAAAAACTATATGTCGGACTCACTCGAGCAGGTTCACATCTCCGCGGTTGTGGAGGTTTGCAGCAAACTTTTCTGTTGATCCGGAGCGGAGACAGGATGAATCTGAACATAACTGTTCACCTCATCCTCGCGTCCCCTCCGGTCCTAAATCCTTTTGGAAAACTGACTATTCATTCGTACTCGCCCCCTCCTCGCCTTCCCTTCCAAGGTCCCCAATATAAGAACGAGATCCCTCCCAGCGACGATGATCATTATTCTTGCACCAAGTTTCCTTTGGACGTCCTCTACCCACCCTTAATCTAACACCACGTAATCTTACCCCCTCTTTGCCAACTTTCCCGGCGCTCCCCTCTATCCTTCTTATCCTTGTACAAAACCTTGTGACCATCCCACCGCGATGGACAAAATGGTATCGTTCGATGCCATCCTCTTCCCCGCCGACGAACGGGCTCCACACCTTGTCCCTCTCATGACCAGCAACGCTCCCTCATTCCTACCGCTTGGGCAATCGGGATCCCACCAACCTCCATCTGCTATGGCCAAAGTCCCGCATCCAGAGATGTACATGGATTTTATTGCCGAGGGGGTCGGAGCGCGAGCCTGGAAACACCACGTGAGTTCTTCCTCCAAGTTTTTTGCTTGTTTCTATCCACCCCGGGCGTTCCTTTTTTTTTCCCACCTCTACATAACTTTTTTTCATTTTCCCCATCACCTGCGTCACCCTCATTGTTCGTTCCCGAACCGATGTGGGCGATGATCATCGTTTTCCATATTTTTGCGTTTCCGTCTCGATTCGCCTAATGTTAATCAGACGAATCTGACCGGGGACCGTTCCTTTCTTCCCGCTTGATCTACATAGGTCGTTGAGATGCTGGACGGGATGAACAAGAAGTTCATAAATCCCTACGTTATATTTTACCCCGTGTTGTCACGAGATGGGATGCCGTTCCCAATCAACAAGTGCCTCAAGGAGATACAAGGTCCGAACTATCGCGAAAACTTTTCCTGGAGGGGCAACCTCGTCATTGCGAAGTATCGTGACGAGCAGCTCTCGACCCTCATGGACGCCACTATGGCCGACTTTCCTTTACTCAAGAACTACCTGTCCACACACTACTCGCCAATAGTTTCCGTAAGTCCTTTCCTTCTTTTACCCCCCATCGTTCTCCAAACCTCCCACTGCATTACGTCGTTCCACGTTTTTCGAATTGCGTCAGGTAATTTTTCATGTGGCTAACTCACCTCCTCCACACTCATCGGCGCGCTCCTGCGATATCTGCATCGTGTCGTAAAACGTGACATACACAGGGTACACATCCTTCTTCCTAAGCGTCATCCTCCCTCTCGTTCCTCCTAGGATCTCTCACAGGTTCTGGAGGCGATTATTAGTTCTCTGGTTTAATGGAGGGTTGTAGATTCAGGGGGAGCCACGGTCATATTCGTTATTGTATTCCTCCCGCTAATGGAGCACACAATCATAAGCAGTAGAACAGCACAATCCATTCATCATACCTTAAAAGCATTGTATTTTATTCCACAATCCATCGTATTTATTGATATCATCCGTTCCATTCGCTTCGTTCGTTTCTGTTCTCTCCCCCCACTCTCGATCTACACGACAGAGGCGCGGTGGTACGTTGGTCGGCAGGCCACAATATAAATTGGTGAATAGATACAACCCCCGGCGATGGAGCGCGCGGGGTGGGGAGGTCAGCAGAACAGTGGCAGACGCGGACGGAAAAAAAAAACAATATCATAAAGATGACGCCGCATTCATAATTCTACAGCTCCTCGTGTACACCCTCTCTCGATGTCTCCCCCTTCTTCGGTGCTGATCGGCGATTTGGCTCCTCTTTCGCTTCCGCTCCCGTCCCCTTCGCGCCTTTCGACGAACCCGCAGGATTTCCATCCCCAGATTTGGGAGATTTACATGGCTCTGGGATCGGGCTCGTCGGATCGATGGGCACATGTTTTACCGTGCCGACTTTGAAATAGGTCTTGTGTTCGGCGAAGAACTTCTTCCAGTGAATCAGACCCTACAGGAACGACATTCAAAACATCAGTTGAGCGGAAACGTTGCGAGTCGGGAAGCGCGGAGAGAAAGATAGATCTGTGGCGTCCTCAAGTTCCGGCCGTGCATGAAGGAGAGAAGCCTGAAGTGAAAAACAAGTTGGAGAGAATGGGGTGGGTGCGTGTGGTTGTGATTTAATC
>Ga0307512_10005203_pt1 | contig 13717 bp, 21 predicted proteins | sample 14_EM_MG_FD_200267 | JGI IMG/M metagenome (GOLD analysis project Ga0307512, IMG submission 200267) | Populus trichocarpa ectomycorrhiza microbial communities from riparian zone in the Pacific Northwest, United States - 14_EM | ecosystem: Host-associated > Plants > Roots > Unclassified | place... | reverse complement strand
CGAGCAAACCGGAGGAGGAAGGGAAAAAAAAGGGCGCTGGGCAGCGAGGGGATAAAGATCGATCCCCCTACCCCCCTCCCTCTGCCTCCACTGCTCTTCGACATCAGCATCAGCACCATCATTACCATCCACGGAAATCCCCGACCGACAAATCACCGTCACGCAACGGAACCATTCAACAAACACGATCGCATCACAGAATGCCACTCCTCAACCGCGGCCTGTCGCTCCCGCTGCGGCTGCTAGCCGCGCTCATCGCGCTCTACGTCCTAGGCGCGTCGGCGTACCACGTCCACCAGCGGCGGCCCGCCATCTCGTCGACGCTATACGCGGTGACGGTGATCTCGGGCGTCGGAGCGATATGGGCGCTGCTCAGCGCGATGGTGATCTGCTGCATCAAGCGGCCGTCGCTGTTACTGCCGACCGCGCTGCTGGACCTGGCGTTCATGGGCGGCTTTGTCGCGATTGCCGTGCTGTTGCGCCACGACGCCCGCACGACCTGTCACGACAGCGAGATCTGCAAGGTCGACAAGACCGCCTTTGCCGTTTCTGTGGCCAATGCGTGAGTGCTCCCCTGTTGCCTAGCAGCTCCGCATAGTAACCGATCGCCACACTGCAGCGTCTTTTTCCTGCTCCTGGCCCTGCTCACCTTCAAACTCTACAAAGCCTTCAAGCGCAACCGCGCCTTCGGCCCCGGCCCCAACAACGGCTACTCCACCACGCCCACGGCAACCACGGGTACGCGCTCACGCCACTGGGGCTCGCGCGCTAGCGAGGACACCGCCATCACCGAGAACACGACCGCCGGCTTCACGCGCCACGGCGGGAGACACCAGGAGCCTGCCATGGTCGAGGCCGGCCATGGATACAGGGAGCCTGGACACGCGGGCGCTAGGGGGAGCTTCGACCCCGAGCTGCCGCACCACCACCAGACCCGCGAGGTCGCTACGCATCAGGGGTTCTGAGTGGGACGGGGATGGTGGCATGTAAGATGGATTGCAGCGGGTGTATATAGGTGGTTAGTACTCGCAGTCAGCCTATGTAGACTATGACGGCTGCATTTTGCCCGGGTCCCGTCTACTTTCCAGCCCTGACCTCGATCAGTCCGCAGGCGGCTCGTTGTGGCTCCCTTGAGGTGGCTACACAAATACGAATTGGTAGTAGTGAGATCATGGATCGGGCTCGAATTGGTCGCCTGTCGATCGTTCCAGGGAACTCTCCAGAGTTCGATACTACTAGTTACAAACGCTGCAGGTAAATGCCGTCAATTGCAACAATCGTGAAGAATCTTGTAGTATACTCACGCCCCAACTACTCCGTGCAAGTTCAAAGCAACGCACGATCACGCCGACGTATAGACTCCAACCAGCCTCCGCACGCAAGCATTCAACCACCACACCCTCACTCGATCCGCGCACTGCCGCCCATCCGGCGCCGCTTCCCACCACCCTCCATCTCAGCCGAGCCGGCGCGCATCTCCGCATCGGCGCCACCACCAGGCCTCGCCCTCACGCGCGCGGTCGACGCATAGAACCGCGACGCGGGGACTCTCCGCAGCTGCACCTGTGCGCGCGGCGCCGCACGACCGGGAGCGTCCTGCGGCGGCGGCGACGGGTGGACACGCAGCCACGGCGAGCTCGCCTCGCTCTCACTGTCCCGGTCCGACTCCTCGTCGGTCTCCGGCTCTGTCTCCGTCTCCGTCTCCGGCGGCTGTGGCTGCGGCTGCGGCTGCGGCGGGGGCAGTGCGTACGGCGCCCGCTCCTGCTCGAGCTCGCGCTCCTGCTGCTGGCGCCAGCGGAGGCGGCTCGCCCGCCGCTGCCGCTGCTGCTGCTGCTGGTGCGGCGGCGGCGGAGGCATGCGTGGGCGCACTGGTCACGGCCGTCAGCTGTGCCCTGGTATGCGGCGGGGGCGGGGGCGAACCAGTGCCGAAGTGCGAGAATGCGCCTCCCATCGCTTGTCGCGCGGGTGGGACGACGTGCGCTGTCCAGAACGAGACCGGTGGGGAGGAGGGGGGCGAGGAGGAGGTCGACGATGGCGTTGGGGAGGACGGCGGCGACGGCGGCAGCGGCGGCAGCGGCGCTGGGGGTGGAAGTGTGGTCGCCATGGTGCTGGCTGGAGGAGTCGGGGTGGCTGAGGAGGAGTGCTGGGTTGGAGCGGTCGGTGGCATCGCCAAAGTGGCGGTTGTTTGTTGTGAGGCGCTACTGCGCAAGCCGCGACCCTTTCCCGGTTGTTCTCTCTGCTCGCCTTGGAAGACTAATCTTGACTGCGACCGCGGGCGCGGTCGCAAGTTCAAGTGAATCGGGGTTGGTGGCGCCGATTATCACTCGGTCTGTCGATCACGTGCCTGCCTGAATGCGGAACCAATCGCTTTATGTATGTAGCGTCGACTATTCCACTCTCTCACGGCGAAAGGCGCCTCTTCTTATCTATATCCATCACTGTTGCAGCACCGCCGATAAAATAGTCTGGGCGTGGCTGGGTCGAGTGATACCCAATGTTTGTGTCGGAGCAAAAAAAAACCCCGGCTGTCTGGGTTGTTGCTGTTCGAGATGGCCGAAGCATTGAGTGCCATACAGCTCACTGACGGAGCCACGCACGCGCGGCACGACATCTACCGCTACGGCCACCCACCAGAGGGCAAGAAAGCACGTCTAGTTAACCTTCACACTGTGGCCTCTATGGGGTGCAAAAGCGGATTGCTCCATGACACACGGGTGATCATAAAGGACGCTGAGTGAAGGAAAAAAATATTCGCCGCGACAAATACAGCAGCAGACAACGGCGCTGGCATCAGACAACATCTCTGCAACCCCAAATGCGACCACCCCCACCCATCACAGCCATCGATGATCCAGACAACTCTCAATCGGTTGCCATTTGGGCTTGCCTGATTTCCCGGACAAAGCCCTCCCCGGTGTTCGTTCAGTAAACGGTTGGGCCACTCTATACTCGAATACCGGAAGGCATATACACCTACGCCTAATGCATTGAGTGAATGATGATTGTACTAGCACTAACTGTTTCACTCAGTGCTATGAACGACCACACGCGTCAGGAGATACCTAATTGCTGTGGGAGGTAAAGGCCGTTGCGAAAGAGAAGGCCTGGTCCGGGACACTGGGTGCAGATATACCTATGTATCGCAGGAGCAATGAGGGCGGGATACAGCAGCCGGGTCACGGCAATGCAGATACACCCTCTTTTGTTGTCGAGCCGCTAGAACGCGAGCAATTTACGGCAGAGGGCAGACACGAGTGACGCCGCGTGAACTCAGGGCTTCGCCGAGTGTCAGGTCTCGACGTGTAATGGGCCACAGGGCGCCCTCTTCCCGTTGCGGATTGTCAGCTGGGTGGCTGAGCCGTTGGCGCTCCCACGAGATTGACGGAGCGGAATGACGCACATAGCGTAGACTACGTGGCCGAGAGCGAGGCGTGGGGGAATAGCATTCATTTGTGTCGTTCGTGTCATCATTTCTCCTTTCAGAACCTCCTCCCGCGCGCGGCCCTCGCCACCGCCACTGCCCTCCCGAGCAGCCAGCCGACATCGATGCGTCTCGCCCAGCGCACGCCCAGAATCGCCACAACCATGGCGCCGAATAACCTCACTCCCCACTTTGCCAGCGGCCTGTTGTCGAGATCTGCGGCCGCACACCGCGCGGCTGCGACGGCCTCGTCGAGTCGGAGCACCCGCTTCGCCCTCAGTCCCAGATCGCCCACTCTGCCCACCACACCGCCGACACGCCGCGCCCTGACGAATCTCCCCCTCAGCGGGAACTCCGAGTTGTCCAGCAGTATGCTCCGTATGGCGAGTTCGCAGTACACCCACGCCGGCATCCGCCGCGCCAGCACACCCTGCCACCATGCCTTCCCCACCGCCACACGAGTAGCCAGCATGGAAACCCATGCACACGTCTCAACGCGCGGCCGCATGGCGTCCTCGAACGCCGTGAAGATGGCAGTGTAATCCTCGCCGCCGCCAACGATCGCGTTCGTGAGTGCCGCGACGCCCTCGAGGTCGAGCGAGGCGGCCAGTAACGCGGCCGGCGCGAGCTTGTACAGTCCGTCCGCGAGCTGGAGGGTGCGGGCGCCGTGCCAGTTCCCACGCGGGGAGACACCGGCTTCGACCTCGGCGACGGCCGGCGGCGAGGCAGCCGTGAGCCAGAGCGCGGACAGCGCCGTGTTCCCGAGACTCAGATGCGACGACGACAGGTCCTGCCGCAACGCGCCGCGCAGCAGCGACCACCAGTAGCGCTTCCCCTCGACCGTGACGGCGGCCGCCGCTTCCCCGCGCCTCGACGCCATCGCGACCGCCGGCCCCTCGGCCTCGATCAGCTCCGACGCGTCCACGGCGGTGTCTCCCGAGATCCACGTGTACTTCCCGCGCTCGACCGGGAACGCGGCCGCGAGCCCCTCGGTGTCGACCACGATGTCGCCGCAGAACATCTCCATCCCCGCGGTGATGACGGTGGCGCCCTGCGCGTCGGCGCGGATGTCGACCGCCTTCGTGTTGGCGTGCAGACAGGCCGCCGGGAGCCGCGCTAGCAGCGTCGCGAGGAGGTGGCGGCGTGGGAGGAGCGCGAACGGGTAGCCTAGCCTTCGCGGGCGGTCAGGTCGGCACGAGCGGGCGGCTGGAGGGGGAGCAAACGAGGTCTCGACGGCGCCCCACCATCCGCCAGGAAGCGGCGTGTGTCGCGGCTTCAGGGCATCCCACACGCCGAGCTGCGACAGGATCGCGACGCCGTGCGGGTGGAGCACCACCGGCGGGTCGCCGCCGTCGGTAGCGACGAAAGAGGCCTCCGGCGAGCGAGCGAGCAGCGTGAACGCGATGTTCTTGCGCGTCAGCGACAGCGCCAGCGAGAGCGACGAGAGGTTGCTGCCCAGGATTATCACCGTGAACGGGCGCGGCAGCGGAGAGAGTGGGTCGTGCGCGTGCATGTCGCGGAGGATTGTGGGATGTAGTGAAAGGTGGAGGTACGGCGTCGGGTTTCTGCAGATTGTGCGGGTGGGGAGCGCGTGGGGGGCCGGTCGACATGGGTGCGCCACGTATCTGCACCGGCTATCATTCGTCGATTCTCCGACATCGTGGGTCATCTCGGGATTGTGAGCCGCAAGGTCACGGTGGATATGGCAGAAGCGAGGGGTGATGTCCGATCGGAGAATGTGTGTGAGTTATGTGGATGGTGGTGACGATGGCGACAATCTGGTCGGAGGTCTGGCGTGGCGCGTGTGAGGGTTTTTCATCGTCGGTGTTAGATGTCTTCTCTCCCGGCAGGCAGAGGCGCCGCATCGGACTGGTAAATGGCGAGGGCTACATACCCCGGCTGGCCAGTGCTGGCGGGAAAGGTTTCCTTTGTAAGATCATAGACCGCACGTGAATTCAATTGGCGGCTCTCTCTCTCTCTTGGGCCGATGGTGGCAAGTCCATTGTGGCTACACGAGGCCGGGAGATGGCTGAACTCAATGAACGCGCGACCGCACGTGGGGCCAGAATCAAACCGGGAAACACCAAGTACATTTGTGATTACGAAGAAAATGGAAATAGTGACAGCCAATGCGGGTGAGCTGCCATCGGACCACTACAATCTGTCCAAAGAAAAACCGAAAAGAAAATAGAAAGGAAGTAGCTAGCAAGCCACAGCGGAAGCGCTCGGCAACAGTCATGACTCCTCGTCATCGGACGGCTCCTCGTACCCTAGCTCCTGGAGATACTCGAAAGCCTCCTCGTGGTAGAGATGCCCCCTCAGCCGCTGTGCCAGGCCTTCCCGCCGTCTCTCCTGCCGGCCACCCCCACTATCCGAGTCGTCGGATCCACTATCCTCCGACTCGTCGTCACCGCCAGCTCCACTGTTCTCCAGCTCGGCGTCATCGTCGGATCCACTGTCCTCGGGCTCGTCGTCACCGTCAGATCCACTATCCTCCAGCTCGTCATCGCTATCATCTCCGACATCGCGGTTGGCACCGACGTCCATCGGGGTGTTTCCAGCAGCGCTCCAGGGGCAAGTGGGGCTCTGTGCAGAGCTTGACGCGCGAGTCGTCGATTCGGCGAAGCTGGCGTCTCCTGCGGGCGTGCGCTGGTGCGGGCAGGTCATGGTGCTGTGCTGTACGTTGCTGTGTGGTGCGGGGCGGTCTTGCAGAGGTCCACTGGTCCAGTTGGTTTGCAGTAGTGGTGGCTGAGGGATGGCTGTCAACTGCTGCAGTGGGTTGGATCAGGGATTAGCTGCTGGGTCAAGAGGTGAGAGCGTGGAGTAGGAGGAGGACAGTGGGGGCCTTTTATCTCTTGCCAGGAGGGGCGCGGAGTGGGCGAACTTGCTGATCCCATTGAACAAGTCAAACTCTCCTGCGTCCGAGACGATGACGGAATGAGTGCCGCGGACTGTCTTGAAGGAGGATTTAGCGGGCTCGTGTCCGTGTCTGTTTGCGCTCATGGTAGGATTCGCGGTTCGATGACGATGAGTCATTGATCGCATACGACTTGTAGATTCGCGGTTCGAGCTGACTGCAACGAGTGAGGAGGTTGAATGGCAATGCGAGTGATTTAGAATGATGGCTTGCTCCGGGTATGTGCGGGAACGCCATTGTAGATGTTGGTACGATGGGCGGGGTATTCTAGGATTCGAGATTTGCTGGAGAATGGTGAGCTCGAACGGTCATGGACGGCGGCCGCTGGTAGCGCCGTTATTCGAGAAGTACATAGTGGTTTTGCATTGGTGAGTAGCTCTTGAAATCCGGGGTACGCGGAGGTATTATACCGACAAACCTTTACTATGCCACCGGAGGTCCTTACCCTGTAGAGCGCCACTGGTACAAGGGGCTACGTATATTTCTGCGACTCGCTGGCGGCAAATGCAACCTCCCCGCAAGTTGCAGTCAATCAGCTACCGAGCTTTCAAAGCAGCAGCCTACGCAACCCGCGACTGCGTGCTAGAATGGCTGCGGAGTGTCGAATTCCAATCGCTTGAAGCACTGATGCTGGCGTCTGGATTGGTCGTCCGCTAGTTGAATTCGTATACAGCGGGCGATCGCTCGGTGCGTTGCTTTGTCCGGCGATGTGGGTGGACTCTGCTTTCTTCTAGGTATGGTATTCTACAGTAATAGCTGTTTAAAAGATTCCCGTATATATACTCCTCGTTGGCACATGTCGCGAGACCGCTCACCGTTCTTCTAAGACAGCGACACTGGACTTCTTTGACTCTTGCGCCCCAGATTCTTTTCGATTCTCAAACCACCAGTCAGCTTCTGCACCGCGTGCATGCGGTCTCCACTCGGCGCCTGGTATGTACTGCTTCCTCTTCTGCTCGCTGCTTCTGGGCTCGCTGGTAATTCACTGCTTTTGCCGACCACTATTTCCGATTTTCTGCTGGTACATAGTCATCGTCGCCTCCAGCTTCCTCGCGGCTCTCGCGGCTGCTCTCGTGATTCTCAACACCCTTCACGTCCCCACCAGCTCCGTTGATGTCACCTCACACATAGCGACGCGACGCCGCAGTCGCCACCTGGAATGAGCGATGCCGCCCATATACCATTCTCCCTACGGCCATAGGCGGCGTTACTATCCATCATTGCTGCAACTGCACGCCGCTGCCCGTCCGTGTCTTTTCATGTGCAGCAAGACAATGGTCGGCGCGCCTTGTCGACACTTCCAATTTTCGGATGCAGTCCACCGACATGTCCGTACAGATGTAGCACGGTCCGGCGAGCGAAAGAATGCGGGGAAAAAAACAACGCCACACCTCCTCTCACTCCCACTCTGACTTTGACCCTTTTGACGGTCTTTTCGCTCGCTTGTGTCCAGGTCGAAATGCAATATGATGCAACAATAAAAAAGAAAAAAAAAAGCTCGCTTGTGCCTTAGTAGAGCAAGCCTCGGAAATTTGCGGAAATGGCGTCGTACTGTGGAGTAATGAAGCTTAGCGAACCGGATCGATCCGTACAACGAGCCGAGTGACCTGCGATGACAGCTTCCCTTCTGGTCGTGGTTGACGTAATGCATGATTTGACACTAACGGTCACGGCGACGCTACGTCATCTATCGTGTCGGCGGCGATAGCAACTACTCCATTCGCACACACAGCACCGCCATCCGCCTGCAGCACACACTGCTCCTGCACCGCCCATTCACCTGAGCAATTGACATCAGCGCACCACCACCACCACCCACCACCACCACGACAACGAACATGTCGACCCGGCGCACGACGCTGCCTACGCCGCCCACGCCGCGGCTGTCGGTGGGGAGCGCGTTCCTGCTGGGGTGCAGCGCGGGTGTGGTCGGCGTTCTCACGATGACCGTGGGCGAGCATCTCGAGAAATCGGTGAGCGGGCGCGGCAACTCCCACTTCCCCGGTTAGACGCTGCTGCGGCTGCTAGGCCGTGGCGGGTCGCAGTATGGCTGGGGCTGGAACACGGCGATGCACTACGGCCAGGGCGCGCTCGCGGGCGGCATCCGCGGCGCCATGGCGCTGTACGGCGTTTTCGGGGCCCGTTTGCGGACTTTATGTTTACCGCGGTCAGGTGAGTGGTGAGAGGTCGGTGGATCGGAGGGCGGGGGAGGCGGAGCTGATGGGGGACGGAAGGCTTGCCATCGACCAGACGCTCGAGAATCTCACCGGTGTTGGTGCGCTGCCGTGGTAGGTTTCGTGGCGGTTGTGCTGGAAGCCAAGCTGACAACGATATAGGACGTGGCCCGTCGGCGAGCAGGTCGCCGACGTGATTCATAAGACCGTCTTCGCTTTCGTCACGGGGTACTTTGCGGACCGCTGGATCCGGTAGCTGGGTTAGTGGGCTTGCCCTGCTTATCTCACTGTGTTTGATCGTTGAGCGGGACGGACGCTTCCCGATTCTGCAGTGCGACCCCGTCTATCGCCATGTACGTATAGTAATGGCGCGGCGTCGTGCTCTTTCTCTGCCATGTGTCGTCCTTACAGACCAGTGAGATTCCACCCCTAGTTACTGCCTACTTGCCTGCCTACCCAATAGCAATCAGTGCGAATTGCAAATACGATGCACATATGTTCCTACCATTATATATGTGGCATTGTGGATGGAAACGGCTACACGGAGCCCACGTGAAAGAGCACACATCCGACGAAAGGAAAATGTACGCACTCCCGGCCCTTCCCACTCTCACGCTGACCATCGCTCGTATCGCAGCTTACGCGCAGCTACATATGTACCACACAACTCCCGAACTCCGCCGCCCGCGCACATGGGAGTCCAATGCATTCACCGAAGGGGACGCTCACTTGTCCGGCCGAGAGACGGCGATGTGTCCTTCCTTCTTCCTTTGTTCCGGTGATTGGTGATCCGGGGAACTGTACGTATGGACACCACACATATCGAGGCTATTGTATCGAACGATGACGGCACGCATGCACGAATCCTGGCTGGTTGAGCGGTGCAGCGAAGAACCGTCGCGCGAGCTTTCCCTCGGACGACATGACCCGGTGGGACACCCATCTACCAGCAATCGGATTGACGTCGTGGGCCGGCACGAATGCCGTTGGAGTAGAGATGAAGACTAGATGGATGGATAGATGGGCGGGTGGTTGCTACGGCACGTTCTCCGAACAACGGGTGTACATACATACGTCCTCCACGGTACATACATACATGTACTCTACGGTAGATAGTGCATCTGCAAATATAAACAACGTGTCGTGACACGTCCTTCCTCCGGCTCGGCACAATCACCAGATCCGTGCTCGCGGATATATGCGGCAACTGACTGCGTGCGCCGGATGAGTAAGGATGGATGGATGGGTTGACGCCTTCCGACCGGCGCTAGACTGGACCAACCGGCTAACTAGGTAGTGGACTAGCAGTGCCGCGGTTGGCTTGCAGGGTGTAGGTATATGTATGTGGATAGGAGGAGGAGGCCGAACGGCGTTTCTGCAGTTGGCGGGCCGGGCCAAAAATCAGCCCTTATGGAAGGAGAGCGGGAAAGAGCGCAGTGCCGGAAAGCGCGGGGCTGCAGAATATGGAGCAGCGGAGTGCACCGTGTGCCCCCCGCATCCTATGAGCGCCAACACTAGTCTAGGTGTGTTGCGATGCATCTTGCCTATATCCACATAGATATAGAGCACGGATACTCTAGATGCTCCACTTTCGCCGCCATTCTCGAAGGGGAATCACGTGTGAAATGTGGTGTTGAGAAACGAAGAGGAACGAATTTCCGGAAAAAGAAGTGGTAACTAACGCAGGCACATGGAAGCGGGGCAAGGCAGCGAATCAGCGAGTCGGGTTTACTTTTATTCGATTTATTTTTATGTGTTGTGGGCGACACTGGAACTCCGGCGACGGGACGATGGCGGATCACATCTCACAATTGGTTTTTTTTTTTTTTTTCTGTTTTTTCTTTTCTTTTCTTTTCTTTTCTTTTTTTTCCTTTTCGTTTTTCTTTCTTTCCTTTTGCTGCAACCTTCGCGAAGAGTGGCAGCTCGAGTGGACTCTGAAGAGCGAGCAGAGCAAATCGGAACGGAGAGAAGAAAAGCGTGTTCTCCCCTTCTCAACTTGCACCCCTTAAAGCACTAACAGTGGTACATTGTTCTGCAACACAAGAATAGCCCCCCTGCGCGTGCGGGCGCAAATCATGGATTGAGTTATGTTGACTCCTCACTGCAAGTTTATCGACCCGTCAAGTACGTGCATTGGCTCACGTCACTTCCACCACCACAACGGAATATTAATGATTCTCAGGGGATATCTGTATAGGGGAGAAATACGGGGGCAAGAAAGAAGCTCGCGCAGATCCTCCGTTTCTCCACCACGCAGCCGTGCCCAATGCCAGCAAGCGTTTGAAGGAAAATCCCGTGGTCTGGGGTCCTGCACTCTCCACAATTGAGATATATCGCTTTCTCAGGTCCATGTGCCCTAGCTTATCTTATCGATCTTTTCCTGTTTGGGCGCACCCTTTCCCAAAAAGCAATACATAAACAAACCAAAGGCGCCCCAGAAAACCGAGGGATCCTTCCGCCAAGTTGTCGAGTAACAGTGTAGAGTGCAACATACATACCGCATCTCCATCCCAGGAACCGGCTGCAGAAACGGCTTCCATGGCCTCCCCCGCTCTCGGATTTCCTTCCTTCGTCCTTCCCCCTGCTTCCTCCCTGCTTCCTTGCTGCATGCATGCTAGCTGGATGGGATGCTCCGGCAGCCGCTGGAACGAAGCCGACAGGGCTCTTCCTCTCGGGTTAGCACGGGACGTCTGCGATATCTTCGAGCTGGGCTATGTAGGTACTTTTGTATGCGAAGGTATCCACTCTCTAGGGCCAAAGTGGAGTGGCAAAATACGATCAAACCTTCCCTTCACATGCATGATGGGACGGATGCTGCGGGCTGTGATACACAATACGCAGATACTGAATGGCCTACAGTACAGTACTGAATGGGGTCACTACGCGAGGTGTGTCAACTTCATTTCCTTTCGTCTCTCTCTCTCTCTTTCTCTCTTTCTCTCTCTCCCCCCTCATCCTCCTCCTCCTCTTCTGTCCGCAGCTCCCGCATCGACGATCGAACAAGTCCGCCGCGGTGAGATGCGATAAGCTGCACGAGAAACAGCCGCTCTTCATCCAGTCCGTCTCCCCTCATCGTCGACACCGACAATTCCTCCGTCCATCCATCGAACTTCTGGACGACACACGGCGAAAAACAAGAATCGTAAAGGGTGGGAAAAAAAATAAAGATAAAGAAAGGAAACATTTTTTTAGGAAAGGCTCCTCCTCCATGGACAGGGTAGTGCGGTCGCCACACCGAAATGCCTAATGGATGGACGCCAATCATCATCGAGTGGGCGCTGACACTGCTGTCGCTCGTCTTTGTCCTTCTGCGCATATACGTCCGCTTCTCGGTGCCGACCACGGACGTCCACTACAAGCTTGGCGATACCGTCGTTGTCGTCGCCTGGCTCGCGCTGGCCGTCATGGTCTCACTCGACAGCGCGCTCGCAAAGCTGTCGCTGTTCGACGGCCCCGCACGCTTCGACCGCTCGCTGGCCACCAAGAACGACAAGCCCGAGGATAACGTCCGGATGATGAAGGTTCGAGATCCCGATCCGTGGGGGTGGTGGAAGAGGGGGACGGGTCGCTGTGGAGGGCTGTGGGAGGAGTCGTCAGTAGGTCGGCGGGACGCAATGGACGGACGAATGTTGGGATGGTGGAAACCGCAGAGGTCGGGACTGACCGTGTCTTGCTGCTGCAGATCTTCTACGCCTCCATGCTCCCGTACACGCTCTCCCTCTACCTCGTCAAGGCGGCGCTGCTGGTCTGGTACTACACCATCACGCCCAAGACGCTCACGCGCTGCCGCAGCGCGCTGCAGGCCATCTCCGGGCTCTGCGTGCTGGGCTTCTTCCTCGCCGTCGGCTTCAACTTCCTCTGGTGCTGGCCGGTGTCGCGGAACTGGACGCTGGACGGCCCGCGCATGTGCGTTGCGGCCGCCCAGCTGCCGCCGCTGATCGTCACCCTCGTCTTCCACCTGATCACCAACATACTGATTTTCGTCTACCCGTTCCCGCTGATGCGCAGCGCCCACCTCGTGCAGCAGAGCCGCCGCACCTGGGGCATCGCCTTCCTATTCGCGCTGGGCTTCGTCGCGATCGCATCGACCGTCGCTCGGGTCGCGGCCACCATGACGAGGTATGCTCGGATCCGGCGTGGGCTCCGTCTTGCTTCTTCTCCTTGCATGCTAACCGTACCCAGCACAACCCCGTCCGTGGTTGCAGTGTGGACGACGGGCGAGTGCACCGCCGGCATCGCCATCGTCTGCTGCCCCGCGCTACGCCTGCTGATCCAGTCGTCGACGCCCAGAGCCCGACTGCACCACAAGAGCGGCTCGCCGTCGCCCGTGCACCACCATCACCGCCACCGCCACCACGGCTCGACGGACACGTACGCCTCGACCACGCACACGGCGCGCACGACGCTGGCCACGAGCGAGATTTGGGACGGCACCGACTCGACGGCGCCGGAGTGGATACGGCTGGGCTCGAGGGGAATCGTGCACGCCGACAAGGACATCGAGATGGGCAGCTACAATTCCAGCGGCGGCGGCGACGGCGACACCATGTCGGCGCACACGGGCGGGCATGGCGGACGGTACGCGTACACGCCTCCGAGCGCGACGGCGCCGGGCTTCGTGCTGCAGCCGGGGCGAGGAATAATCCAGCACGCGCCAGGGGTGGTGCCGTTCAGCGGTGGGGTGCCGTGCTGGATGGCCCTGCCGGACCCACCGTTCCTGTCGGAGAAGGACGAGGACGAGGGAGATGATGATGACGGCTGCGTCCGTGGCCAGACGCTCAAGCCGCCGCCGCCGAGCAAGCCGAAGGTGCGCTGGGGCGTCGACGGTGGCGGCGACAAGGAGTGGGACGACGGCGGCGTGCTCGAGAACCGCGACCGCTGGGAACCTCCGCGCGCGTCCGACCGGCTCGACCGCATCGTCGAGACACTGAGCGAGCCCGCAACGGCCACGAAGCGGTGGAGCCAGGGCAGCTTCGGCGATCGCAACGGCCACCACCAGCGCAAGGACGACGACGAGGAGGAGCGCGCCGTCATCAGCAAGGAGACGTTCTTCTTCGATTGAGATCTGCGTCACGACGGGCCTTTTTTTTCGGCATTTGCATCTTTTGGTATGTAAATATATCATCATTCCTCGCATTTCTCTCCGTGGGATTTTTCGATATTTTTTTCAATATTTTTTTCAACTTTGCTTTACGGGGATTTTTT
>Ga0307512_10005201_pt1 | contig 13719 bp, 8 predicted proteins | sample 14_EM_MG_FD_200267 | JGI IMG/M metagenome (GOLD analysis project Ga0307512, IMG submission 200267) | Populus trichocarpa ectomycorrhiza microbial communities from riparian zone in the Pacific Northwest, United States - 14_EM | ecosystem: Host-associated > Plants > Roots > Unclassified | place... | reverse complement strand
GGGGTAACCTGGTATTCTCCCTGCAGGCAGATGTGGTTTCGAGTGCCAGCCTCACGATTGCTGTGGTCTGCAATATATGTAGCGGAGGTGGCAATACCTAGTGGTTCTACCAAGATTCCACGTTGCATGAAATTCGCCCCAAACCCGCGATCAGCCCCTCGATTGGGGATAGTTTTTCGGACACCTCCCTCGTCCACCCATACTCTAGTTAGATTACTACTGGTGGTATGGTTGCGCACTATCTATGTACGGCAGAGATCGTTCGACATGCCACAATGCCAACAGCCCTATCACACGAGGCGGGTCTCGCCACACAATGGTGTGGCTGGTGTCCGAGTGGCGCAGTCGCGGTTTCCCGGTGGACCGGAAGAGCACAGCGCGTTTAGGTACTCTCCCGGCCAGCGCGCATGCACTCTATCTACAAGAGCCCAGCCTTCCCGGCCTCGCTGCCGATTCCCAGGCTTTGTATCTCCTCAAGTTCCTAGTGTGCGCAGTACTCTCTGCGGCAGCAGCCACAGCACCGGACCTCTGCCACACCAGAGCACTTCTCCTTCATCGTCCGAGTCAATGCCCGCATAGTCGTAGGTAGGTACATACATAGATATGCACCAGTGCTTCCGGGCCCGGACTTGCCGTCAGCTAGCGGAGGCGGTAATCACAGCCCTGCCACATATCGGTGACTTCACCACCGATACCTGTTGAAAGAATACCGATTAGCGATGAGGATAGAAACGAATGATAGGGGTTCGATCAGTCTTAATGCTGTATGGGATGAGGAAACACAAGGCGTATCGATTCTTGTAGTTCGAGTGGTTCACAACTTCGCTGTAGTATTCGATAAGTATAGAGCAGAAGGAGAAGAGAAAGAACCCGCAGAACAAATATCCTCCGCTGACACTTCCCTGCTTGCGCCTTACGCAATCGTGTCCTCAACAAACTCCAAGGCTCAAGCGTCAAATCTAAACAACGCGCGAGAAGCATTTCCAACAATACCCACTGCATACGGGGTAGGGAAGTACTGGCATTGTGGGCGCAGTTTGGCGGAGACAACGCGGGTCAGCCACAGTGGCAAATCTGGGCCCAAGGAAAGTGTCTAAGTGGATACTGTACATACGTAAGCTATCAATGGTACCAACCAGTTCTGGAGAAAAGAGGGCGTGCAATTTTCAAGCTCTGCGCATCGAAAGGAGGAGGAAAGATGCAGCTTTTTTTTGTTTTGTTCTGTCATTAATCGCATGCGTCCTCTCTAGATCATGGCGATACACTGTCCGTTTCCGTCCAATGTCCCTTCGGCACGATGTAGCTCTCCCCTGCCCTCCGCCCTGGCCTGTCCCAAGAATAAGATATGCATTCAAATTTTAGCTCACTCCTAACCCCATTCCTCTCCTCGGGCTTCTCCCGCTCCAACTCCGACGCCGCTCATGGTATTCCACCCAGTGCTCCCCCCATTCCCACCCTTCGTCCCACATCTGTAGCCGAAAAATAGATTAAAAGATGACAAAATCGGTGCACCAGCGTGTATAAAGTACGTATCGAAGTTTCGAAAGCAGCAGCGCCTATGCCGCAAGGTACAGCCTTTATTGCGGAATCGTACGTACAAACTGACCCTGTGCTAGATCGCCCACCTTTTTTTTCTCTCCACAGTTGTACCCAACGAAAATCAGTTCTATGTACCCACCCGGCCCAAGTCTCCCGAAAAGGAAAAGGAAAAATAATAATAAAAAAAATCGTGTCCAGATTAGAAGTAACGCCCCAAGGCAGGACGCAAAAAAAGAACGAAAAGTCACGATACCCACAACGCCCGTCGAAAAAGAAAAAAAAGAAAAAAAAACCGGATGGAAGTAATGCGTTCGCTAGGCCCCGTTCATCTTCCACGTCCCCACCCACTTGCCTGCGGCAAAGATCCACTGCGACGCCACCACGGACTCGCCCTTCTTGACTCTGTCGACGAGGCGGCGGATGCTCTCAGCGCCGCCGACGTCGTTCAGCCGCTGCTCGTCGGAGACCGTCTTCGGGTTCGGCGGGAACGGGTCTCGGTTGACGGGGTTCGTGACGTTATTGTGGGCGTCCACGACTGCGATCGGGTTCCCCTGGTGCGCACACGGGTAGTTAGCCAACTTGCCGGACGAGGACGACGGGAACGAACAGACCTGGTCGACGAAATCGAGCAGGACGAAGCCGCCACGCTTCCCCCACTCGCGCGTGCACGCCGCGACGCCGTCCTTCAGGTTACCAACGCCCGTGTCGCCGTTGAGCGTGGTCGCGTACGTGTCGTTGGCGGCGAAGATGTTCAGCGTCTCGCTCAGCTTGCGGTACAGGAACCGGTTCATCAAGCCGATGCGCCCGGTCGCGAGCACGTCCGGCAGCCGCTGCGGGCCGTAGAACGGGACCGGCCGCGTCGCATAGCACGTGTAGTTGGTCGGGTCCGAGACTTCGAAGTCGGTCTCGAAGATGAACTGGAACTCCGGCAGCAGGTACGGCACCGCCGCGACGTCCGCCGACGTGCTGATGAAGGTGACCAGACGCTTGCGGTCGAGGATCAGCGACTGCAGCGTTGGCCAGCCGGAGCCGTCGGGGACAAACGACCATTCGGCGAGTCCAGCAGCGGCGAAGACTTCCGCGATCCGGGTCGCCGGGATGTTGTCGCTGTTGACGAGGAGCAGCGTGACGACCTCGCGTTCGTGCTTGAGCATCCACGTCCTGACCGCCGCGAGCCAGTCCGCGAGCGTGCCGCCGTCAAAGATGTCGCACGACGAGTGGCACAGCCGGACCTCGTTCTCCTCAAGGTGCACCTGCGACTGCAGCAGCCGCACGCCCGCCGACAGCTGCACCGTCGCATTGTGGTACTGGTTCCCGCTCAACGCGAAGCGGTTGCTCGCCGTCCGCACGAACGCCGCGTTGTGCGCGCCCACATGCAGTATCTGGTCGTAGGGGATGTCGCACAGCTGCGGCGAAGAGTTGCACGCCGTCATGTCGTAGGCGGCGGCCGCAAGACGGACGAGGCTGAGCCCGGCGGGCAGGAGGAGGCCGGGGAGACGCATCGTTGGAGTTGGAAAGTGTCGGGTGGATGGAAGGTGGACGGTGGAAGGTGGACGGAGGAAAGGAAAAGGAACGGAAGATAAAGCCGGTGCACGGCGGTTGCTCCGAGTGCAAGTTTTCCTCTGCTGTGTCAGCCTCAGCCGGAGCTGAGCCCACCCCCGCAACACCGATGTACGTACACACCCACCGTTTCGAGCTTCTCCTCCGCCAATCCCGTTCGTTTCCCCCCGCACATATGGCGCATCCAACCATGTATAGAAGGCGTCGGGTTGGGCGTTGTGTAAGATGCATAGCCTTGTGAGGAATCGGTCGATACCCACCTCCGCCTTTCGAATCGGACGCTGGGAAATCATGTGCAGTACTGCAGCTATTTCGGTCACAGCGGACTCATGATAGGTATGGCCCCCCACCCTGGGGTCGCTATCGCCCGAGCGTGCGGGCGTGGGAGGCGTATTCGCTTGCGTAGGCGTTGGCTTCGGCGAGAGGTGGAAGACGCATTACATATGATATCTACGAGCAGCGTTTGTCGTGGGAACCGCACAGTCCAAACGGGCTCCATGCAATCGTAACCCCGCATGCGGCTCTCCGCCACTGCCACCGCCACCGCCACCGCCACCGCCACACCGTGTGGCACAGATGTAACCCCACCTCCCACCGCCTGGAGTGCAAAAGCAAACCATCTCCCCCTCCATCCTCCATCTTCCTCTGCCAACCCATCTCGCGCCACCCAGCTATGTCCACCCTCGCCTCGCATCTCTCCTCCGTCCTCCCGGAGGCGTTGATATCCCACCTCACCCGCCGCCGCACGTTCCTGACGCTGCTGGTGGCGCCGGCCGTCCTGCACCGACTGCTCGGGAACTACCTGCTCTTCCGCGCGCTGGGGCCGGGCGGGCTGCCGTCGAATCCGGTCGGCTGGGCGGTCTCGTGCGCGCTGAAGCTGTTGTCGCGGGAGCCGCTGTCGTCCGCGCGGTACGTCGACGACGGGCCGGCGCACCTGGCGCCGCTGGTGGTGCGCTCCGGCGAGCGGCCGCGCACGAGCTGGCACCCGGTGCCGCAGCGCCAGGTGTCACAGCTGCCGTCGGCGGACGTCGTTGCCGCCATCGAGAGCGCGCTTCTCGAGGTCCACGCCGAGTTCTACGAGGTTACCGAGCAGCGCACGAGCGTGTTCGAGCGCCACGGTACCGCCCTCTTCGTCAAGAAGGACCTGCCCGACGAGCGCGTTGCCGCCGCCGTCGTCCGCGCGAAGAGGGAGGTCGCGCACGTGCACGAGACCGACGGCAGTGCCCACGTCGTCATGGCATCACATGCGGATTGCAGGGAGGTCATCGAGAAGGGCTGGGGCCAGAGACATCCGCTTGCCGGTGTGCTGTTGTGCAGGGAGTACTTGATGATCTACGCTCCGAGGAATTGGGAAGAGGTCAGCGTGGTGAGGACGATCGTCGAGGCGGCCGTCAAGGGAGCGGTGGGGAAGGCGAAGCCGGTGCCAGGGCAGTGGAACTCCTAGAAGAAGTAGTAGAAGAAGAAAGAGCCACTGAGAATGGTGGCCATCATCAGTCGAAAACCCTTCCTCGCAAAGCATGAAGAGTACACATCATCGTGATACTACATACATACTACGCTCGGTCTAGTTGAACTCGCACAGCCAGCCCCCATCGTGCTCGTACCATCCACCGTTGATCAGATCCAGCTCCGTATCCCTCCAGTACTTCTCCTTGCCATCCTTCTTGGTCTTCATGTCCAAATCGCCGACGCCACAGTCAACTCCATCGACTCCGTCGGCATCCATATCGACCCTCAGGAACACCGTCAAGTCCCTAACCGTCATGGCATCCATGAAGCTATCGGGAATGCTCCCGAGCGGGCCCTCGGGATCCAGCCTGGTCTGCACCTTGGCGAGAACGGGCATCAACTCGCTGCGCACTAGAAAGGCGACCACCTTTTCCCCGAGTCTGTCGCGCTCGGCATCCCACACGACGCCCGCGGGCACGACGAACCCGCTCGGCGGCGCTTTTGGCAGCAGGAACTCGACTGCGCGCCGGACCCTCCGCGGCTGCCCCGATGCGAGATCGAGCGGACAGAAACCGCGGCCGCCGCCCTTCCTAAGCCTGAGCGCACACGTGCGGCAGTGCTTGGCGGTCGGCGGCGCTGACGGACTCTGCACCACCCACTTGGGCTTGAACTCGACCAGCAGCTGGCGCTCCGACTGTGGCGACATGTCGGCTACCAGGAACGCGTGGGACTCGGTGGTCTCGAGGTACATGCCCGTGCGTTTCTTGGGGCGGCCGCCGCGAGCTTCGAGCTCCTGTAGCCGCACATTCTCGCGCGCGAGGAGCGCCGCGGGCAAGCGGACCAACTCCGTGGCAATCAGCAGGTGCTGGGGGAAGAGAGGGAACGCCGTCGTCGTCAAGTAGTCGAAGGCGGCCAGGTTGGGCTGGGCGGACGGCAGTGTCTTGCGGAGTCTCAGCAGACGGTTGTTCAGCGCGAGTGAGGGGGTTCCGTCGGACTGGGCGATGCGGAAGATCACGTTGGCGGCGCCCTCGGCGAGGTAGGAGAGGGAAATGTCGAGCGGGAGGAGCGGGGCCGCGGTCGACGGGGCCGCTGCGGCCAGCTTCTGAGATGTGCTGGCGTCCGCAATGGCAATGGGAACGATAGAGGTATCGGAGGCCATCTTATCGTTCGGCGGCGAAGGTGCGGTCGAGAGATAGCGGGGTAGTCGAGTGCAGAGACGAAGGATTAGCCAGCGTGAGAGCAGTCACGACAGCTGCGGGGAGCATCAAACGATCCGAGGAAGCCGCACTTGAGGTCCTGGCGGGATTTTCGTGTATTTCTCACGGGGGTTGGCCGGCAACAAAGAGGGTTGAGGAGGGGATGGGATGGATGATCGTTACAATAGTAGCGGGCGCGAAGGATGAAGTTTGGCGACAAGAACAAAAAAGCGGAGCGGAGGGGAGGGGAGGGGAAGAAGGGAGGGGAATATGGCCGGGGGCAGCAGCAATGCAACCTCAACCGTTGTCTTGCTCTTATTCAAGATCGCAGTAGTGGATAAGCTTGCCAGGCCAAACCACAATCGTCACGCAGAACTTCCGCACGATAGTGCTGTGTCACGCGACTAAGCGCTTCAGGACCAGACTTAGCTCCGCCAGAACCAGAGCATGTACGTAGCAAACGCGAAGGGGAGAGCGGACCATGTAGCAGAGATTGCAAATTATGGCCAGCCGCGATTGACATGATCTGCGCTGTGTGTCCGAGCCGAGTCTCAGACCACCGGAGGCGATTCAGGACTGTGGGCGCTAGCCACTTCCAAATATCGCAACCTTTTTTTCCTCATCATGGTGACTAATGAGGGAGGCAGCTGCATCACTCCTTTCAGCCAAACATCCTGGGCGAAACCAAAGTGCTCACCATATGTAACAGCATCTCAGCGTAACAGTAGTTATCGCTCAGCGCAATAGCATCGCCCAGCGTCGTCCCGAAGAACCAATAGCAGCGTCGCGAACCGTTCTCGCGAAGCAAATCGGGGTCAGTCTTGATGAATCGAAACATGCTCACCCTGCTATTTCCCATGGTCTATGATTTCTGCCAACATACTATTTCTTCGGTGCCATGTTTAGTTACCCACATAGTCAGTCCAAGCAGTGAATACCTCCCGTCTCTTCTCCGGCATCTGTCTCTCCAATTATGGTTTGCTTCGCTGGCGGTGAACCGCTTGCCTATCGAGAGAAATAAAATATAAAGACGGTAAACATCACCCACGCCGTGAATACAACATCATCCTTTCTTTGCAACAAAATTGTCACCAGTTTGCAGTTAATTCCCTACCGCTCGGAATGCTACGGTCCTTTCACCCGTTCTGATGGAGACCCAATTGAAGTTGACGCGCGCTGAGTTGGTTTGGGGGTTTGTCATCCTGTCCTTTCCTGGGCAATGACCGCGCCTGTCTTCTTGCCCCTCCGTAGGCAGCATCCATCGCGCCAAACCTGCGCCATCCCATTCCGTTGTGTTGTTTTCGATCCAGACCGAGTTGACTGACGGCTAGTATGTCGAAATCGAGTTGTTGGGTCAATCGAATAGGCTCTGCAATCGGAAAAACATCCCTCCATATACATTTGCTCACTCAAGAACTGGAATCGTGGTGGAAGCGGAAGAGGACATTTTCCGCGTGTGGCTGAATGTTGTGGTGCAACGGAGTCCTCGAATGCTAGTAGTAGCAGAACATAACTCAGTCGTTTGATTCCAGCGCCACCTGAGGCGGCTAGGCTAGTTCACAAGACGGCCAGCGCCTATTAACCTGCCCAATGCATGAATTGACTCCAGCAATGACGGACGCTGCTGTATGGAGTCAGAGTTGATGGAGGGCTGCTGCGGGTCGACTACTGGCTCTTACGTCTGACTGATCAGTCATGTTCCACATGCACGCCGCTCCGGCTGCACCGCTTGCTATGCCACAAGCCTCGGCGCTGAGTGGTCTGCTCGCATCGCATCAGCCAAGCTTCGAATTTCAGGTGTGGCCGAGGGAATTTACTAGGAGCCGTGGGGAGTGAGTGATGCTTGCAGATTCACTGGGGTATGACAGGCCTGGGGGCAGCGCCGTCCGGCTCGGATTTCACCGGGACCGGCCAGTCCGAAGGGTAAAAGCCCGGCGCCTAGTTCGGTGCATAGTGCCTGGAGACCGCTACCGTGAAGGTACCAGTGAGTGAATGGGCCCCGCAGCTACGAACGGGTGTTGAGCGATTGTAGTCTCAGACGAGCGAGTAGAGACTGCGAGTATGAGTGATGCCTAGGAGGAAGGATGATGATAGGAGGACGAATGAGGACTGGCGCACGCATATCATCATTGAGGATCATCGTGTGGCGGCCGTACGCCGCCACGCCCGACCCCCTGACCACCACATCCAGGATGGTTTCAGCGAATCGGCCAGGACTGGCCGCTGGAGATAAGGTATTTTGTAGCAGGAAAGATGCACGGAATATCACTCGCGCAATAAGGGGGTCACGTGGGGAGCCACATCTGGCCGCAAGGACAATGGTCGGGAACCGGACATTGTCGCCATGATCCAGAGAGGTCACCTGCAATTAATGATTAAGGGAGATGAAACAAAAGCTACCGCCCATACAAACTGCCATGGCTTTCTCAGGTCTGGAATGGTAAACAGTTTTCTAGTCTTAAGACGTCCTACTTCTGCTACGCTCTTTCTCCTGCTGGAACTCTTTATTGTTCTGGTGTGTTGTTGAAAGTGGGAAGCCGGATGAAATTCGCTATTTTGGTGAACCTGCATGAGTCCCCAACTATACAACGTATATAGAACGGCATCTAGGTACTTATGTACTCGTGGTGTAGGATAAGCACCAAAAAACAAGGATGACGGCGCTAGTGGTGCATGTGGCTGTGGCTGTGGCTAGTGAGTGAATCAGGAGCACGCATTCTGGAACTCAAGTTCGCGAGTCCTTCTACTGTTCACCCCCAATAATGCCCGGAATCAAGACGTCAGAAACTGACGACAGCGAGAGAAAGCGCATCAGACCACTGCGGCAGGATGCTAGATGAACTTACGTACCAGCAGATTGCAGATCACGTTGACGAAGCGTTGCTGCGGTATGGCAAATATGCAACGCACCCGAGACCACGAAGCAGCCCCGCTCCAGCAGACCACCGCTGCTAGACACTCCAAGCGAAGGGCTCTCGTTTCTCTGGCCGGTACAAACGTCGAATATCGTCGAAAAGCCTACCCCGAACGTGCCCGCGAACATGGTTTCACCGCTGATATTACTGCCCTGACTGCGGCCTTCAAGGGAGGGGGATATGGACGATGTCGTGCACGCCAAAGCGTTTCTTACGGAAAAGGCGGAGCTTCTACGCAGGTGTGGTGTGAGAGGCGGAGGGATTGGACCGTCGAGAAGTGGAGGAAGGTGATATTGTCAGACGAATGCTCGATTGCAGCTGGTGGAAAGAGTGGGACAGTGTTTACTACTCGGGTGCCTGGAGAGGAGTACTTGGAGGACTGCCTTGTTCCCAAATTCTCTCATTTCTCTGCGGTGGTGGTTTGCGGAGCTATAGGAGGACATAAATCGCCGCTTGTGTATGGGACAAGAAGAATTGGGGCAGCGTCGATGTAGTTACCTACCTACTGCAATAATATCCTTTACCCAGTGCTCTTCCCTTCTGGCTAAGCAATCCCAGGTCAACGAGCCTGTTCTTTCCATGGAGGACGGTGCACCTGGGCACCCGGCTGTGTATACGCAAAAGTACGGGAGGGGCTGCATCTTATACCGTATAAAATATTACCTCCAATCCTTCTGCTCTTCGGTTGACGTATTAGGTCCCGTGGCCTGCTTCCTCGCCGGACTTAAATCCTATAGAATGTGTATGGAGAATTATAAAGAACGCCATATATCGAGGAGTCCCGTCCTGCGAACCTCGGTCCCCACCTACTTGTCTACCGCTCACCAGTCTCTTCTAACCCCACAAGGCTCGGGACAGGGCCTGGGAAGCTCACCCCGCAGTAATGTACGGAAAGATGAAGAGAACAGGCCTGGTTTAATGGAACTCAGCACAATTGAGGTGGCTGAGAGAAACCCGGGGGACCAGGAGCCCTTCTTGAAATCTGGGTGGGAATTGCCGACAATTGAAGTCGTTAAAATCCATGTGTAGGAGTCTGCATCAAAACCTCTTTCGACGAAGTGGATCGGTAAACCCGCAACTATCTTTGGTCAGATAGCAAAAACTTTCCTCAGACTTGGTATTAGTCTGACTAATCCTAGCAGAGGCTGGCATCCTTTGCACTGCTAGAGAGTTTTGTCCAGAAAGTGTACCTCAACGGGTTCCCTGGACTTGGGATGTTTCATCGTAACTCGCCCAGCTTAGGGCTACCTTGACTTCGGCAGGTTAGTCAGTTTACACGGTCGCTGAGTTTTGTGGCTCCCCAGGCCCTTTGCGGTTCGGGGTTGTGTTTTGGTTTTCTCTCTGGCTCCTATTTCCTAGCTTACTGTAGGCTACGGAATTCGGAGAACGCCTTGGCTCGCCATTATCTCAGTAAGGTCAAATGCGAGTAATGGAGGAGAAAAAAACAAGGCTCCGGACATCATTCAGGCGGTAAAAGTGGAGTAGGAGTTGATCACTCAGGGGCAAATTGAACGGTTGGTGGACAGTATGCCAGAAAGGGTAACCGCTGTTATTGCTCCTGGAGGTCACATCAGATAGTAGCCCTTTGCAATTGTCGAGATTTTGGTCCTAAATATCATATTGTATCTACTTCCATTCAGAGTTCCTCTTTTTACTTTTGGTTTCCGTGCTGCGCCACAACTAGATCTAGGATGTCTCACTAACCGGCAGGTGCGTCTTGCGCGGTTTGCCTGTCGTGCATCAAAGCGGGGCTGTGCGATCTATATCCTCTCAGCACTACCTTCATCTAACATTGCGCGACAGTCAACTAAGAAAGTGCTATCCTCTCCTGCTTGGGCGCCATCACGATCGGCTTCGGTAGACCCGAATGGAAAATTCAAAAACGAAAGCACCCCGGTAAATCGTCCCCCCAGCAGTTTGCGAGGTCGCGGAGAATCGGCGGTATCGCTGCTTCGCAGTCCGAATCCACCTCACCGTCTACGCCACATCGTCTAAACGAAGGATGTCCGACCCTTTGTCGGTCGTCGCCTCAATCGCCGGGCTCGTTGCGGTCTCGGCAAAGATCATAAGTCTGCTCAAAGACCTTTACGATAGCGCAAAGGGCGCACCGGAGTCCATCAGCCGAGTCAGGGCAGAGATGCAAGACCTGAACGTCATCTTCTGCGAGGTGCAACTCTTCATCATGGGTCAGAGCAGGATGCCGGAAGGCAACCGACTGTCGATGATATCTATCCACCATCTCGTCGCGACCTTGAGCGGCTGCGTCCTCGTCTGCTCCGGTCTGGACAAATACGTGAGCCGGGTTGCCGGGATTGTCGATCCTAGTGTGCCCGCCAGCAGAGCGGGCTTGGTGTCGGAGAGAGTCAAATGGGCGGCGTGGAAGGAGGCGGAGGTGATCGATATCATCGAGGACCTTCAGCGGCACAAGTTGAGCTTGAATCTGATGCTGAGTATCATTCAATGGTGAAGAAAACTGTGACGACTATCGATGCCGCATGCATCGCTGACCGATAATCTTTAGCCATTCCGCTGCCGAAGCATCGGGAAGTCTCGGGAGGCTGCACGAAGCCGTGGCGCAGATACTAGAATCCAACCACGCAATCTCGGTGCAGCTTCGAGAACTCATTGCCCGTCGCTCAGATGATCCCGCAAGCGAGTCTCGTACTCGGTTCGGGAACGAGTCCGGTGCCGCCGCCGAACTCCCCGCCCCGCCGAGTGAGGATGATGTCGCATCGATGAGAACCACAGCAACATTCCGCAGCACCCTGTCCATTCGGTCCATTAGATCCATTACGTCCTTGCTGCCGTCATTCACAGAGGGTCTGACGAATTCGAGAGCGTACAAGCGGGCACAACTCCGAGGTGTGGGCTTCGACTATCAAACGTCGTCATCCTTAACCAGCAGTACCCACAAAGGAGGGAGCTGGTCGATGCTGTCAGATATGAGCTTGGGCGACCTTTCCATCTCCGAAATCTCGGTGTTCGAACTCCCCGTCCATCTGTCCGATCTATGGGACGTATCCATGTACGAGATTGCCCCACCAGCACCGCGTCGTCGCCGGTCCTCATGGCCCTTGAAGCTGAAGTGGTCGTCACGGGGTCGAATCTACAATGTGATCTACTCGGGAAGCGAGGACGTGGTTCGAACTCTACTGGCGATGGGGGCAGACATCGAGGAGCGCGGTCCATTCAACATGACCCCACTACTACGCGCCCTTTACAACGGGCAACTCGAGATAGCAAAACTCTTAATAGGGAAGGGGGCTGACATGTACGCATGCGACAGTGATGGATGGACAGTGTTACATTGTGCTCTAGCAAGTAGGAGACTCGACGTAGTAGAATATCTCCTGGAAAATGGAGGGCGAGAATTTGTCAACGCACGAGACGCCAACGGTGACACGATAGTGTGCTGGACTGTGGATGGCCACTACTGCGCGGTTTTAACATTCATCGAGAAATTGGTTGAGGCTGGCGCGTCGCTAAACCTCACAAACTCAATGGGAGAGACCCCTTTTCAGCTTGCACGTAGAAAGGATGCCTTGCGCAACGAGATCGCCAGTTTCCTGTGGTCGCAACTTTCCTCAGATGAACAATTGTCGCAAGGCCCGCGATTCGATTCTGCGGATGATTAGGCGGATGACTTAATATTGAGGTTCATCTGGCGCGCAGTTGGTTGGATTTTGTACCAAGGGAGAGGGTTTGAGTAAGATCATAGTGAAGGAAGGATATGAGGTGTGGTATTCTATGGAAATATCACGTTCTGTTTTACACGTAGTCGACGCAAGTGGCTGCTCCGATGAAGCCCCCGCGTTACATATGCAGACCTTGGCAGACCCGACCAAGTCGGTCTGCCAAGACGCATACTCGACAATAAGTTGGTTTTTTTTTTGGTTTAATCATTACTCGCATGCGACCTATCAGATCATGGCGAGATTATATACAGTCCGTTTCCTGTCCGCTGTCCGCGCTGTAGCGTCTCGTTGCAAGCTCCCCCTTCCCCTCCGCCCAGGCCTGTCCCAAGAAGATGTGAAGGGCACCAAGGGAATTACAAAAGAAAGAAGAGCGAGCGTGAAAGACAAAGGAAAGAAAGACAAAAGAAAGGCCTCTCCACCTAAACCGTTTCTGCAGACGCCATGAAGTCGGGCGTGGGGAGGAACAGCGGAGTCCCCACGACCTTAAATTGGTCGGTCTGAGTATACTTAACTCGATCCGATAGTCTAACTATAGGTGGACCAATCCCAACCTCGCATGCCTAGCCAGAAACCCTCGACGCAGAGCTGCTACAAGAGGAGGAGGCTGAGGCAAAGGCTGAGGCAGAGAAGGATCCACCGGGGCTCACCATGTTCACTGACGGGTCACCGCTCGGCAGCGGTGCGGCAGGGTTTTCGGTGGTATGGAGGAGGGGCCAAACCTGGGTGGGTATCAAAACTCACATGGGCTATATTTACCAGAAAGCATATGATGCAGAGTGCGCCGCTCTCGCGAGGGCGCTGTAATTGGCTTCGCGAAGGCAGAAAAAACCGGAGCGAATTACGTTTTTCACGGACGCCCAAGCAGCCATAAGGCGGATGGCATCGGAGGAGCCTGGTCCCGGCCAGCAGTACGCACTCCAGGCAAGGAAGCACATCGCCTCACTGCGGAGGTCGAGACCGGGTATTATCATTGAGTTTCGGTGGTGGCCAGCACACAAAGGTGTCGTCGGTAATGAATGGGCCGACGAGTGGGCGGGGATTGCAGCGGAAAAGCCAGACGCCCGCGGGGTGGATGGCTAAGTTACTTGGACCGGGCTGGGGCATGCGCAATGCCTCTCCCGAGATCTCTTGTTTTCCTCAAGCGGGAGATCTCCGAGAAGAAGTGGGCGGAAGCGCCAGTGGGCTGGAGGTCGGACCTCCAGGATAAAATACAGGATGCCGAAAAGCCAGAGGCCGGACGGCGCGGTTACTGGGAGCACCAAGAGGCTCGTCTCCCGGTTCTACCAGATGAAGACGGGGCACTGCCTTTCTGGGCAGTACCTCCACTACCTCCACTGGACGAAGAACCAGCCCACCCCGCAGGGC
>Ga0307512_10005200_pt1 | contig 13721 bp, 21 predicted proteins | sample 14_EM_MG_FD_200267 | JGI IMG/M metagenome (GOLD analysis project Ga0307512, IMG submission 200267) | Populus trichocarpa ectomycorrhiza microbial communities from riparian zone in the Pacific Northwest, United States - 14_EM | ecosystem: Host-associated > Plants > Roots > Unclassified | place... | reverse complement strand
CAAGTCCTCCCAAAGCCGCCCCTAGATTAAAGTATAGTCACGTGGTAGAATCTACTCTTCGACCACGTGACCCTGGGAAACTATCACCTGACCTGTCACATGTTTGATCACATGACATCTTGACAACTTTGGGATCACGTGACATACAAACACGTGACCCTGGGAAAGTATCACATGACCTACCAAGGGATTGGTCATCAACACAATCACAAGTCACTACACGATCACCTGATCGTACACGCTTCAGACGCGCACCTAGTCCGTTGATCGGCACGTGGAAGACCGTGGGAACGATCAACAGATCAACAAGTCAACAAGCAAGTCACAAGACCTGGAAGCGCAGTAAAGTTGCTCACCCGTCACCTGTATTTGTACCTGCCCTAAAGTATGGGTCGCCCGTTTAAGTATGTATGCCTGCCCTAAACATGTACACACAGACCACCCTGTATTAGCATATAAGACCTGCGAAATTGAGCAAACAGTCCTCAGACTGTTCTCTTGTCTACCCCCACCATTGAGCTCCCACAACTTACCTTTGTTGTCTTACTCCTTGCTCTGTCTCAAGTTCTCCTTTGGATCAGTTACCTCCACCACAAATACTTTGTCGTCGCTGCCTGCTGCCCATAAACAGTAGTAGGTCTTGACAGGTGCCTTGTTTTAGGCCATCTTCAATATATTCTTTTAGGGCGATTTTTTCTGGTGGAGTAAGACGATATACCGATGTCTTTCGCATTTGTAATCCTGAAATTAGATCAATCTTGTGATCCCATGGCTGGTGTTTTGGTAGTCTTTGGGCTTCTTTGTCGGAGAAGACTTTCTTGTATTTCTGAAATTCTAGGGGAATATCTTCAATTGTTTTTTGCGTTGTTTGGGCTATCGCTGTCAAGACCTACTACTGTGTTATGGGCAGCAGGCAGCGACGACAATGTATTTGTGGTGGAGGTAACTGATCCAAAGGAGGACTGAGACAGAGCAAGGAGTAAGACAACAAAGGTAAGTTGTGGGAGCTCAATGGTGGGGGTAGACAAGAGAACAGTCTGAGGACTGTTCGCTCAATTTCGCAGGTCTTATATACTAATACAGGGTGGTCTGTGCGTACATGTTTAGGGCAGGCATACATACTTAAACGGGCAACCCATACTTTAGGGCAGGTACAAATACAGGTGACGGGTGAGCAACTTTACTGCACTTCCAGGTCTTGTGACTTGCTTGTTGACTTGTTGATCTGTTGATCGTTCCTACGGTCTTCCACGTGCCGATCAACGGACTAGGCATGCGTCTGAAGCGCATACGATCAGGTGATTGTGTAGTGACTTGTGATTGCATTGATGACCAATCCCTTGGTAGGTCATGTGATACTTTCCCAGGGTCATGTGTTTGTATGTCACGTGATCCCAAAGTTGTTGAGATGTCACGTGATCGAACACGTGACAGGTCAGGTGATAGTTTCCCAGGGTCACGTGGTCGAAGAGTAGATTCTACCACGTGACTATACTTTAATCTAGGGGCGGCTTTGGGAGGACTTGGGCTTGGGATTCTTTGAATGCGTGATGTCGCAGACTCCGTCCTCGACAATCGCTGTGGATACCATGGTTTTCCAGATCATTGGTGCAAAGTAGCGCTCTTTGTGGGCCATGATGCACTGTGATGCATCCATGCCATGCGTAGTGTAATCTAGATAGTCATTGATTTGAGTTTCCCATTTGTCCACAGGCAACATTTGCATGATAGTTGGGTTTCAAGATTCAATGGGATGACATTGTGGTGGACAGTGATTGAATTGTAGTTTGTTAGCTTCCCAATCGATGTTCGGATTGTATGCCTTTAGCCAATCCATTCCTAGAAGGAGTTTATGTCATCTGGTATTGGTAATCGCGACTTCAATATTTTCCCAGTGTTTCACACCCATCCCCATTTGCAGTATGGCAGCATAGCGGATCGCTCCTTATTTGTTCAGTGTCCCATCGACATTTCTTGGGTAGATTGGGTAATCAATATCGTAAGTGGGAATTCCATATTTTTGAATGAAGCTAGTATTGCAGTAGACGCCTTCTGCTCCACTATCCAATACCGCTTGTGCATCGATTTCCTTTCTGTTGTATACGATTCAAACATCCAATTGCATAGAAGGACTGCGTATATTTCGAATTGTATCTGGTGGTACATTGAGAACTTTAGATGATTGGAGAGTTCCAATCCTGCTAGTGGTACAACAGGGTATTGTTACAACTCTCTTAGATGATGCTCTTAGAGAGTGTCCGTAAAAGACGGCTGGTCATCTATGTTAATCTTGACCAATGGTTCGAAGTAATTAGCGGAAGCAATATTTACTCCGCTTTCATCTTCAAGAGTCAGTTTCTCCATCTCTTCTTCTAGGATGGAGTCGATTTGTCAGACTGATATAGATCAGCTTCCGGTAGCACCGAATCTGGTGTTCCCAGGGCGTTGGTTTGGTGGGGCTGTACATTCAAGGACGCGATGTCCTGCTTTCCCACAGTACATGCAGAGGTTATTGTCGAAGCGGTGTTTCCTTTCCTGGGGGGTAAGTCTTCTGCAACCATGTCTGCGACCTCGGCCTCAGCTTCCTCCATGGTGGGAATCCCCATGACATGAGGCAGTGGCATTAATCTCTGTATCGTTTTCGGAGATTTCTTGGATTCACGCATTGTTTCTGGAGTGCCAGAAACCTTGGTTTGGTCCAGCAAAGGTGTACCAATTCTTGTCGAATTCTCAGACTTTCTCTACTAAACCAGCCAAAGTAGTGGGCATTGGGGATAGTTGGAGAATCTTATCGTGGAGGGCCGGATTTAGCGCAGTGCGGAAGGCATAGATCTTTGTAGCTTCATCGATGTTAGCTCTTCAAGCATGCGTACTCCATTCTTGATACCATTCATTAAATTCCCGACTCTTCTGCAGGGTGGTATGAACCTTCTGTATTGATTCAGTTTGGGTTTCCGGGGGAACAAACTGGTCTTGGTATGCTTTCTTGAAATCTGCCCAGGATCCATAGTTTCTGGAGTCTAGGGCTCCAGCAATCATATCACTGGCCCAATCTCTGCCTTGCATGCCTTGTTTAAAGAAAGTTAAGGCAGCTGCAATCTTCTTTGCGGAGGTATTGTAGATCGTTGCATTTATTGCAAAGAAGTTCTCAAGGACATTTAAAAAGGCAGTAGCCCTATAGGCATTTCCATCGTAAGGTTCCAGGGGTGTCCCCAAAATACAGGGTTGTGTGGAAGCCAACATGTGTATTCCTGATGGGGGTAGGTTCGGGGGCTGCCCTCCTGGCGGTTTGAATGAAGTTGATGCTGGTGAATAAGAAGAAGACGACGGTGTCTTTCCTTTGGGGTTTCAGGCCAATGATGGTTGTACTGGTTGCTTACTTGTGGTGGGTAACAAGGAGGTTTGCATGGGTCTTGGAGAGTTGGTCAAAGACCAGGCTCTTGGTGCAGGTGGTACAGGGGTGGGTTGTTTTCCCTTGGAAACTGGTGGAGTAGGAACTTGACGGACTTCTTCAGTTGGAAGTCAGGACTTTCCAAGAAGCAGACTTTCTTTCTATGATGGGGGGTTCGAGGGGTTCGGTGTTCTGGTGCGACTGACAATTTTTTCAAGGCTTTGGATAAGAGTGGTTTCAGCTCTTCTAAGGATATTTTTGACTTGAGCTGTATCTTCATCCTGGTCCGATTTATTGCTCAAGTTGTCATTCAATTCTTTATTTGATTTGAGTTCCAAGTTGGTTCCTTCGGTGGGGGTTTTGTTGAAATGAACTGTCCTATAATTACAGTATTTCCAAAGTTGTAAGGTTGGGTTCCAATGGATATCTTTTCCGTTTAGTTGGGCCTCTCCAGTATAGAGGTTAAAGTTTTCAACTTTTTCGATGTGGGGGATTACTTCCCAGAGGGTGTCTTCTTTTACAACTTGGTTGTCCTGGAGGTAGATCCACAGGGCTTTTGGATCAATGTTCCAAATGCAATCATTGTGGAGTCTAGTGAATCTAACTCTGTCTCCCTGGTCGTTGGCGATAAACCACTCAGTGATGGCAACTGGAAGATTAGCCTTGTCTTCATCGGTTGGTTGGAGTTTAGTAGGATATTTGATATAGGCATTGTCCCAATTGGTCATGCAAGGGTGATGGTGTAACTATCCTCAGTCCACGAATAGGAGACTGTGTGTGCTTTGTATAGGTGTGCTGCAAAAGAAGCTTCTTGAGATCTGTGGATTAATTGGTAATCCCCAGCCAGAAATGGACCTAACCAGAACGAATCGGATCAAACGTGAACAAATACCATTGAGATAAGGATAGAATTTGATACAACTCGATATGATTCAATATAACTAGAAACGTAAGACTTATACTAGATCCAGAGTGAATACCATCAAATTCAAATGAATGTGAACTAGTCTCATCGAATTAATTCAGTCCAAATGGATGGCATTCATTTTTCTACGATACTACAAATACATCTGATCCCCTCGAATGGGATCGAATACCATCTAACTACACAACAAATGAAAGAAATCGATTGGGATCAAATCCCATCAATATACTACTGAATGAAAGGTATGAAATGGCGGGCACATTGTGACTTGCAAGAAGAGACTGGTAGGCATCGGCAACGGCTTGATTTTGGCAAGGGAATGAACTATAGTAGACGTAGGGTGTGTGAGATCAGAATGGAGAGAATGATAGTATGAGCGGGCCTTGTACCAAGTCCATATCTATCACAACGGCTCTGGGGCTTTTGTCACATATCTGCATGGACAGTTCTGTGTGGTCTTTGGCTATGGTTAGAAGAAAGCCAACTAGGAAATTGATTTGATGTACGCACCTTTATTTCGGCCTTTCTGGCCTTCTCCTTTTCCTTGTACTCCTAGAAATGTATGTGACAAGTGTGAGCGTTAAGTCGTATAAGATAAAATGAGTTAGACATACCTTGAGAAGATCCTTATCGATGTTGTCCCAGTAAAAATTAAACTTACCAATAGTACCATCAGGGTACAATGCACACCAATCAGTAGAGCATATGGCCCTGGGACGAACATTAGCAATTATATGGTGTAAGGAAAGGACATACATCGCAGTGATGCCAATTCTGGGCGACATTTTCTGTGGATGATGATATCTCTTCTTTTTCAACTCCTTTATCCTCACAGCGTGTGCACTCATGACTGGCGCGTCAGGGTCGTCTATACTAGAAGACGACGTTCTGATGCCTTGAGGAAGGGGTGGTGCCATATAGGAAATGCCCGCACCCTGCATGGGCATGGCTGGAGTGTGTGATGTGCTAGGTGGGATTCCTGGCCCCTGCGTGGGCATGGCTGGAGGGACGTACGATGTGCTGGGTGGGATTCCCGGCCCCTGCGTGGGCATGGCCAGAGGGATGTACGATATGCTGGGTGGGATTCCCAGCCCCTGCGTGGGCATAGCCGATGGGATGTACGATGTAGCGGGTGGGATGCCTGGTCCCTGCGTGGGTGTGGCCAATAGGGTGTACAATGTAGCGGGTGGGATGCCTGGGCCCTGCAAGGGCACGGCCAATGGGGTGTACAATGTAGTGGGTGGGATGCACAGGCCCTGCAAGGGCATGGCCGATGGGGCATACGATGTAGTGGGTGGGATGCCTGGCCCCTGAGTGGGCGTGTCTGCATTGGGTACTATTGGCAAGATAGGATGGTATGAGGGGTCATGTGTTCGTGTTGTAGGTCCTGTAGTGGCCTGAATCAGAGGCTCCGCATGGTCGATAATATTGTGATTGTCGCTTAACAAGCAGAAACTTGTGCTGCATGTCTCGAAGATGTTGGCACTGGAAGGGGGATTGTTAGCAACACAAAAGAAATATTTGAGAACCTATAGTGGATCCCTCAATGGCTGTGCCTTAGGCCTCGAAGTACCTCTACTAGGTCCTTCATGGATATCTTCATCAAGCCAAGATGGCAGCGTGACGTTGCTGTCCTCTTCAAAGGCATTGGGCTCTATATCAGTTTCTGGGTCTGTCTGGGAATCGCCAGTGTCGTTGCCCTCAGTAGTAGTCCTGTGCCTCTTCCGGGTGGGCCCTTTCGTTTCCATATTGTCATCCTTGCCTGGGTTCTTGTTGTGGTTTTTATACCACGCAGGATAATTCTGGGTCGCGAGGTGGTTTGACTTCCAGTGGTCCTCACAATATTGGAGGATGGGCTATCATTCCTCCATTTTATGCATGTATTTGTCTTCTACACTCCTTGGCGCCTTGCTCTACATTTTCGGGGCCAGACCTCTTGCATAAAGATCAATCCAGATGGACCTTGCATGCTTTCTGATGGCCTTCGCCTGCACACCAGAGATTAGACTTCTGTCAGGTTGTTGGATGTACTTCATCGAAACGTTTTGTCCCTGCATGCCTCTTTTTTTCCCTTGAGGACCGGCCTGATCTGTGGGATCAGATGACCCCTTCATCTTAGCTTCGTATTTAGCCCATTCCTCCCTAGTCCAAAACCTGATACCAGGGTAATCGGATCATGAAAGAGCACAGGTTGTGGCTGGTTTTGATTCCTCTTCCTTGTGGGGATCAGTGTGCATCGTGGCACAGGCCTGTGTCACTAGAACCAGCCTGGGAACTTCTGTGTGTGGAGTATTTTGGGACTTGACATAATCGGCCATGATGAGATTGTGCATGTCGAGGAGCTTGTCATACCGTGCCCTGTGGATTACATAAGAGGACACCCTGTATGATAATAAATGCAAATGCTTACTTGAGTAGATTGTGTTCTTGTATTTCCTTGTGCAGCTTGTTCCGCATTAGCTTATGTTATCGCAAGAGTGGAATGTATGCATTGTTTTTGTTACCCATTGGTCTGGTCGGGGTGCCAAGAGTATTGGTTAACATAGGTGAGATGCCAATAGGAGAGAGCAAAGAAGATTCAGTGAAAGGAGTGCCTAGACCTGAGCTGAAGCTTGTAGAAGTCGAGTTAACATCATCAAGGGGGGGAGCATTGTATAGACCAGTTTGAGACATCGCAGTGCACTGTTGTGTTGCTTGAAACGGAGTAAAATGAGAGGACATTGGAAGATTTTTTTAAGAGTGCAGATGTGGGTAAGAGGGATGAAAAAAAAGTGGCAAAGACAATGGCATTCATAAGTGTGCTTCCTTTGTTTCATGTGCAAGAATCTCTTTTTGGGCATGCTACATACAAATAGATAATTCTATGCTACTAAAGAGATCTATGTTCTCACTTCTCCATCTAAACTTTTCGTACCACCATACTGAATCATTGCTTGTAGAATGCACTATATGCGCTGTGTTTGCCATGTGGATGGAAATAATTGATTATAGTGATGTAATTAATCACCCAAAATGGGTAAACTGAATCCTATATCAGTGGACCTCAACAGACCGTAGAGGCCCAGAACACACCATGCTTTCACAGATGCAGATGATTGTCTGCATGCATATGGACCATGAACCGGACGCAGTACAATTGCAGAAGTTGGATTGCTACAAAACAAAGACACTGGACGCTTCCTACATGTCTCACACTGCCAGATCTAGATGGCCATTGGTGTCCTCTTCAGTAAAATCTTCCTCTGTGCCTGCCATTACTGTGACGTCCAGACCTGGCTTCTCAACAAGGAAGAATCGCCCCCACACCTCCTGTCCTTCTAGCGCTGGGGTATGAGGAACCATTGCAACCACAGCTTGAATATGTTTGATATCTATGAATGCTAGTGTCAAGTCACCTTGATACTTGCAGGACCACAGTGTATTGACAGATATGCGAAGTAGGGTTGGATCTGGCTTGGAAAACAAAGAAACGAGCACAACAGGGACTTCACTGTCTCCAAGGTGGAGAACTGTGAAGAATTGGACTTCACCTATATGTATTTCATCGTCAAGAAGTATCTATGGGTGTGACAATGATAAGTACGAAGATTACAGCAAGCGAAGATGCACTTTGATGTTGCATGCCGTTTGACGCCTCTCCAAAGGTTTTAGTAATTCCTTCCATGCGCTGTAGCAAATCTGGCCAGTTGGTATTCTGAGCCTTGCCCATCGATGTATAGAAATGCCATCAGTTTCTGATAACGTTGGCAGAAATCTTCGCAATGCTTCTATTTCACATTCATGCAGATGTTGGGGATGTTTATCTTGAGCACAAAGCAGAACACAGCCATTCTCCAGATCCTTTGAGCCACAAGGTAGACCTCCTCCAGAGGAACCATTCCCTTCTAGGTCTGGGATGATAGCCATAAGAGCATTAACGCAAGTGCACCTGATCCCTCGCTGTGAGAGATTAGCGAACGGATTTGAATGCTGCTTGATCTCCTCACCTAGATTGCTGATGGTGTGCTCAAGCATCTACTAAGATGAACATATGGGAGGGCCGATTTGAAGGATCTCATATGGAAGGTGCACAAGGGAGTGCATACAGGGATGTATGAAGTGAATACGAGTTGGCAGACATTGACAATACAATAGCTCGAACTCCTGTGCGAAAGATAGCAATGCCTGATGTACATCATACACATTTGCTTCCAAGATCCTGTATTGGTTCATAAGACGGATCCCCAGGACAAGTTTACAATAATTTGTGAAGATGTTATCAGGGAGAATGCCATAGAGAAGTCCTGGCCCCAGTCCATAGAGATAAAGGAGGAACTCCCAAGCCTTATAACCACTTGTTAGCTTCTCTGCGATGTTATGTGGGGGACGATCAAAAGAACTAGGCAGATAATGCAAGGCTGCTGCGACAGCCCTGCCATGATCCTGCCAAATGTTGCCTTGGAGCACTGCCCAGTCCCAAGTGGACTTATCATCTGGCTTGGTGCAGTCGATCGTACTGCACCACAAGCTGATCATAAGATCCGTTAAGTTGAGAGCAGCGAGATGTATGATGTCTGAGCCCGCTGAGTGAGGAAGCCCAAGCATAGATGATTGATCTAAACAGAGAAAATGGAGGGCTTGGAGATTCCTGTTGCCAGACATCGAGCGCAATACTGACTGTCATTGGGAGATGTACTGAGAGTGTGCAGATTCTTGTGGTATTGTTCACACGAGGGTACTGGGAGATTCTTCACATCGATATCCCCATGTGTGCAATCCAGGACATTGTATTCCAGAGGCTTCAAAAGAGCTGGGAAGTAATGCTTCCCATGATGTTCGCGACACCCTTGCATACCGCAATAGAGACAGCAGCCATGCTTGCCATGATATCCTACCATACCAGTGATGTGCATCATACCGGGACCATCAGCGGTTATCAAGGCGAGGAACACCTTTGATTCCAATTCACGCTGCAGAGCTGCATCCCAGATTCACAGCCATTCCTTCTGCAGAGCAACTAAGTGTTGGAGCCCAGGGAACAGGAACAAGTCAATGTTCTTTGGGTTGTTTGGCCCAGGGATAAAGCCACCAATAAATACCCGATCCTTCTTGTAGTGTTCAACAGGGGAGAGATTCAACAAGACCCAGATGTATATCCAGCAAGCAGAGGCCTTCTTAGCATAGAGTTGGGCTCTATCGATTGAGAACATCAGAACGATGTCATTTTCATCAATGCACCCATCTTCAAATGCCCTGATGAGATCTGTGCCATGTAAAACATCTGAGTATTGATCCAGGGACCCGGCATGATCAAGTTCTGCATGAATGCAATAGCTCTTGTTGTGTAGATAGTGCACATGGGAGGCGCTCTCTGGTGATCGATAGAGTGCCTGTAGTTGCGGTCCTATGGGGATGGTATGGAATTCCTGGTGAGGAATCTTCTCCCCCCCAGGGCCTGATTGAAGGTAGAACTGGTCATACCGTGGCTCAGAGCATACTGGACAAGCTTCGAGATCCAGAAAGGGTCCAGTGTAGGCAATGCAGGAGTTGACGCACATATGGTGCATCACAGATTCTATGCCAGTCAGATCAGCCACAAGATGCTTGACCTTATAGTAACTTGGAAGTTCTAGATCCAGTAGAAAGCGTAGGATAGCCTTGCAGACAGTCATGTAGGTTGCCTCTGAAGGGGTCCCCACATATAAGTCGATCGCTAGCCGCATGACCTTGTCGACAACTCTTGGAGACTGTTTGTGAGGTGGATTCCGAAGGCGTTGAAGAGCCTCATCAGACATCCCCAGACTGGGGTTGTCCAGAGTAGCACCTTAAAGCCCCTTGACAAATTCCGCCGCCATTATGAGATCGTCAAGATGGATTGTATCCTGTAGCCACAGATCTTCAATGTCGCCAGGAGGCATATTGAATGAACTTGGATTTTGATGGGCAGGATCGTCAGGTGGACGATCATCGGACTCAAAGTCTTCTGTACTTCCAGAAGGTCCAATGTCGCTAGGTGATTGAGGAGCATCCAGCCCAGTATCAAAGTCATTACGCATGTGATCACCTTGCCATATATGGGGCTGTACAGATGGACCTGGACAAGGACCAACAGGTGGATCGCACTTAGCAGATCAGTTAGCATCATCTGGTATATCCCCAGAAAGATCACACCAACAGCGTCATCTCCAGATTGTCTTGCTTGTTTTCTTGGAGGACCAATCGTATGGTCTGTGTCCCTGTCAGGTGGTTCAGCTTCACACATGTGTGAGCTCTGTGCAGCATGTGACGATGTCATATGTACAACAATTGGATGCTTATTCAGGAAGGCCTGCATGCTTGGGGAGTAATTGGATACGGAATCCTGGTATGGCCTGTGGCAAAAGTACCCAGCCTTGCTAAGTTTTCATTGTGTGCCTTTGCATATTTGTTTACAATTGCAATAATATTCCTCTTGTCCTTCCATGTATTAAATGACATAATCTACATTGTACCAAGGAGAAAAAATCACTAAGGAGAGATGGGCACAAGGAGCAAACAGACGACTTTACAAAGTAGCATACAACCAGAGCCAGAAGTGGCCCTGTATGCAATCTAGTTATGCCAGATCTGCTGGCCCAGACCATACAGTTGCGCGCAGGATCCCATGATATCCACGATGCACTTTCCAGATTCCGTAGATAACAGCAGTGCCTGGTCCAGACTATAAGGCCAATAAATAGATTTAGTTTGATCTAATCCGTTTTCCTTCAATAACTTTCTGATCGGATCAAATAAACTCATATTTATTCAATAGGATTATATGGTATTCAATTTTATTTGTTCCAGTTAGGTCCATTTCTGGCTGGGGGTAATCTTCTAAGATACTGTCCTTATTGATTGTAGTTCAGTATTTCCAAATATATCCAGAGAATACTGCGGGATCGGGGGTGAGAAAACCAAGTTCCAAAGCTAAATGTTCAATATAACGAACTGGTTTATTCTGGAGTAAATACCAACAGTGACTACGGAATGTATGTAATTCCGCTTTATCTCTAGTTGGGATGGTAAGCACTAAGTACTGATTCTCAGGGAGGAAATTCTGGAAAGTTTTTCCCAGTAATTCAGATCCTCCTGAAAGGGCAGTGGTCAGCAGAGTTGGGGGAAGTAGGGCGGTTTGGTACCTGTCCGAAAGTGGGGGAATGACAGGTGCTGGGGGATATATATGGTAACTTGGGGTTGGATCGAGTTGCGGGGGTGGGGTGATCGTTGGGTATACTGGAAGTTCCTGAGTTTGAGTAACTGGGGGTCTGGGAGTTGGGGGTCTGGGGGTTGGTTTGGGAGAGGATCTTCTTTCTAAGAAGGCGTTTACTCTTCAGAGGGGTCATCCACAGTTATTGGACTGGCCTCTTTCTTCTTGGGGTGGTCGTTCGTCAGAAGGTATGAACTGGGGTAAATCCTGGGTAGAACATAACCTGTGGCATTCTTGAGATGGGGTGGACTGGTGTCTGGGCGCCAGTTTGCACTTGCCAGTTGTAATGCACACCGTTTATTGGTCGGCTGAGAAGGCGGGGTTTCCAAAGGTGGATTCCAGTGGGGGTTGGGGGAGTTCTGGGGTGACAATTGTTACAATAACAAAGGTCAGTTCTGCAAGAACACAGGCGGGAGTCGGTGGAGTTAGTGGAAGCAGCGGTGGGGGATGCGAATTGAAAGTTTATAGGTGCCCAGTAATCGGTATTGGTATCTGGGTCCAGGGTACTGGCTCTTGATGAGGAATTGACACTATCCCAATAAGTGTCTTGGATCTGGATGTTGTTTGGAAGGGACCATATCTGTTCAAGGCGGGCCTGGTACTCGGTCTCTCTTCCACCAGCATTAGGTTGCGTAATGGGGAGGGTGTAATATCAGGGGTTGATAAGGGGAAGTCTGACATCGTTGATTGTGGTATCCCACTCAAGGGTAGTGAACTTGTATTGGTAGCTCTTGCTATCAGTATAGACAAATTGGAAATTGTTGCCTTCTGTTGTTTGAAGTCGAATTTTGTTGAATTCCACTTCAACTTCAGTTTGTGACAGACGAAATTGGGATAAAAATTGGACTCTTCTGCCTGAACAGATCTGTGATTGTATTTCTTCCCGGTATGATGGTGCGCTATAGTGCCAGAGGAAGGTATCGTTGTAAAAAAGACTTAGTTCCGATACTGGGGTTCCGTCAAATTGGGTAACATTTGATAGGCGCCAATAAAGAAGTGTATTATTGGCTGCTCTAATAATTGGTTGAGGGTGTGGTCGACATATGAATAGAAGCAGGTGTGACTTAGTATTTCTCCAAAGGGTAATTTGTCAAGTAACGGCTTTGTGACAAAGTGTTGTTCGCTCCAATAGGTGAGCTAAACTTGTGTTTGTAGATTGACTAGATCTTGAAAGTTTTTGCGAATAAATTTGTCACGAATTTCTTAAGCCACTTAAAAAGATTTGATAACCCCTTTTATTTCTTTGGAAACCTTTATTTAAACTTACTAGGACAAGTTTTTATAAAGGTGTTTCTACTGGTGGAGGGGTAATTGAAGCGAAAGGATTTGTAGGTACACAAGGGGTACAAACAAATGCGGCAAGATGGGGCTGTGTATGTAAAAGATCTTCGGTACACATATTTCTATTGATGACAAAGAGTCCATCAGTGGTGAAATGAAGACATCTGCACAAAGTAGCTATGTGACTGTCCAAAAAATCGTACGCAACAAGGGGGACAAGAACTCCCTTGAAATATTGAAGCCAATCTGGCAGGAACTGTCCAAAGATAAATTTAATAGAGTCGACAAAGGAAGACTCTAAATATCCAAAAGGAAAGGAGGCGGAATGAGGATGACACCCAAGTTTGGTGCACAAATTGATACTAGGGAGGGGGCTGTTTGATGCTACCCAGACGTTATGAAAAACGTTAGCACGAAATGGGGTAATGAAATGGGGAGGGTGTGCCTTGAGGTTGGGAAGTCGGGGGATATTTCGGAGGAAGTCACATTCAACAAACTCTTCTTGCAGGACCCAAAATTTCTCTCCATGGTCGTAAATGACAGAGTATTGATGAGGGTGACAGTTGACCACATAGGTGCAAACAGGGGTGGCAAAGAGGTTTGGGAAGAGGTCAGTTAATGGAACCAATGATAGTAGGACGGGGGAAGAGAGTTCCTTGTTTGGACAAACTCCAGATGAGGGTGGACGCGATTCAGGGGTGGGGGACGGGACGGTGGCGATAGAGGCAGTAACCTGTGGCAGTAGAAGGGGTCCGGTCGGGATGTCCTCAGTGGCAACGTAGCTGCCAAGATCGTATCCAAGGTGCTGGTGGACAAAGGAATCCTAAGTGGGTGCAGGAAGGAGGTTCTCTTTTTGGTCCTCATGGTAGGCAGGTTCATAGGTGGTGATGTGGGCAAGGACTTCAAGGTTGTTGGTA
>Ga0307512_10005199_pt1 | contig 13722 bp, 14 predicted proteins | sample 14_EM_MG_FD_200267 | JGI IMG/M metagenome (GOLD analysis project Ga0307512, IMG submission 200267) | Populus trichocarpa ectomycorrhiza microbial communities from riparian zone in the Pacific Northwest, United States - 14_EM | ecosystem: Host-associated > Plants > Roots > Unclassified | place... | reverse complement strand
ACGCGTCGGCGGTCGGCAGCTGGGTGTCGCGGGTGCCCCTGAGCCAGCCGTCGTTGTCCTGCTTCTGCGTGGTCGGAAGCAGCTTGGACACGGCCCGGATCAGCGGGGACTGACCGGACGGATCGATGGTGATGCCGTCTTTGTGGGTTTGGACGTCGTGCCAGCTGGAGCGATACCAGCGGAAGTCGTCGGCCGCCTGCTGCGGGTCGGCGATGATCGCCTCCGTGGCGCGGATGGTGAGAGCGCTGAACGCCTGCATCTGCGGGCCGGTGGTGAACCAGACCAGTTCCGTGTCCGGCGCGTCGACGAGCGCGCTGAGTGCGCCTCGCTGCGAGGCGGTGACCGCTCGGTCGGTGTCGTAGCCGTTGCGGTTGGTATGCCGGTCGGTGATCGCGTCGAACAGCGCCGACCGTGATACCGGAGCCCTGGTCAGCGCGATCGTGGCGATGTGGGTGGCATCGGCCGGGTCCGGCAGGAGAGTGACAGCGGGGGCGATGCCGTTCGGCGGGCCGGCGAGGGTCAGGTTTTCCACGGCGCAGCCGAGCGAGATGTGCATTTCGCGCAGCAGCGAATCCATCGTGCCGAGGGCGCGGGACATGTCGGCGAACACGTCGATGCGATTGTTCGTGACGGTGAACAGCCAGGGTTGGGTGTTGTGGGCGTTCGCGGCCAGGATCGCGGCCCGGACGAGATCCAGCGGTTGCCCCTGCGGGGAGGCGGCGGTCCACGCGGCGTAGGCGGCTCCGGTTCCGGTGGAGAAGACGCCGCCGGTGGTCGCGAGCCAGGTCAGAGCGCCCGATCCGGCGACCGCGACGGCTCCGGCACCCAAACCGAGGAACTGAACGGCGGCCCGGCGGCTCACCGGCCGGGCGGCGAGGGGTTGGTCTGTGGTTTGTTCCAGGTCAGTGTGCATGGGATGAGGCCCCTTGGTACGTCAGCCGGACGAGCAGGCCGGCGCTGATGATCGTGACGGCGCCGATCGGCGCCAGCACCGCCCAGGCCGGAGTGTCGCCGCGCTGGCTGGCCACGAACGGGGTGACCATGATCGGCAGACCGGTCAGGGTGAGGAAGCCGAGCAGCGCGGGTGCGAACACGAATCCGAGGGCCCTGTTCCGTAGCAGGAGTACCCCTGCGGCGAACGTGGCGGGTAGGTAGAAGGCCAGGTCGAGGACGTGTACGGGGCTGGACGGCAGGCCAAGGTCCCGGGCCGCGGCCGGCACCTGTCCGGACAGCAGTGCCGGAACGATGCCGGTCAGCCATAGCCCGCAGAACAGCGCGGCGACCACGATGAGAAACCACCCGACCGTACGGCGGGGCGCGGACACGAGTCGGACACCAACGGATCGCGGATCGAGGGCCACGAGGCCGCCGATCAGTGCGTAGAGGGACAGGCCGAGGACGGCCACCCACGCCAGGAACAGTGGACCGGCATGGATCGACAGGGTGTAGATAACGTAGTTGTAGACCGTGAACGCCATCGCGCCCAGCCATACCAGCCAGGCGGTCAGCGAGCCACGCCGGGCCAGCAACGCCGACACGACGATTACCGGAGTGACGACCGCGACGTTCACGATGTCCTGCGCGATGGCCTGGTCCAGGAACGCCGCAGTCTCGCGACTGTAGATGCTGCTGGAGGCCGCGAGCCCGATGATGCTGCCGGCGGCGGCGATCACGGCCGCGGCGATCGACATCCACAGCCACGGGCCCGCAGATCCGCCGCCCCGCGCAGGCACGGGTTCCGCCGTCTGCCGGCCGACGATGGATCGTGTCGTGGTCACGGCGTCACGGCGTCGGCGGGCAGGCTCAACTCCGCGGCGATCTGGCGGCCCCAGCTGTCGATCGTGTCCCAGTCGCGGAAGTCGCCGTCGGCCACCCGCAGGGCCGCGACCATCGCCCGCTCAGCAAGGCCGAGCCGGTGGCGGTCCAGGCGCCCGGCGAACAGCCGATGCCCACGGCTGCCGGTGGCCGCGACCAGGGCGGCGACCTCAGCCGGATCCTCGTCCGGCTTCGGCGGATGACCGATCGGACCGCTGGAGAACAACCACACCGGACACGGCGGACGTGCCGCGATCCGCTGCGCGGCGGCACGCGCATCATCCAGCCACCGCCCCATGTAGACCGCGCTGCCGAGCACCACGGCGTCGCGGTCTGGTGACCGCGCGGCCTTCCGACCGCCGTGTGCTACGCGGCGACCGGCAGCGGTGCCTGGGTTCGTTTGGCTTCGGCAGCGATCGTGGCCAGCGCGGCTCGCATGATGTATGCGGCGAACGGTCGCACCAACCACCAGTAGCGGGCGAACTTGCGGCGCGACGCGGGATCGGTGGTGGCTGTGCGGCACTCGTAGGTGAGCAGCGTGCCGCTGCCGTACGGGATGACCGTGAAGTTGCAGGCGATCTTGCCCCAGCCGGGCTCGGCGAAAGCCGCGAAAGCGGCCGACGGTACGTCCCGCCATTCGATGTTCGGCTGCCAGAACTTACCGACCGCCCCGAACGCCAGCTCGCTGCCGGCCCGCTCACCCAGCGACAACCACCCCGGCAGACCGACCCCTTGAGCCAGATACAGATGGGTCAACGGTGCAGCAGGCCGGCGACGGAGCCGGTCCGGCAGACCACGCACCCACATCGCCGCGTCCATCAACGGCGCCCGAACAGACAGGAAATCCATTTCTCTGGCCACCGCGAACGTCGTCATCGGGTCGGCCCCGACGATCAGGTGCTCGGCGACGACGACGTCATACGCGGGCAACTGCTCATCGATGATCATTCGATCCATACGCATGGGGTTACCTCCGACCCCAGTCGACCGCGTACCTGCCCTACCCGCCAGGGCCGATAGACCCCTACCGACTCGGGTGCGGGCACCAGCAGACGTCCGCCGGCGCACGGTGCAACTCACCGGCGATGCTGCATCTCCTGATCATCAGCAGGGTCAGTTTTCAGCCGTCGCCGACAGGCCGATCTTCGGTGTATCACAGCAGCGGACAGGTCGGGACCTACGCCCCTTACACCGGCGGACGCCGGATCGGATGCTGGTGGCATGAGCGAATACAACGGGAAGCGGTTTGAACGCACCCACGGGGCATGGTCCGCGTTGGCCGACCAGTTCACCCAGATCGCGCACCAGTTCCGCGAGCACTACCACCGCGTCACGGCCGGGGCGAGCCAGGTTGGGGTGCACCCTGCCGATGTCGATCCAGTCGGCGCGGACTCGGCTGGCGCCGACAAGGTCGGCACTGATCTGGTTGGTACCGCTCCGGTTGATGCCGACTCGGCCGGCCACCGGGTGAGCAAGGCGGTCGAGGATGCCGCTCGGGCCTTCGAGAACGCCGTACACGACCCGAAGGTGCGCCAGGGTTCGGCGGAGGCGGGTTCGACGCTGCTGGCGGCGGTCGGGGCGACCCTCAGCGAACTCGGCGCGGCGATCCAGCGGGAGGCCGGCGACAAGCAGGCGCCCCGCCCGTAGGCACCGCACGCCACTGTGCGAGAAGGGTGCGCCATGTCCCGCGGGCTCGTCGCCGACCGACGCGCCGGTCGCGGCTACGTGAGCCAGGTGTTGCGTCGTACCAGCGGGGTGGCTGTCCACCAGCGGCCGAGGCCGAGGGTGGCGCCGGCACCGAGCAGGGCCAGGACGATCAGGACGGCGGCGTAGATGAGGTGGTCGTCCATGAACGGGTTGCTGGCCGGGGGTAGGACGGCGGTCCACATCAGGACGGTCAGCAGGGCGCCGGCGCCGGCGGCGATCCGCATGCCGATGCCGAGGATCAGGGCGACGCCGATGCCGAGCAGGGCTGCCATGAACAGTGCGTCGGCGACGGTGCTGCCGGCGATCGAGTGGTAGAAGCCGGTGAAGGGGGACGCATGTTCCGCGGCGCGTCGAACGCCGCCACGGATGGAGCAGAACACGACGCCGTTCGTCGCCCGCTGCGGGCGTGCGGAATCACGGGCTGGCCAGCTCGGCAACGTCACCCTGGCTGACGGGCGGTTTCGACGGCGGCGGGCGGACCGCCACCGGGGTCTCGAGCGACAAAGCCTCACCGTACGCGCATTTCGCGTGGCCCGCGTCACCGGCCACGCGGCGAGGGCCGACGGCCGACGGCCACAGCGAGCAAGCGTAGGGTCGAGGTGTCGCTCTGGACCCCGGTGGCTGGCAGTTGGCCGTTGTGGGCACGTCGACGTTCTTCGCCGCCGCAGCGATCACCGATCGGAAAGGCGGCGGTTCCTCGTGACCGCGACCGGCACTGCACCTCCCGTCGCTTCCTCGATCTTCGAGACGGCCGAGGCCGAACCGTTGGGCGTCGACGAGCTGAAGCGCATCGACGCGTACTGGCGGGCGGCGAACTATCTGTCCGTCGGCCAGATCTATCTGATGGGCAACCCGCTGCTGCGCGAGCCGTTGCAACCCGCGCAAGTGAAGCCGCGCCTGCTCGGGCACTGGGGCACCACCCCCGGCCTGAACCTGCTCTACGCCCACCTGTCGCGGATCATCGCTGCCCGCGGCCGGGAGGTGATCTACGTGACCGGACCGGGTCACGGCGGTCCCGGCCTGGTCGCGAACACCTGGCTGGAGGGCACGTACTCCGAGGTCTACCCGCGGATCTCGCAGGATGCGATCGGCATGGGGCGGCTGTTCACCCAGTTCTCGTTCCCCGGCGGCATCCCACGACGCCGTTGACATGCTCGTGCTCAACGACATGGACCGTTTCCACCTCGTCATGGACGTCATCGACCGGGTCCCCGGCCTGGCCCGCCGCACCGCCGTCCTACGACAGCAGATGGTCGACAAACGCGCCGAGCACCGCGCCTACGTCCGCCGCACCGGTCAGGACCTGCCGGAGATCCGCGACTGGAGCTGGCCGAGAACGTGACCGAGACAGCAAGGAGGCCCATCATGGACGGCGACGCCCTGACCCACCCCACCGACCCGCAACTCGCCACTCATGCCCTGGCCGAGGCGGCATCCGCCGCCGGGTACGCCCCCTCGATCCACAACACCCAGCCGTGGCGGTGGCGGCTCACCGGCAACACCCTCGACCTGCATCTCGTACGCAGCCGGATCCTGCAGGTCACCGACCCCGACGGCCGGCTGGCGACGGTGAGCTGCGGCGTCGCCCTGCACCACGCTCGCGTTGCGGCCGCGGCGCAGGGCTGGCAGGTCACGGTGACCCGGATGCCACGCGACGCCGGAGCGGATCTGCTCGCCCGGCTCCACATCGAGGGCCGGGCACCGGTCGACCCGTCATCGGTGCTGCACCTGCGGACCATTCCGTTTCGGCACACCGACCGGCGCCCGGTCACCGGCACCCCGGTCGACCCGGCCGACCTGGCGGCCATCACCGCGGCCGTCGAGGAGCAGGGCACCAACCTGCACACGCTGCGACCCGACCAAGTCCTCGAGCTGGCCGCGGCCGCCGATCACGCCCAGCGCAGCGAAGCAGCGGACCCCGCCTGGCAGGCCGAACTCGCCTACTGGACCGGTGCCGCCCGGCCGGCCGGAACCGGCGTTCCGGATGCCGTCATCCCCGATCGCGCTACGCAGACCACCGTGCCGGGCCGGGACTTCGGCCACCCCGGTGTGCTACCCGTCAGCGCCGAACACGACAAGGCAGCCGTGTACGTCATGCTCTACGGCAGCGCCGACGAGCCGCTCGACTGGCTGCGCGCCGGTGAAGCGCTGTCCGCCGGCTGGCTCACCGCCACCGAACGCGGAGTCTCCGTCGTGCCACACAGCGCCCCGATCGAAGTGATCGCCACCCGTCAGGCGCTGCGCGCGATGATCGCCAGCATCGGCTACCCCTGCCTGGTGCTGCGCCTCGGCACGATCGACCCGGCCGGCACCGACGCCCCGCGCACCTCCCGCCTGCCCGCCGAGCAGGTCATCGACCGCGACTGAACCGCCGCGGCATGCCAGCACCACCCTCAACTCCTAAGGCGATGACCGCGATGAATGCATCGCCCACCGGTCCCCCGGGCAGGCCCGACACGGGCCGGCGACACTTGCTGCACCCGGCCAACCAGTACCGGCATGACCACCGCACCGTCGGACAGCGCCTCGCCGACTCCGTCACCGGCGTGTTCGGCTCCTGGCGGTTCATCGTCGTGCAGACCGTCATCGTCATCGCCTGGATCGGCGCCAACATCGCCGCCGTCGCGCTGCGCTGGGATCCCTACCCGTTCATCCTGCTCAACCTGCTCTTCTCCACCCAGGCCGCGTACGCCGCCCCGCTGATCCTGCTCAGCCAGAACCGCCAGGCCGACACCGACCGGGTGAAAGCCGAGCACGACTACCGGATCAACCAGCTCGCCCTGCAGTACCTCATCGCCTGGCACCGCGACTCCCACGGCGCGGACTGCAAATGCGTACAGCAGAGCGAACCGGTCGTACAGGCAATGCTCGCCACGCTCGCCCGCCAACTGTGACCCGCGCGTCCCAGCCAAGCCGGTGCCCGAGGGAGACGACGTGAGCACCGATCAACGCGCCACCGATCCCGTCACCATGTCGCGGGCCCACGGAGCAGACACGGACGAGTGATCGGCCGGCCGTCCCGCCCGCAGATCCGGGCCGGCGACATACGGTTGTCGCCGACGACAATCGTCAGCTGCCCCGGACCCCGGCGGCCGAACGCCCGCGCCTGCCCTGGGGGTCCATCTGTGACGATTGCCGTTCCCGCGTATCCACCCACAGATCTCGTCGCGCTGATCAGGCGGATCGGGATCGGCGACCGGTCCGCACTCCGGATCCTGCACGCCGGTCTGCGCGAGCCCGTCAGCGACTGGACCCGCCGCGCACTGTCCCGGCCCGAGGACGTCCAGGCGATCGTGGACGCCACGTTCGTCGAGGTGTATTGGATGTCCCGGTATCACGCCACAACCGAGGTCGACGTGTTGGCCTGGGTGTTCCAGATCGCCGCACAGCGCGTCACCGAACGCCTCCGCCGGCCCGACCCGCAACTGCGACCCTGCCACCATGACGAGGACCGCCGGCTCGCCCTGCGATGGCTGCTCGACCCGGGACACCCGGGCGATCCAGGCATGCACTGGGGGCCGCTGCCGTAAAGATGCCGTGGCCGTTGCCGTGATCTGCAGATCCATCGTGGACGATCTCCGGCAGGTCCGGCCACGTGGGTGTGCCGGCGTCCTCGAGGGCGAGCCAGGTGGCCTCCAGCATGAGCCGCTGCTGAGGATCGATGTTTCTCTGGCTCGCGCGGAGACGCTCCGAAGAACGGCCTCGTTACCGTGGCCGTGTCGTCGTCACCGGCCGGCGGCGGCCCGCAGAGTGGCGAGCGCTTCCCTGGCGTAGTCGCCGATGGGGCTCGTGCGACCGTCGCGGTGCCACTGCTCGAGCGCGCCGAAGTAGACGCCGACGAGGCGCCGGCAAGAGCACGACGATCCGCGCGCTGCTGGGCCAGATCAGGCTCAACTCCGGCAGCGCCCGGATCTTCGGAATGGACTGCCGGACACAAGCGGTGCAGGCACACCGCCGTCTCGCATACGTACCCGGCGACGTGGCGCTGTGGCCGGGGCTCAGCGGAGGAAGCTGCATCGACATCCTGGGCCGGCTGCAGGGCCAAATGGACACCGGCCGACGAAACCACCTGATTGAACAGTTCGAGCTGGATCCGACTAAGCGGACGCGCACCTACTCGAAGGGCAACCGGCAGAAGGTGGCGTTGATCGCGGCATTGAGCGCCAACACCGACCTCTACCTCTTCGACGAGCCCACCTCGGGGTTGGACCCGCTGATGGAGAACGTGTTCCAACAGTGTGTCCGCGAGCTGAAGGAACTCGGCAGAACCGTGCTGCTGAGCAGCCACATCCTGTCCGAGGTGGAGGCTCTCTGCGACCGCGTCAGCATCGTCCGGCGCGGAGTGGTGGTCCGGGAAGGGCGCGCCGCACTGGCCGCCGCGGTCGGTTGTGTCGCCGCGGCCGACCCGACGACCCTCACCGTGGAGCCGCCCAGCCTGGACGAGCTGTTCCTCACCAGCTACCGCGCCGAGCCCGCCCTCGCCGGCGGCGTGCGGTCATGACGGGATACTGGCGCTGTCTGGTATTGAACCTGCGCACCGCGCTCGCCCAGGTGCTCGGCTGGCCCCTGGCAGTGACCGTCCTGGCGGCCAGCACCGCCGCCACCCTCAACGGCATGTATCCCGATCAGGCGGGCCGCGACGCGTACGGCGCCGCCTATGTCGGACTCCGCAGCAGCGCCGCGTTGCAGGGCCGAGGCTACGACCTGACCTCCCTGGGCGGCATCCTGGCCAACGAGATGGGCTATCTGACGCTCATCATGATCCCGCTGATCGGGCTCCACCTGGCCATCAAGTTCACCCGCGGCGTCGAGGACACCGGCCGACTGGACATCCTGACCGCCGGCCCCGTCAACCGACTCGCTCCGGTCGCCGCCGGAGTCACCACTGCCGCTGTTCCGGCCGCACTGACCGTCCTGTTCACCACGGGCGCGCTGGTGGCGCTGGACTTCCCGGTCGCCGGTTCCCTGCTGTACGCCGGCGGCCTCGGCGCCCTCATGCTGACCTTCACAGCCATCGGCGCCGTGGTGGCGCAATGCTGCCGGGACGCGCGAACCGCGTACGTGCTCGGAACCGCCATCTGGATGACCAGCTATCTCACCCGCGCCGTCGTGGACGCCCGAGGCATCGATGTGGCCTGGGCGAATCCGGAATCGTGGCTGGCCGAGATCCGGCCGTTCGCGGCCACACCGACGCTGTGGCCCTGGATCGCGTTCGCCGCGTTCTCCTTCGTGTTGTTCATCGCCGCCGCCGCTGTCGCCGCACGCCGCGACCAGGGCGCCGGACTCATCCCGCCACGCCCGGGGCCGGCCACCGCGGCGCCCTGGATCAAGACACCCCTGCGGCTGTTGGTCAGGCTGACCCTCGGCACGGGCGCCGGATGGATCATCGCCGCAAGCCTGTTCGCGTTCGCCTTCGGATACCTGACCCAGCAGATGAGCGACATCGGCACGGCCACCTCCGCCGACCAGAACATCAACGCCACCCTGGCCATCTTCGTCCAGATGAACGCGCTGCTGGCTGCCGCCGCAGGCACACAGCTCACCCAATGGCTCGCCGCGGAGGAGAACGCCGGACGCGTGGGTTACAGCCTGGCCGGCCCTACGAGCAGGCGCCGCTGGTGGGGGTCGGCCACCCTCCTGGTCACTGCCTGGTCGCTCCTGCTGCTGCTCTGCACGAGCCTGTTCACCGGACTCGGCCTTGCCGCCGGCTTCAACGACACCCAGTACATCGGCCGCGGGCTGACCGCCACCATGGCGTACGCGCCCGCAGTGGTCCTGTTTGTCGTAATGGCCCTCGCCCTGCACGCCGTGAGCCCCCGGGCCGTCGCAATGGCGTGGCTGGCAGTCGGCTGGGGCGTCATCGTCTGCCTGCGCGCGGACCTCCTCGACCTCCCTGAGTGGGCCCGCAATCTCTCACCCCTGCACTGGATGGGAGCCGTACCCCGAGACGACTGGAACCAGCTCCCCGCGCTGATCATGACCGTCCTGGCCGCCGCCCTGGTAGTCGCGGCTACCGCCGTGTACGAACGGAGAGACCTCAGGGCCGGCTGAATCGACACACCATCGCACGGGCTGTACCGAGGGCGCGGCGAACCGTCTGGCGCAGCTTTCAGGCTTTCCCGGTGAGAGCCCTGGATGTGGCCGGCCGCTGCGACTCGGGGCCCGGGCAGTCGGGACCTTCGGCCCTGATCACCCGGGGCGTGCTTGACGAAAGCTTGGAGGTGGCGACGAGGAGGAGACCATGGAGCGCAGGCAAGCGTGGCGCGGATTCACCGGTACCGGCTGGCGCGAGACGATCGACGTCGGCGCGTTCATCCACGACAACGTCACCCCGTACACCGGCGGGCCGCAGTTCCTGGCCGGGCCGACCGAGCGGACCGGGCGGATCTGGCGGCGGTTGCAGCGGATGTTCGTCGAGGAGCGGCGCCGTGGGATCTACGACGTGGACGCGCACACGCCGTCGACGATCACGTCGCATGCGCCGGGCTACATCGACCAGGGGCACGAGCTGATCGTCGGGTTGCAGACCAGCGCGCCGCTGCGCCGCGCGATCATGCCGGCCGGCGGCCTGCGGATGGTCCAGGCGGGCTTGGCCGCCTACGGCTACAGCCTGGATTCGACCGTACGCACGATCTACTCCCAGTACCGCAAGACGCACAACGACGGGGTGTTCGACGCCTACCCGCAGGATGTGCTCGCCGCGCGCCGCTCGCACATCATCACCGGGCTGCCCGACGCGTACGGCCGTGGGCGGATCATCGGCGACTACCGGCGGGTGGCGCTCTACGGCGTGGACCGGCTCATCGAGGAACGCCGTGCGCGCAAGGCGGGGCTGGACGCGAAGCTGTCCGCCGAGGACGTCATCCGCGACCGCGAGGAACTAGCCGAGCAGATCCGGGCGCTGCAGGACCTGCGGTACATGGCCGGCCGCTACGGCCACGACATCTCCGGGCCGGCGACGAGCGGGCACGAGGCGATCCAATGGCTCTACTTCGCCTACCTGGCCGCCACCAAGGAGCAGAACGGCGCCGCCATGTCGCTCGGGCGCACCTCGTCGTTCGTCGACATCTACCTGCAACGCGACGTCGCCGAGGGCACGCTCACCGAGCAGCAGGCCCAGGAACTCGTCGACGACTTCGTCATCAAGCTGCGGATCATCCGGTTCCTGCGTACCCCGGAGTACGACCAGCTGTTCTCCGGCGACCCGACCTGGGTGACCGAGTCGCTCGGCGGGCTCGGCACCGACGGCCGGCCGCTGGTCACCCGCACCAGCTTCCGCTACCTGCAGACCCTCTACAACCTCGGCCCCGCGCCCGAGCCCAACCTGACCGTGCTCTGGTCGCCGCGGCTGCCCACGGGCTTCAAGCGGTTCTGCGCCCAGGTCTCCTTGGACACCAGCGCCATCCAGTACGAGAACGACGACCTGATCCGGCCCGCCTACAGCGACGACACGGCGATCGCCTGCTGTGTCTCGGCCATGCGGGTCGGCAAGGACATGCAGTTCTTCGGCGCCCGCGCCAATCTGGCCAAGGCGCTGCTGTACGCGATCAACGGCGGCCGCGACGAGCTGACCGGCGAGCAGGTAGCACCGGCCGTCGCGCCGATCACCGACGACGTCCTCGGCTACGAGGCGGTGCTGGCCGCCTTCGATCGAACTCTGGACTGGCTCGCCGAGACCTACGTGGACGCGCTCAACGTCATTCACTACATGCACGACAAGTACGCGTATGAGCGCCTCGAGATGGCCCTGCACGACCACCCCGTGCACCGGTTCCTGGCCACCGGCATCGCCGGGCTCTCGGTGGCCGTCGACAGCCTGAGCGCCATCAAGCACGCCCAGGTCAAGGTGTTGCGCGACGAGACCGGGATGGCCGTCGACTACGCGATCGACGGGGACTTCCCGACCTTCGGCAACAACGACGACCGCGCCGACGCCATCGCCGTCGACCTCGTCGAACGGTTCATGACCAAGATTCGCCGGCAGCCGGCCTACCGCGGCGCCGAACCCACCCTGTCGGTGCTGACCATCACCTCGAACGTCGTGTACGGCAGGAACACCGGCAACACCCCGGACGGACGCCGCGCGGGCGAGCCGTTCGCGCCCGGCGCCAATCCCATGAACGGCCGGGACCGGCACGGCCTGGTCGCCGCCGCGCTGTCGGTGGCGAAACTGCCGTACCGCTGCGCGCGCGACGGCATCTCGCTGACCACCACGGTCACCCCGGACGGCCTCGGCCACTCCCGCGACGACCGGATCGGCAACCTGGCGGGCGTGCTGGACGGCTACACCGACGCCGGTGGCTTCCACCTCAACGTCAACGTCCTCGACCGCGCCACGCTCGAGGACGCCATGGCCCACCCGGAGAACTACCCGCAGCTGACCATCCGGGTGTCCGGATACGCCGTCAACTTCGTGCGGCTCACCGCCGAACAGCAGCGCGACGTCATCTCCCGCACCTTCCACGGTGCGTTGTGACCACCGCGAGCCTGCACTCGTTCGACATCTCCACCGGCGTGGACGGGCCGGGGACGCGCTTCGTCGCGTTCCTGGCCGGCTGCCCGCTGCGCTGTCAGTACTGCCACAGCCCGGACACCTGGTACCGCCGCAGCGGGCAACCCACCACCGTCGACCACCTGATGACCGAGATCCGCCGCTACGAACGCTTCATCAAGGTGGCCGGTGGCGGTGTCACGATCAGCGGCGGCGAACCGCTGCAGCAGCCCGCCTTCACCCGCGAGGTGCTGCGCCGGTGCCACGACCTGCGGCTGCACACCGCGCTGGATACCAGCGGCTTTCTCGGCGACCGCGCTGACGACGCGCTGCTGGAGGCCACCGACCTGGTACTGCTCGACATCAAGGCCGGCGATAGCGCCACGTACCGGAAAGTGACCCGGACCGGGCGCCTCGCGCCCACCGTGCGCTTCGCGCACCGCCTCGCCGACCGCGGCATCCCGATCTGGGTCCGCTTCGTGCTCGTCCCCGGCCTCACCGACGACCCCGCGGACGTCGACGCCGTCGCCGAGATCGCGGCCGGCGTACCGACCGTCGAACGCGTCGAGGTGCTGCCCTTCCACCGCCTCGGCGCGCCGAAATACGCCGAGCTCGGACTACCGTTCCCCCTCGCCGGCACGCCGACGCCGACGCCCGAACTGCTCGCGCGGGTGCACGAGCAGTTCCGGACCCGCGGCCTGGCGGTGCTCTGAGGCCAGGTCGGTGCTGCCCGACCGTCGAGTTGGCCGTGCCCTGGCCGGTCCACAGAGGAACTGGGTACAGTCCGTGGCCGGTGCAGGATCCCCTGCACGAGTGACGCATCGTCGTACGGAGGCTTCCGGGTGCAACGTCGTGGTGAAGATGATCGCGGGCTCGATCTGCAAACCGACCGGGCGCACGGCGCACGGATCTACGACTACATCCTGGGCGGTAAGGACAACTTCGCCGCCGACCGCGAGGCCGGTGAAAACTCGTTGCTGTTATGGCCCGCGTTGCGAGTTCACATGCAGGAAAACCGGTCCTTCATGCACCGGGTAGCGCGGTTCCTGGCCACCGAGTGCGGGATCCGGCAGTTCCTCGACATCGGCACCGGACTGCCCACCTCACCGAACCTCCACGAGATCGTGCAGTCGGTCGACCCGACCGCACAGGTGGTCTACACCGACAACGATCCACTCGTGCTCGCGTACGCGCGTGCTCTGATGGTCGGGACAGCGCAGGGACGCACCGCCTACGTCGCGGCGGACATGCGCGACCCCCAGACGATCATCACCGCGCCGGAGTTCCTGGAGACCCTCGACCTGAACCAGCCAATCGGGGTGCTGCTGATCGCGATCGTGCACTTCATCGAGGACGACGCCGAAGCGCAGCGGGTCGTACAGCAGGTCCTGGACGTGCTGCCGGCGGGCAGCTACCTGGCGATGTCCATCGCGACCGACGAATTCGACCCGATCCCGCTGGCCGAGGTCCGGCGGGAGTACAACAGGCTCGGTGAAACCCTCAAATTCCGCGACCGTGCCACGGCGCTGGCGTTCTTCGACGGCTTGGAGCTGGTCGAGCCGGGGCTGGTCCAGGTGCACAAGTGGCGCCCGGACGGATCCGAAGCCCCGGGCATCGCAGACAAGGACATCGCCATGTACGGAGCGGTCGCACGCAAGGCCTAAGCCTGTCTCACACAGGTGATTTGGTCTCCCGGCCGAGGGTGATCA
>Ga0307512_10005197_pt1 | contig 13724 bp, 13 predicted proteins | sample 14_EM_MG_FD_200267 | JGI IMG/M metagenome (GOLD analysis project Ga0307512, IMG submission 200267) | Populus trichocarpa ectomycorrhiza microbial communities from riparian zone in the Pacific Northwest, United States - 14_EM | ecosystem: Host-associated > Plants > Roots > Unclassified | place... | reverse complement strand
GCTACCCGTCATCTTTTCGTCTTCGTCTTCGTCTTCGTCTTCGTCTTCGTCGTCGCCGTCGTCGGCGAGTTCGCGGTGGGATACCTTACCAGCTTGCCCAACCTGCTACCGCCTGCACCTCCTCTTCAGCCCACCGGGCTTCGGTACTCGCTCGTACTTACTTCCAATCAGATCTCCGACAAGCAGCATCGCGCATCATCGTCAACAACGATATCACCGGCGGCATCAGCAGCTACAATAAGCGCCACCCCACGGAAACGCCCCCGTATCGCGTCTGTGAGGAACGGAAGGGGAAATCCCCAAGTGAGGCGTCGCCGATAGCGCATCGAGTACTCACTTCACTATCTACTTGCCAAACAACACCCACAGACGAATGTACACACTTGCAACCAGCCGATCCAGGATCTATATCCCTCTTCTGCCTCTCCCTCTTCCGCGGCTATAGGAGGATCCTCTCCTACACCTCTCGCTCCCCTCCTTCAAACAGCATATAACGCCCTCTCATCCTCCGTGTGTGTGTGCCCGTGGACCTAACTTCTTTTCGCTCTGGTATCGAAAGGGAGAGAAAAGAACCGCAGGGAGAGAAAGTAACCGCAAGGAGAAAGGGAGGGAAAGGGAAAGGAATTACACACCATCCTGCAGTGATTAACCAAGGACCCACCGATCCGAACAGCAGGAAAATAAAATAAAAAAGTACGATACAGCATCACCACAGGAAGCAGAAGCACGAACAGGATCATTTCAGATAACTGTTTTTTTTGAGGGGGGGGGCCTGTCAATCAATAACCGGGATTCTCCAGACAGAGCTGCCATCCAAGGTTCTTTCTTGTAAATTCCCCAATCCCCACCACTATTCACCCCTCCCCAGCCATTCTCCACCCATACACACATACTTTCATTACCAGCATTGTTTATTCTTCTTCCGCTTTCTTCTTCTTCTTTTTTTCTTCTTCTCTTGTTGCATCGTTGCTGTTGATATTATTACCATTTGTCTGTCCGCCTCAGTAAACTTGGATTGTTTTTCCGGCATCACTTTCCTTTCTGCGGAGACTCTTTTGGAGGGGAGGGTGTTTCGCAGTGTTTCGCAGCCTGTGCAGCCTGCTGCCCGCTTCAGCTGGTGCTGCCCAGAGTGGAGTATTGTCGCCCTTCGCGCTCGAAAAAAAAAACCCCCCCGCCCCAAAACCCCCGACGGCACTGGCTCTTGACAGTAGAGCGACTTGGAGGGCTTGCTTTGCTATATACATATCAACCGTCTTCTCCTCGAGCCGAGCAGACCCGCTTATCCTGCATAGAGGTCATCCGATCGTTCTTTTCTTTGCCTTCCCTGTCTGCCCATCTTGTCCGTGTGTCCCTTATGTCCCATCTCTGTCCGCTGCGCGGAATGCCCATTTCCACCCACCCTTGATCGTCTCTTCCCCACCCCCCGGATTTCAATCTGATATCTCGTCAGTTTTCGTTCTTCGGCTTTTTCCCAACGGTCGCGCAAGTGTTCCGTCTGGCTAGATCGCAGAGCCCGGCGCAACCGGACTTGTCCCGCTGGCTCCGTTGCGAGGATCGTCCAGGGGAGCAGCCCACCCCTCTTGCAGTCGAGGCGAGAGACTCCGAGCTGCTGCTCCTGCTCCTGCTGCTGCTCCTGCTCCTGCCACTGACAGGCATCGTCCGTCCCTCCACCCCTACCCTTACCTGTCCTTCCCTACCGGCCAGTATTTTGGTTCGGTCGAACTCCCAACACGTCAGTTCTCCGATCTTCCCATATCATGCATCTTTTGTCACCTCTGCAGAATCCAACACAACCCTCCCCCACTCGTTGCCGCCGCAGAGATCCCCAGATATCCATCGGAAGCCTTGCGGATAGAGATTCCGATTCCCGCTGCCGCTAAGTGCTGTTCGACTCAAGACCTTCACTAACGAACGAACTGCGTCAGTCGATTTTAGCTAGGGTGGTGATTACCGTCGCTTCTCTCACCGCCCGCCACCGCCGCCCGTTGGCGGATCCGTCCAAGAAGGGCGAGGAAGAAGAGACGCGGTAGCAGCGCGCTTGATCACAAAACCGACGTCACACCATCAACCATCCTCGCACTATCCGGTCTCGGTCTTGATTACGAGACAGCTTGCTGCGCGTCGGCACTCTCCCGTATCCTCCGAAGCGTGAGTTTGTGATTTCTGAGATCTTAGCAAGGGTGTCGGTGGATTGGGGGTACCTCTCCCTTGCCCAACGGGGCCCCACTTTCAACGATCGAGAAAAAAAGGGAAAAATTACGATTAACGTTAGATTAGGATCGCTTTTTTTTTTTTCTTCCCCGCGGAGCGGAATTCCGCAGAGCCTAATCGTTGAGCCAACCGTTGCTTACTGTTTTTGTTGTGTGAAATCAATCGTCCGCTGTGGAAAGACACACGCACGCACACACAGACAACGTACACACACACCTCACATTCACACATCTGACTGGGACAACCTGAGGGCGTCATGGACAAGGCGGCGAAGATGCAAATGGGGACGGGGCCATCAACCGGTAGTGGAAACAAATCTCAGAAGCACATCCGTGCGAAATCACTGGTAAGTTGCCTGCCGTTTTTTTTTTCCCTTTCCGTCTCATATTCTTCCTTCATTCACTCGGGTGCACTCCTTGCCCCCTCCTAAAAACGCCCTGCATCTCTCCCTTCCCTCTCTCCCCAGCCAGATCGGTCCGAGAATGTAGTTGTTCCTCTTTCGCCTGTGAACAATCATATTCGCAGATATTTCAGTTTCTGCCCACAAACGACACCAATACATGTCTAGTTTTTCCCCCCCTCATTTTCTTTTCCTGTGACCAATACGGTGACTGAATCTGGGTCATTAGTCGGAGCCTGGCGACTATCTGAAGCAGGTGACGAAGCAGTTGACAAAACATGCACATTCGACGTCGAGTCAGTATCTGCTACTCATCTGCGATGCCAATGGAAACCTGGAAATGACAGCCACAAGTGCCTTCCATGGGTATCGAGACAAGTGGATCACGGAGGGTGTCAGGCAAGAGGCACGACAGATCGCAATCAGTGCAGCCAACGAGAAGAAGGTGCGACGGAGAAGAGACAGCGGCATCGACAAGAAGGCCACCGCCCAGCAGGAGCAGGAACAAATCATCCAGCACGAGGATGAGGATGAGGAAGAGGAGTGGGGTGACGGGGAGCATGGGAAGACCATGTCGCAGGATCGCATTACAAGTATACATCTCTCCCTCGTTTCACATGACACGATCGATATGCGGATTGATAACCGACTGTCTCCAGATGATCCGGCCGCCTCGAAGAAAAGGAAGCCAAACCCAAGGGATAGACGAGGCTCGTCAGGCTCCGACATCGAAGAGACTGTTAGCCAGGAAGACTTTCAGCAGCTCGCCATCGCTGACCAGGATGCCGTTACCACCTTCTACATGACACGGCTGCGTCAGATGCAGCAACTCATGTGTAAGGTTGTGGCTAAGGCTTGGATCAAGGTGATCGAACCGAAAAAGCAGTCGAACTTCCCGTACAACCGCGGGGATGAAAGCAAGCCAAGTTGGTGGCCTTCAGAGGTTCGCCACAAGGAGCCTGATCACCTAATGAAGCCTGGTGAGTTTTTTTTTCTCTTTTTTCTCTTCCTAGGGTCCGGTTCCGATTTGGAGGGTAACTGTAACTGATTTTGATTGCCGTGCCTTCAAGAACGATTGACTCTGCTCTTGACAATGCTGCGAAGCCGCAGGGTTACTATTTCGAAGCTTGAGGGTGCGACGTCAGAAGTCATGGTCCAGATTCCGGACGAACGCATACCATTGCTGGAAGATATATACCGCGTCGCGAGACAGGAGGAGCGTTACGTAAATGGTGAACTGCGTATGTGGACGGAATGAGGTTCCCCAAGACTTTACCTTTGCTAATGACCGACATTTTGCAGCGCCCAACACGTTTGTCGTCGTTGCGGCATCCGAAAAGATAATCAAGAGTCCGGCGCGGAAGTCCTCTCCGCAACTCCGCCGGAAAAGCATCGCCTCTCCGATCCGTAGAGATTCGGGCTCCGACAACAACCGATCCCTTGCGGACCGTAGGATATCAGCTGTCCCGGGCGTTCACACCCCAGAGTGTGACATGGTAGACATGACAAACGAAGGTAACCTGGGGGACATGCGGGTTGGGCAATCCCGGATAGAGGGTCGGGATGACAATGGTGGTGGTGGTATGCAACAACCACGACACGACCCGTTTTCTGCTTCCAATGTGCCGACATCTAACCCAAGTTCGAGCATAGGATACGCGACAAGCTTTGTATCCCAGCCAGAATTACAGCAGACGTCGCCGCAGGACCAAACGCAGTACATGCCGGAACTCGGCATACGAAATGACTTATCTGGCTATTACGTGGTGAACACACCGAGCCAGGGTCCCGTCCTGCGACGCGGCAACACTATGCCATCTGTCCCGCAATCTTCGGGGGCATCGGTGCACCACGGATGGGTCTATTCTCAATACTCCCCTGGGTCGACTCCGAGCCACACGCCGTACGGGCCCCCGCGCCAATCAGGAGGCAGTCCGACCACATCTGTCACGGGCGGAGCCTTCCAATCGCTGCAGCTCCCCCCACCTCCCCCAAACCCAAACCACCAGCAGCCGCAACTAGGACACCGTCCATCGCACCACAACCTTGGCGGTGATGGCTCCGGCGGAGGCTCCGGCGGCCATCAGCAATACGACGCCTCTGTGAGCTTGAACGCACAGATGGGCGGGGGCCATGCCGGTGCCCTGGGATATACGGATTTTCTGAGGAGTGAACTCTCACATGAGGATGGAAACGGGAGACCGGTGAAAATGGAGTAGGTGTGCAGGTGACGATAAGGTTGGAGACGGATGAGGGCCCGAAGTCGGGATTTCAGAAGGCGTATAGGATTGGAGTTGTTTTCTTTTATATCACCGCTACCCGTTCATTCCATTTTTTTTTCATACCCCACGGCCAGTTTTATCCTACAGTATCGTCAGTTTTTTTTTTCTCGATCCGTTTTCTTTTCCTATACCACGGGGAGCAGGGTGCAGTAAGTTTTGGTTGATCTGTGTAATTTCTCGTCGATGATTGGTTTTGGAAGTAAGGAGGTGGGTCTTAGGCGTTTATCCTTCTCTAGTTCTTTTACCTCGCTCGTTCATTACTTGTGTCTATTACTATTTCCTAGTACCTATCTCCACTTGAATGTTCGCCTGTTTATGTACACTGCCGATACGCGCGCTGCAGTTTATTTTCGCCTGTTACCCACTTATTTATCGTGCGGGGGGGCTAGGAGGTCAGTCTGTATCGGAGGTTTTTTTTTTAAGGATGTATTCGAGCGGAGTATCTATGTGCAAGGAGAGGGGACGAAACTCGTGGCAGTGTGAATAAATATTGGGGGGAACTTCGGTGACCACGCAATGAGATGGATATTGGGGGGAATCACAGCCCTTTATTTATTTTTATTTATTTATTTATTTCGCTGCGAGCCAACGCGGATCTCACGAGGGAATCTCTACTGTATAACCGTGATTACGATGCAAGAATTTTTTTTTTTTAAAAAAAGAACCATTCATTAATGGTGTGCGACCAGTCTAAGTATGAAGTACATATATATATGTATTCAGACGAGTGACATCAAGTTTGTCGTGCACACCCTTACTTCGGCTCCCACCTCATCAACACCGAGTTCACCGCGCTCAGCAGGCCCCGCGCAGGATTCGCCGTCGGCCGCGCCGCAGAGATCCATGCCAGCCGCTGTTTGACCAGCGCCTTGTCGACGCCGTCCTTCGGGCGTTCGGCATCCGTGAAGTTTCCTGCCAGCCGTCGTCAGTCCCTTCGTTCGCTCGTTTGAGGGGAGGGGGTACGTGCCGGCGCCGTCGAAGAAGGTGCACAGGCACACGGCCGCCACGGCCGCGGCGACGTCGTCGCCGCTGTCGCAGACAAACGTGAGGCAGCGGCCGGCGGCGAGCGTGCGACGGAAGAGCGGCAGCAGAGGCGGCACCAGCGTGCGCAGCGCCTTGTTGCCGCGCTTGCCCGCGGGGATTGGGACGTGGACGGCATCAGTGACGGCGACGGCTATCGGCGGCGACAGCGTCTCGCGGCAGTCCACCAGCAGACCGCCGCCGCCGCCGCCGCCGGCGCCGCCGGGCGGCATCGGCAGCTTCGCAGAGCTTGGGGCGATGTAGACGCAGGTCGTGGGCGCGATCAGCGCGGCTTCGACGGCGGCTTCGACGGGCACGGCGGCGGCGACGGCGGCGGCGACGACGTCGTCGATGGAGTCCTCCGCGGCGGCCAGGATGCGGTCGTGCCACGCGCCCCAGAACACGTCCGGCGTGAGCCCCGAGGAGCCGGCCCAGCCCTCGTGGTCGTCGCCGGCGCCCTGGATGTACTCGCCCTCGACGCCGGCGCCGGCCACGACGCGGCTGGCCGTCACCAGCACCAGCGGGTGGAAGCCGTCGAACGCCGGCGGCGCCTCCGGCAGCGGCGACAGCGACGACACGAAGATGGGGCGCAGCGGCCAGCGTAGCGGCGGCAGCGGCGGCCGGCGGCCAGCGAGCGTCGTGCGCGCGTCCGCGACCCACGCGTCCAGCCTGCGCTCGATGGCGGCGCGCTCGGACGGCGCCACGGCCAGCGGCGTCGTGTGCAGCTCCTCCGCCGCCGCCGCCGTGGTGGTGTCGCCGCCACCGGGAAACAGCAGCCGGTTGATGACGGCGATCCATATCGGCACCGTCTTCGCCAGCGCGTCGGGAAACCGCTTCCCCCGCCGCGTCGCGTCGACGACGACCGCGCCCCCCCGCGCCGCGACCACGTCTAGCAGCTGCAGGTTCAGCCGCCGCTGCGAGAACGCCCACGCGCCCGCGTGCCCGTCCGTTGACTTGAAGTACACCGTCGGCTGCCCGCGCCACCCCCGCGGAACGTACCAGTCCCCCGCCCGCAGGTTCGCCAGCAGCGGCAGCCCGTATGCGTCTGCCACCGTGCCGACGAACGCGCTGTCGAGCGCGATCGAGTGCAGCCGGTTGCGCAGTGTGCGCGTGTTGAGCCGGACCGCGTTCGTCAGCTGCGAGAGCGTTGCCGGTGCCGGGATCGACGCGGCCGCGACGGTGAAAGTGAATTCTTCGTCGCCGTCATCTTGGGCGGTGGTGGTGGTGGTGGTGGTCGTCGTAGAGGTGGGGTCGCTCATGGGCAACTTTGGGCGAGTGTTTATCTTTGATCACGAGTATCTATGATGATTCCGAGCTTCAAATTCTACTCCGCGGTTAGAAAAAAGAGACATCCCAGATTCATGAATACATGAAATAAACAGACAATATCACAGGAATCATCATTCGTAAGCATCGAGCAGACCGTGATTAGAGACAGAGGGAAAAAAAACAAAAAAAAATGGAAAACTCCGGCATCATGCAAATTACTGCCCAAACCGGCCAACTACACCATAATCTCCTCCCGCTTCCTCTTAGCACAAACGCCACATCCACGTCGAACCTTCTCGCTGACCAGCGCGGCCCGCGTAACTTTCGCCCCCACGCTTCGGCCATAGCCTTGCACCACCTCCTGCTCCTCCTCGTCGTCGTCCTCGTCCTCCTCGCTGGCGGCGGTAAGCGGGCGGGTGATGCATCGAAGGTGGAAAACATGCCCGCACGCGAAGGCGACAAGTTTCTTTTGCACTCCTTTTTTTTGAACCCACTGCGCATCAGCTGCCCAGTCCCCCATGTTGAAAAGTTGGCGGGAAACGGATAATACATACCGCCGCCAAACCGCCTCTTACACACCCCGCAGACCTCGCTGTCACCGGCCTGTTCGTCCTCGAGGGCGGTGGTTCCTCCAACTTGGAATTTGACACCGCGTCGCCGCCCATGACGCAACATATCCATACCCCTCGCGACCTCGCTGGTAAGCGCTGTTGCCACGCCATCGCAGATGCTCCACTGCACCCCGTACTCCTTCAGGATCTTCCCCAGCGCCTCTTTGAGGCCCTCGATCTCCAGTCCCGCGGGAATGCGGCGGACAAGTGTGATGGGATCGATCGCCGTGCCGACGTTCTCCAGAAGCCCGCGTATGAACGCCGGCTTGTCCATGGAGTAATCTAGGAGGTCGTCCCATAGATCCGGATCGTCCTGCTGCTTGGCGAAGGCGATTGCCTGCGCTACGTCTGCGAGTTTATCGATGATAAGGAATAGAGCGCGCTTGGTCTGGCCGGTCTTGCTGAGGAGGTGGACTAGTTCTGGTATGTAGTTGCGGCGCTCGCATACGGTGGAGGCTTTCTCGAGGGAATAGTTGTGCGAGTCTTTGAGGAAGTCCATAAGAAGGGGTCTGTCGTACTCGGCGAACAGCTCCACCATCAAGTCCTCAAACTCGGCCAGGAACCCTCCGGAAGACGAGTGGATCAGGTTTTCGGTTTGCTGGCTTCGCCAGAGTCTGGACAGGTAAAAGTACAGGAAGAGTCTGCCCGTAGGAACATCATCGGACTCGAGCTGCTCGACGACGATGTGAGGCGAGAGAATGCCGCGGTCTGCTTCGTGGATAAGAAGGGTGATCGCTTCCCTGGTTGCCACTTCGAGCTCTGGGATGGGCGCGGTTTCGAGCTGTTCATCCGAGACGCGGAGAAGAATGAGCGAGGCGATGTCATCCCGTATTGCGTCCACGAGCCTAAATTCGCGAATGAGACGAAATGCCTCGTCGGCATCTCTCAATACCATATATCGTTTGAGGGCGTTTCTAGGCTCCTGCAAGACCATATATAGTTTTGCCAGGCACTGCTGTAGAAGCTTCCAATCCGTATCTCCCGTGTGAATTTCGTCTTCGCGGTTGTTGATCTTGAGTATTATCGTATCGACAAGCGTGGGAGCATCGTAAAGAGTCCGCGTTCCTTCCGGCTTCCAGGTATCCAGGAGGAGCTCACGGAACTTCTTTCGATCGTGATGGAGATAATGCGCCAGGACAATCTCGTAGATGACGCTAGGGAGCGGTGGCGAGAGTTGGGTGGTAGGGATATACGCCGTGATTTCCTTAATCCTCCCGACGGCCTCGAACACCCAGACCCAATATTCCCACCTCGAGGAGGTTCCCAGAACTTTCCCGCAAACTTCCCCTGCCTTCTTCCAGTCTCCGCTGTCAATCAGATCACGCAGCCAGAGCTCACCGATCCTGCGCTTCTCCTTCTCGGCGGTCGAGTATCTTCTGGCAGTCTGCTGCTGCCGCGCATCCGCAGTGGAGTCAGAGTCGTACTCTTCATCAGGACGTACAACCTTCCGCTCCTCCTCATCGTACATGGTCAGCGATGTTGTATCCGGATCCACCACATCGGGGTGGCGATCGATCAGATGCCAGGCGTCGGCGTACTTCTTACGATCCAACATCCAAGTCAAATGATCGCTCGGGCTCCGTTCGGTAGCGAAGACGACGTCATACGGACTGGTGATGTATATCTTTGTTCCCTTCTCGTCCTCGCCCCACTTAGTGTCCTTCTCTGGCTTCCCCTTGTTCGCACGCAGAGTACCTAGTGTCCCCGTCTGACTGCCCGCGGCGATGCTGTTTCTGCGCGAGCCGCTGCTGAAACTTCTGATGCTTTGCGTTCCCGAGAACAGATGCGTGGGCGCAAGAGCAGCAGCCCAAAGCCCAGCACCGAGACCAGTCGTACTGTCATTGTCGGCGGGAGGCGGTTGCACTGCTGTCGGTGTTGCAGGTAGCACTCCAAGGTGGTAATCACCAACAGCCAGACTTTCGAAGCGACTCATCATAAGCTCGTCCGCACTGACTTCTTCCGACGTACTCAAGTCGATGAATCGCAATTCCGGTATCAGAGCACTAGTCCGACCTCGACGGAACTTTGGGGATGCCACAGGACTCCGTGGAGAGCTCGGAGTGCTTTGGGCTGGCGAAGGTGATGAAGTTCCCGATCCATCTTCCGACGTACTGTTAGGACTGGAGAGGTACGCAAGGAGCAACAATAACGATGGCGTGTACATTTGGATACCTGAGATGATGCAGTCGGTTTGGAGCATATGCGTTATCTCAGCCCACCCGTTAACTCTCTCATCTCCGGCACCCACGGAGCCAGGATACACATCGATCACCCATACCGTCCCGCCCCAGCCTACAAGCAGCTTCTCTTTATCGCCCCAATCGACGTCTTCGACGTTCAGAGTAGTGCCGGTAGCTGCCTCCCGCGGCTCACTGGTGAGCAATGCCCGCCTGTCGATCCACTCAAGTCTCGGTTTATGTAGGGCAGCAAGCTCGTCCGGAATCCCCTCGGGCCTTTCGATTGCAGAAATGCGTTTCCAAGCGAACTCGTGCGCCGATTTTCCACCACCACCACTACCCAGCCCCGGTATCCAGCCGGTGATCCCTGGATTCCCCGCCAACTCCTCCTGTCCCGATTTCTGCAACGTCGGGGGGATAATGTGCGACCTCATGATCTTAATTCCTTGCTCGTTAGTCCACGCTACGTACCGCGGAGACTCCTTCGACCAGGCAATCGCCGAGATCGCGCCCTCGCCGGAGTGCAGGATGATGTCTTTAGCACCACTCAGTCCCAACGACGGAATCCATCCGCCGCCTGTTCCTGCGCCGGCAGGTGCAACAGACAAGATGAGGTTTCCCGCGAGCCCGCCAGACAGGAACGTGCGATCCACGCGGAAGTTGGGCGAGAGTGCCACCGCCAAAATCGGCCGCTTGAAGTTCTTCAACGTGATTTCGGACTTCGCGTAAGGTACCGTGGAGAGTGATTGACCTTGTCCCGGGGGCGTGGAGGGGAGCAGCGGCACGGCGCATACCAGGCCGTCGATCGACGAACTGGCAATACTGATGTGGCGATCGTGGTACGCTTCTTTATGCCGTTTCGTCGGAATCGCTACAGGCGGCGGCGGCGGAGGGGAAATGGAGATGGCCGTGACCGAGGCGGAGTGTGCATGGTAGGTTCGTAGCGGGGCGAGAGACGGCAGTCCGAGTATATGCTGCAGAACAATACGTCAGCTCAGGTGCGAAGGCTGAATTCACAGGGTGGTAGAAACCGACGATGTTTCCATTGTGTGTGCCAATCACCTATGAGGTCCCGCTAGACGCATCAGCTTCCAATCCAATTCAATCCAATGATCTCCCCCTTCTTCCACCCTTCTCCGCGCACAGACAATGAAAATAGACCCGGACCATACGATCTCCAAACACGACACTGGTGGACACGGCGTCTCCGTTGCGGTAGACGCCCCCGAGTAATTTCGTGAGCCGCGTGTACTTCAAGCGTGGCTCCTCGTCGTCCTCCTCCTCGCCCCGCTCGTCCTCCTCGTCCCGCTCGTCCTCCTCGTCTTCCATTTGCGCGGCCTCTTCTAGTTCACTGCCGGATTTGTAATTGCGGAGCGTATCTTGGTCGTCTGGAAGGGGGGAGGATCGCATTGTTAGGAGATGCTTCCGGTGGTTGGGGAATTCAACGGTCTGCTCGTCACAGCTAAGCTTATGTAGACAATTAGCGTGAATCGCCAAGCTCGGGATGCGCTGTTGCGGAGCACGGGTGTATATAGATAAGTATGCTTTCGGAGTCGGCTAACAAAATTAGTAATAGCGGTTCTACATGTCGTAGCTGTGGCAGGTGGGGGGCTAGTTACTTCAAAAGTGCTGGTGATGTTATGTAATGCCCTGTATATAAAATGGTATATATATATACCATGTACATATCTATATACATAGGAGGCGGCCTGCAGGTTCGGACTTTAGCCACAGTTTCTAGCCGCGTCGTGTAAGTCGACGGATCGTGAGGCGTAGCCCGGGTCACGTTTTGTTATCCTTGCCCTAGGTCGAAGTTTGTTCAAGTCCACCATCCGAGAAGCAGCAACGACACGGAGGTAGTAGGAGTATGTATATGCTACTTGTATGTACAATAGCACCAATCGGCTGGCTAGATATTATCTACTTTTATTTGTTTACTAAATGGCTAAGCTGCCGCTCGGGCTGGCTCGCGGGAGGCAGTTGCACACGGGTCACTCGTCCACTGCTCTGTATCTGCAGTACCATCACCGTCCCCGCCGGGAGCTTGCAACGTGCCGCCACCGCGCGGACAGCAGACGGGAAAACCGGACCAAATGTACGCCGCCATAGTCTAGATAGGCTGTATGCGAGTATGGTTAAACTATATAAACAATCACCGTCCGCCGCCACAATTTCGTTTCAGGGGAATATGTAGCAAAAGTAACACGGTAAGTGCTTCAAGGTAACGCCTCTCGCCAGCCAACAAAGACAGAAAAACAAGCACGTGACAAAGAAAAAAATGGTGGAAAAAAAGGAAAAAAAATGGTCTGCAAACCCCCGCCGTGACATACATAAGCACGTACTATAGTCAAGGGGGGGTAAAAGAAAACGTAGTTTTCCTGCCAAACGCACACTGCTGTGCATCACGAATCGAAAAATACGTGTCTTGACCGTTCCGATACGCGTACAGCGGGAAACTGCGTTTTTTTTTTACCCTCCCCCTTGACTGTACAGTATGTAGAACAAAAAAAAGGAAATGGGATTTGAGAAAGCTACCCACCGGATCGCAGACACAAGACTCCCATCGCAAATCAGGATTGTTTTCACATCATCATGCTAGACATTAGAGAGTTTTGCGCGTACGCCATGGGTTTGATGTCGGGATGCGGGACGGCGTCGAACACGTTGTGCTCCAGCTTGTAGTCGGGGCCGATGTTAATGTACGCACCCTTGTTGCCCGAGGTGTCTACATAGTTGGGGGCGGAGAAGACTGTATCCATGTTAGCTGCCGTCGGGAAGGATGGGGGTGAATTGTTGTGTGGTCTTACCAGTGATACACCGTCCATCGTGTTCGACCTCATACCCTTGCATGCGAACCTCATGAGATCGGATGATAGCCTCCAAGCCATTGCGCTCACAGAACCTCTTGGTAACATCCGGGCCAAACTGGAGTCCGACTCCGCGTTTACTCGGCCCCCTACCAGGCGTGGTTTGAGGATCAGTCCAGAGCATCTCCATCATCAATCCTTCCTGTCCCGGCTGCCTCTGCTTGTGCCTATCCAAATTCCTCACATCGTCCAGGGTAACCTTATCGTCCGAGAAGAGGCCTCCGTGCAGGACAAGATACTTCGCGCCGATGAGGGTGGCGAGTGGGAGTGCGCTGAAGGATTCGGAGAAGAGTTTGAAGGTGCGCTCGTTGTATTTGGCTTTGCATTCACCTTCAAAACCGTACACACGGTTCATGTCGTCCGTCTCGTGGTTTCCGCGGTTCAGGAAAAAGTTCTGAGGGTAGAGGAGCTTGTAACTGAAGAGGAGCAGCGCAATCTCAGTCGACCATGAGCCGCGGTCCACGAAATCGCCATTGAAAAGGTAGGCGTGTGATTCCGAAGGGTAGCCGTTGCGGTTGAAGATTTCGAGGAGATCGAAGTATTGTCCTTCACGCCTGTGTCAGCTCATACCTGCCACACATACACACATAAAACCCGACTCGAGTGACAATACCGTGAGTATCTCCGCAAACGGTCATCCTTTTCCCCTGCTCAATCGTAACCTCGGGCATAGTCGGCTCATTGTAGAAGGTCTCCTTCGCCTTGATGATGATTTGGTAGACGTATTTCTTGTGGATCTTTTTGCCGTTTTTAAAGCGCTCGATCATGTTCTCAACAAACTCCTTGGTCATCTCATCATCCAGGCGGACACCGTCGTAGTCCGGTTCCACCACTGACCCAGTCAGCAACACACTTCCCCTCGACCACAGAAAGAGTACGAACCCATG
>Ga0307512_10005195_pt1 | contig 13727 bp, 13 predicted proteins | sample 14_EM_MG_FD_200267 | JGI IMG/M metagenome (GOLD analysis project Ga0307512, IMG submission 200267) | Populus trichocarpa ectomycorrhiza microbial communities from riparian zone in the Pacific Northwest, United States - 14_EM | ecosystem: Host-associated > Plants > Roots > Unclassified | place... | reverse complement strand
TCCCCGAGGGTTTTGACCAAAGGCGTTTCGGCAGAAGTGCAAATCACCCTCCGCTCGGCAGGTGGCAAGGCTTATTCTGCGCCTCTCGAGACATTTGCGACCAACAAAGAGATGGGAAGGGTTTTGGTTAGGAGGGGCGGGGAGACCATCGCCGCCGGTATGGGATCTCTCACCATTTTTTCGCCGGTTTGATTTGGTCCTACGGCGGGAAGGGGATGACGTGATACTGACCTCATTCGACCCAGGAATTGTGTTGTCCGTTGATAGCTAAGTAGACCGGTCTCCCGTCCCCGGTCAGCTGTTACGTTCAACTTGGAAGAAAAAGAGGTGATGATGTATGGGGTTGAGGAAAAAACTCGCTATCTGTATTATCAAGCAAGTTGTTCGGGACAGAGGGAAGGGGTTGCGCTCCACACAAGAAAGAGTGAAAATAGGAGAGGATAGGAAAGGAGCATGAGAAAATAACTAATCGACACAGAAGTCATGTACAGAAGTAGCACAGAAGTAACAAGAAAGGGGCGTCTCTATCGACGTACCTAAGGAATCGCAGCATAAACGTGAGGACCAAGAGAGGGGAAAGCAAACAGCAGTCTAGGAGAGGGACAGCCAACATATGATGGGGGAACTAATAGCAATACGAGGGAAAGACAGAATGGAAAGAGAGATTTAGAAACGTGGGGAGGCGCAGGGCGTACGGCGCTCTCTGCCTACGGCAAGAGCACTTACGTTTACCCATGGGACTTTTCCCTCTTGTGCTCCTTCTTTTCCTTATCCTTCTCGGGAGTGAACAGGTGCTTGATTGTTTCGATAAAGCTATCTCTCCTCTTCTTGAAACTGCTCTTCCTGGAAAGTGATTTACCCGGGCTCGAAGTGGGGGACGAAGACCCCGATCTGTAGAAGTACGACTTCTTTGGGGTTGTTGGCGGGGAGAACGTTGGTGGAGTCGCTGGGGAAGCTGGGAGAGTGGGAGTCTTAGACTTGACAGGTGTTGATGGCGGCTGCCCGGCCGGCTCCGCTTTTACAATACCGTTACTAGTTCCGTTGAGTTGTTTGACCTCCTCAGGTTTGGGTTCCTTTTTCTCCTCTCCCTTCTTCTCGGAAAGAAGGGTGTTGGAAGACGAAGTGCCAGTCGAGGCCTTCTTTGGACTGTTGATCGGCAGAGCGTGGGTAGAGGGAGTCTCAGTGTGCTTGGGGAGCTCGGTAATGGGAGGCCGCCTGTCAACTGTGCTCGCATCGTTCACCGGGACGATGACGAGTGGTGCCTTCAGGTTGGCAGGTGTGGGCAGAATGGCAGGGGGTTTTTCCGTCTAGATAAGCGTTCTAGTCAGCCCAGAAATAACAAAGGGAAGTGGGTATACCTTTGCAGGGGGAGTATCTACAGGTTTTGTGTCGTTTACCGGAACGACAGGAGTGGGAGTGACCTCGGGTACCGACAGGGTGACCTTTCCATTAAGAAGAGAGGGTTCCTTCTTGTCGAGAACGGGGGTTTTGTCCTTGACAGGTTCCTTGGGTTTAGCGGGGACCTGGACGCTACCCTGCTTAGTCGGCTGAGGAGTGGGGGTAGGAACGTCCTTCCTTTGCTCTACGGGGATGGGAGCAGGAACAGGGGCGATCTTGGGTTCTCGTACAGCAGGTGGTTCGTAACGGGGCATGTCAACTTCTTGAGGTTTCGTAGGCGCGTAATAGACATTGTTGATGTTTCCTCTCCAATCGGCCTCGGTAGGAGCATTGTCGATATTGGACCACTTGCCATCGACGATGAATTTGTACAAGACCTTCTCCGCCCAGGGAACGCGAACGGTAGCGGAGAATCCGCCCTGACCCTTATTGAGACGAACGGAACAAGACCACTATCGGACAAAAAGTTTTATGGATTTGCAAAGCGGGACGGGACCGGGAGCTTTTGACGGCGTACCTGATCAAAGGTTCCGGTGACGATGACCTCGTTGGCGTTGTAGGGCCTAGAAAGAGGAAAATAGACCGTTAACCGGGAAGTAGGCGGGAGGGAAGAGGCAGAGAAAGAGGACTGACCATCTGAAAACCGCCTCGTGTAAATCACTCATGGCTTACCGTTACGAAAGCTGGGATTTAGTGGAACTGTGTTTCCGGAGGGCGTTAGCTGTGTGCGTTTGAGCACCGAAACGAAACGAGAACACGTACCGGTAGAGGGGTTTTGTGGGAGACAGAGACCTGCTCGGGAGGGATGGGGAGGGAGGAAGAAGGAAGGGGGAGAGGGCGTTCGGTTAAGAGGGGAGGGCGAGTCGGAACACGCGCTGACCGCATTTTGTATTAGTCTAGATTCATCCCTTCACTTATCTCATGTCCGAACGAGAAAATATCGAGCGAGAAGAATTCCTCGACAAACAAGACCCTCTACGCCATTTCAGATCCCCAGACCCAGACGGCGTACTCGTCCCACCACAACCCCCTTCGATCCTAAACGAACGCACGGATCTGCTTATCCCCGGTATCGGCCCTGGCGACCCTGGAATCACAGTAAAACTCGCTCTCGACGCTTCACCCGGTTGTGGAGGAATCGCCTGGCCCGCTGGAGAGGCAAGTCACTTATCAAGTCGAGGAGTTCACGAAAAATCTTATCGCGGTGGTCGATCCCAGGTCCTCAGCTCATATCTCCTCCAAAGAGGGCCCTCTTCCCTCAAAGACAAAACCGTCCTTGAACTGGGCAGCGGAACGGGTCTCGTCGGTCTCGTAGCAGGTTATCTCGGTCCCGAACATGTCTGGATAACAGATCAAAGGTCTGTCTATATCCTCTCCACCAGTTATCTCTTCACTTTCATTTCCGAGGTGGCGCGTGTGATAGTGACGCTCACCGCTTACTGCGACCACGGCCCTCTATCTCTACCTAGTTCGCTCCTGGACATCATGCGCCAAAACGTACAACTCAACTCTCTCTCGTCAACCGTGACCGTGGCGGAACTCAACTGGTGCTTCGCTCTTTTTTGCCCTTCCTCGGATTCGTGTGAGCGGGAGTGATCATTTATTGTTCTACCCTCTACGCGGCTTCCTTTTCTTTTTTGACACCAGGGGCGACCCACTCCCATCATCCATCCCACACAAATACGACGTAATCCTCGCAGCCGATTGCGTGTACTTCGAACCCGCTTTCCCGCTTCTCGTAAAGACCCTCACAGATCTCGCACCCGACGAATCCGTCGAGGTCTTGTTCTGTTACAAGAAACGGAGAAAGGTGCGTTCCAATCACCTCAAATCCACTTGATTTGCCGAACGAGTTCTATCCAGGCGGACAAACGTTTCTTCACCCAACTGAAGAAAGAGTTCACTTGGGCCGAGGTTCGTGTCAAGTCCATTTTGGAAATTTCTGTGAGTCACAGACCTGGCCACAGGTCGCGGATGATGTAAATCGCGAAACCTACACGCGCCAGGCGATTTCACTTCTCCGTCTCGTCAGGAAATGATGTAAAGGTAAAGCAACCGAAGGATTCACTCGATCCAGCAAAGTTTTTTCTCATGGGGTTTGTGTCGGATAAACTGGGCAACGTCAGTGTCGTCTGTAACAAATGGATGCGAATTTTTCTATGGATACATCTGGAGCAAATTAAGAGTATGGGCTGAGATGAAGCAATAGAGAACGCCCTTCTAGAGGGGAGGGCGGAGTTAAAAGTCTAATGAGAAAATGGGGGAAGACGCCTATGTACATATCAATCTGGTAATGTTGAAAATCGGTTTCAAAAAAAGGATAGCATAATTCTCCAAGGAATTCTTCAAAAGAACGAGATTTTGAGGGGAAAGAGGACGGGGCGTTGGAGGCCGGGCACTTCGAAATAACCGCGCACAAACGAACCTCTCCAAGTGAGGGGAAAGGGGGGGAGAACGGCGGTTAACTATCTCCCATCTGACTCCTCATGACCGCCTTCTTGCTCTTAGCCTTCCTCGCCCTAAGCGCAGAAGGCTGATTCGTCGGTGGTTCAAATCCGAGCCAGCTGACTTTCTCCTTAGATCCATGCCCAGGGGCCAACCCAGATGGGTGCGCCGGAGTCCAGGGTGTGGCAGGAGATCGAGGAGAAGTCGGTTGCTGTTGTTGCATGTTAATCACAGAAGACCCATCGTCAAGCTCCGAAGGGAAAAAATCAGGGTTTTCCCACATCTGGGTATCTCTGTCGGCATAGACGATAGGGATGGGTGATTCAGCGGCGACGATTCCGAGTTGACGACAAAAGTGTTGCACCGCAGCGTGGAACGCCGTCTTACGAGCCAACCGGAGACCCCAGTCCTGCCAGTTGCTGTAAACAAACGATTTCACATAAGCTCCGCAGATAGAGAAAGAGAGTGGAACGCACCCGTTGTGCCCGATACCAATGGTGAGCTCCAGATGCCTCTGGTAATGGATGTGCTGGAACGCGATGCTGGTCGAAGGATCAAACCACCGATGTTCCTCGGTCTGCAACCACTCATTCATGCAAGCCTCCAGAGCATCCAACCTTTCCATCGGGGTCTTCCAAGCAACCTTCATCGATAAAGTCTCAAACGTTTTCTGGAGAACCAAACGTCAATATTTCAAAATATGAATTTCCCAGGTGACGAGAATTACTCACGGCACTGCGTCGAGCGTTCGTTCTGAGCCGAGCATAGGGTCATGGTTGAGTTGTAATAAATTTAAGGGAGAAAGATGTATAGGACTTACATAAACATATTGAACAACTGGCTGTTAAAATAGTACGTTTCAGTGCCATCTGCACGAGTAAAGGCGGTCGCGAACAGTCCCATCTTCTTCACAACGAGGTTTTCCTCTGTGAAGCATCATCAACGGTCTCGAACGAGAGAAAGGGAGGTCAAGGGACTTGCCGCCGATGAAACACCTGTCACCAGTGTCAAACGGACTGTGAATGGTCAAGAAGAAATGTGAAAACCATCAGTAAACGTCTTCCACAGCGGGACACATGCCCCCTCGAGAACGTGCACGTACTGGGTGACGAACAAGAACATTACCGCGTCGAACGCGCTGCTGGCCGCATTCTTGAAGATGAAACTGGCCGCAATTCCAATCGAATACACGCTCGACAACGAGCTGCCGACCTCAACGCCGAACACACTCAACGAGATGAAGAACAAGATGACGAGGGCAAAGAACAACAAGATCCTATCAAGGGTCTTTAAAGCCGCACCAATATCGCGCATACTCCTCGAAAGGAAACGCCGTTCCTTGTAAACCCTTAACAGCACGGTCTTGATCTCCCTCCTGGAGATATCCCCATTATTGTCCTCATCAAACACCCTAAACGCTTTCTCCGCCTCTTCCGGGGTGGGAAACGCGGGATGGAAATCCTGAGGAAGGAGGTACTTCCTCCTCCCCTGCCTAAACCTGAGGTAAATCAACCTAGCGAGTCGCTTCGCCTCCGCCGAGTTGGTCACGTCCCACACCAGTGCCTTTTCCGTGCCGTCCTTGCCTTTCAAGTTCCGCGCATCGTGGAAAACAGCCGTTCTCAACGCCTTTGCCGCCTGCGTTACGACCGCCGCTGCACCAACATCGTCCGCATCGTGGCTGTCCCGTCGCCTTGTCGGCGTGTTTATTCCGCTCCGTGAAGTCGGAGGATAGCTATGGATACTCGTCGTAGACACTGATGGGTCATTCAGATCCCCTCCGGGATTGAGAAGCAACGCAGAACGGCGTTTTCCCTTGTCCTTTGGAAAATCCTCGGTTTCACTATCGGTCATATGACTATCGTCCCTGGAGTCCACGACCAGGGAGGCAGGTCGGGAATTCTGTTGGGAAGGTGCCCTGGAGGAGAAAATAGGGGTACGAATCCCCGAGGGCTTCTTCTGGTGTGATTTGACAGGCTTGTAGTCGCGAAGGGTTTCGATGACACGCAGGGATTCACTGACGGTGTCCAAACGTTCCTTATATGCGGTCTTGTGAAATGTCTGTGCGATAGCATGGGAGATCATCCTTTGAATGCTGACAACAAGAGCCAAGAAGAACAGGAACTGAATGACTTGATACACCTGTATGAAAATAATAGATGATGTCAGTTGAAACCCTTCTGGACTATCTGCCCGAAATGAAAGGAAGGAGTTACGTACTCTTCGAGTGTAGGCGGCCTTGCTCGCATCCGGATTTCCATTGTCGTAGAGCTTGAAGATTCCTTCGAAGATGATTACCCAACTGACCCACATGCTTGCAGCGTAAAAGATGGGCTTGATGGTGTTTTTAATTCCGTTGAAGAGTTCGACCGAACCCTTAACACCTTCGCTGATGTGACCCCAACCGATAGAGATTAAGGTAAGGAAGATGACAGGTACGAGGTCGATTATGAGCGCCAGCCACCACGAGACGATGAGATTAGCGGCAGCCCAGAACAACCAAGCTTCGATGTTGTTGAGAATGTAACGTCGGTTCTCGGTAGGGTTCTTCTTGTACCAATAGAAGTGGAGGAGGATCGGCACAGTCACAAGCAAGCCAGCAAGGAACATAGACCCGATGAGCGAGGAAAAGAGAAGAGTGATAATTCTGAGGTGGGATGCTTGTCAACAGGAAGAACCGGATAATAAGTGTTGGTTGATGCGTACCTCTTGAAACCCCAACCCTTGCGCTTTGGTTTCCTGCCCATCTGCTCTTCAAACTTGGCTTCCTCGTCGACAAGATCCTCCTCGCCACTCCAGTCGTAATCGCTATCCTCCTCGTACTCATCATCGGTACCGGCGGCGGAGGGTGCGTCAGAATCAACGCGGATGATTGCCGGGCGGTGGACGGGCAGGGAAGCTAAGTCTGATGGGTAGTGAACGCCCTTCAATGGAGCTTTCTCGTCAACAACTTTATCCTCTGGCATGGGAACATCGACAAGCTTTTCGTCTCTCTCGCTCAGGTTAATGCGAGACCTGTAAGGCGGTGTCTCGAGGTCGGTGATTGAGTGTGAATCGAGGGCTACTTGAGAAGAAGTAGGGACTCGGTGGTAGGTCGGGGGGGACTGTTGGGAACCTCGGACTTCCTCCGCTGAGGTAAGAAATATGTTGTGGTGGTTGTACCTGTAGGGACTGGTGCGGAGAGCTGCAGGATCCTGTGGAGGAAGAGAGACCTCTTGGCCGGCAGCTGAGTCGACAGACCTGCGGCGGCCTTGGCCAGGCGGGTCGTGTTGGAGATTAGCTGGGGACATGAGCCGGAGATGGTAAAAGAGAAAGGAAGGGTTGCCGGTCTTCCAGAGAGCAAGATGGGAGTGGAGTGTAGCTTGATACGAAGGTCGTCGCTGACGTCCCCGTCATCACCGAGGAAACAGCGCCGAGTCGTGAAATGTATCCTCCACCTGAGTCGGTTCTTCGGAAGAATCAATCTGGAACATTCTCTCATTGTTTCTCTCGTGGTCCATTTACTTAACCTCCTGTCTGCAGGTTTGGCCTCACACGACGATCTTCGCCGGCGCTGGCTGCTTAAGTCAACTGAAAATAGGCGGAGACCTCTTTCGTCATGCCTCATTGCCTGCCAAATGGGAATACAGAGGCGAGGCGGTCATACGCCAGCCCACGCCGTTTCGGGGGTGACATCACTCCTTAAGCTCAAGCATCAAACTGATTGTCTCTATGAATCGTCTAGGCCTTTTAGTCTATCTAAAAGATAAGACGTGGAACGGCGGTCCGACGCGATCGGTCTCCGTTCGCTCATTTCCTACCCCGGGGATCCACCCTCGAACGCAATGGGCCTTCAATATTCAACACTCGGGTTTCAATTATGGACTACTGCCCCCGTATCTCATTTCCTCCTATCGTCATCTGAATCACTGATCAGGCAAACTCTGAATAACTTTTCACTATCGCAATCGATCCGTGCTGTAAATCATGTAAGCAAAACCTTGCTCACAATGATCCAATCTCACACTCGAGACATCAGTAGCCAAGTGCTCGGCTCTTCTTGGTTGACCGAACTACCCCATATCACCCCCGGAAACGGGAAATGAATACCTAGAGGCAACACCGGCAGTGAAGTATGCTTCACCTCTGCGGGATCCTCACCCTACACGCGTGTCGAACATCCCCCCTGGTGTATCACGAACGTGTCTCAGGTTCGGTCTATTGCGTTTGCGTGTTGCGTACTGCATCATGAACGCATCATACGCTCTGGCAGATCCTTTAAAAGGGGGTTCGTCATCCCCACATTCCCTTCATCCCCTCCTCCCCACTTCCCTCACTCCCTCACCACCGCTGACGCTTCCTACGACCCATCTTTACGATAATGAACTACCAGGCTCCGATGATGTACGATGCGTATAGCAACCGTTCTCTCGGCGGTGGTCTCCGTAGCCGTAGACAGTCCCTGAGCTATGGCGCCGATCCCCACTACTCTGTCCCTATGCAACCCGTTGGTCTGCACCCCGAAGTATGTGCTCCTTCTGGCTTGGTGTTTGCCTGATGCTGATAGCTATGCCACAGCAAATGTACCAGACCCCAGGAAACATGAGTCGTTATTCTCTGTCTCCTGATCGTAAGCTTCCCTGTGCTCGTCCACAGACTGGTCGTGTGCTTATCAGCAACCATCCCTCTAGTCTACGAGGACGATTATTATGAGGATCCCGGATACACCAGCAGCTACTCCACTTCCAGCAGGCGATCTCGTCGTCTCCGTCGTACCTCCACCTTCGACAGATCCCGCTCCTCTACCCCCTTCTTGGATAGCTTCCGTCGCCTCATGACCTTGAAGTTCAAGCCCAAGGGTACCCACAGGTCTGGTGTCAGCCTTAACGAGGCTCTCGACAACATCCGTATTTCGGGTGACAAGACCTACAGTCCGAGATCCTTGAATGCTGATAGCAGGGGAAACCTCTACATGAGGATCATCGTACGTATCACTTACAGTGTGTGAAGGGAGCAAAGGCTGACGTATACATTTATCAGTGGACCGGATATCCGACTTTGACTTACGAAGTCCCCATCGATGGCTACGATGGCCGAATCTCCTTGCAAACCCTTATGAGGCGTGTCGCCCGCGGATGTCTCCACTTCGTCCAGGTAAGCACACACTCGATCTTATCCTTCCCGTTCATCTCGCTGACATCGATGTGACAGTCTCGCGGTATTCCAATCCACCCAGACCGCATCATCCTCCACTCCATCGAGGAAGTTACCTCGGGTACCTGGCAGCCAGTGATCACCGTCGAGTAAATACATCGACCCCCATTGGCTGGCCAAAATGCCCAACCTCCTTGATGGAGAAACTCGGCACTAAATTGCGTTTCATTCCGATTATCATCGTCATAGCATCTGTCCAACCCCGACTCCCGGACTACTGGAGCTGGCCCCCGTGTTATTTATTACCCTCTTGTTTGTCTGTCACTTCACATCTGTACCATCATTACATACAAAATACATTACCAAACATAGCCTCTACGCTCCCTTTTATTGGAGTATGTCGCGTTTTACTCATCCAGACTGTGAGCCTCGAGCTTGCTCATTCATGCTGAGATCTTATTTTTTATCTGGGTTTCGACCCGGTCAGCGGCGCCTGATGAGGATTGTGCTCTGTACTTTCCCACGATTGCTGCTCCTGCGTAAACCGTCACGCCGCCGTCTGTTCCTCAGTATGGATGTGCTAACACAAGCGATAACAAAATTAGAGAGTTCAAGCGAACAAGTGTACAAGAACTTTGTAAGTTTTGGTTGCACCCCTCAACCGTTGAAGAATTCGATTTGACTGTCCTGATCAGCGACGCGTCGATATTGAAGAAGTACGTGTCTATGTGCGCGTTCAAGTCCTTGCCCATTGTGACACCCATCCCACCGTAATAGCTTGGGGCTTTGGAACGAAGGCTCGCCCGAGTGGTCAGCAACATTCGTTCCGCTCTAAACGGCGCACGGTCTCCTGCGAGTAAACTCCCACCGGAAGTTCTTTCTCAAATATTCGCGTGCCTACGCACTCCAGAGATCCCAACACAATATCATCCACTCGAGGACATGTGGGCGACCTTTAACGAATCACTCGCGGCAGTCAACCTGGTTTGTCGGTACTGGCGTCAGGCTGCGATAGGGGCGAAGGTGTTGTGGACCCATGTCGCGGCGGTAGATACCGTGGACTTCGAACGGTTGCGCCTAATGTTTGAACTATTCCTCAAAAGGTCAGACTCGTATCCGCTGAGTCTGACCATCCCGCGGACGGACGATTACGATCACTATTCGCGCACCTTCCACATGATGGAACCCTTTGTTCACCGCCTGCAGACGTTAGTCATCGGTAGACCTGGAATCGGTCCATCCGGGTTCCACTTCTTCTCACAGCCCGCACCGCTCCTGGAAGAACTCAAACTGGTGTGCCTCCCGGCTAAAACGCTTCCCACGCTTTTTGAAGGTTTCACCCCTCGTTTGCGGACGCTCGACCTCGTTGAGTGTGTGCCAGAACCCACCGACCGTTTTTATAACCTCTCCACTCTGGCTCTCGGTCCGTCGAAAATCGAGGACTTTGACAACTTACTCTTCATGTTGGAAGACAGTCCACGTCTGGAGCACCTGTATCTCCAGCAGAGTCTGGTCCGTTCCCCGGAGGAACCCTACGTCGCCGTACTAAGCCGTTCTGCGAAAGTACATCACCTCAAGACGCTTTCGCTGTCGCGCTTCTCAGCCGAGGAAATCTATACGTTATTACTGTCGCTGAGTCTTCCTCAGCACAATCTAGCGCTGCGATTCGTGGACATTCGGAGCAAGGATCAAAATTTCTCGCACATATATCCCCCTGATTTTCCTCCACACTCGTCCATATTTACCGCCACCAGCCTCGAAATCCAGATCACACCGTTTTTCTGCGCCTTCCACGCGGTTGGGCGCCACGCTGCAACCGCCATACAATGGCATCCTGGTGGCTCGTACCTCTCCACCTCGGCGGTGATGCGTCACGTTGCCCAGGGTCCTTTTGGTCTGGTCAAAGAACTATGGGTTCCATCACATACAGGTGGCACAAATATCCCGCTCGCGTTCCCGGCTCTCGAATTATTGGTTGTCGGCCGGGAGGGGACCTTCGCGGTTGGCTTCTCTGGTATGCTAGCCCCACGAGAAGGGGAGGTCCCGTCTCCACGCCTTGTGACCATCGAGATCCGCGGACATCTCAATCACGTACTTGCGGCGGAATTTGCGACTGCCTTGCATGACAGAGCCAACGCTGGGTGTCGACTGAAAAAGCTTAGGATAAAGCGCAGAGACGAGGAGGTTTCCTTGCTTCCGTTGGAATACGAGGTCGATGAACTGGAATTATTGGATGAGCTGGGTGGTGGGATGGAGTTACCAGAGATTTGCAAGACCGACTTGGGGGAACGGTGGTTGTCCTGGAGGAGAGATCCGTCTGAGCACCAAGCGTGGTCTTGGTGATCCGCCCCCCCCCTGCAGTGTAGGTAGTTTCACCTGGTCTTTTTGTTTTTTTTTGTTTTTTGAGGGGGACATTTCCTGGATGTTTTCTCCGCACTGGTCCGTAGTTCTGTTGTGGAGATTTCTTGGACTTGCAGCTAGGGTATGATTGGCACGCATGTATTCTGTGTAATATACGGACTCCATTTTTTTGTAACTCTACTCGTCATCGTTTATAGATCGATAGATTCTTGTCCGTTCATTCGGAGATATCGATAGGCAGAGACTGCCACCCGCACTCTTCCCCGTTTTCCAACCGGAATATTGTCATCTACGGAGTTCTGTCAGAGGACTTATGTAAGTAGTCGGTAGCACGGTGCAGGACGTCAACGAAGCCAAAGGGTACGTGCCGATGGCGGGAGAGAGATGAGGGCTGCTTCAATACCGGATCGTCTCAGCCAATCAGCATCGTGCGAACGCCATGCACTTTTGGATGTTCCTTCGGATTGTTGCTCCGAGCGTCGTCTCTCCCCTTAATAAGAAATCCGTACCCGACGGTAGCTCGGCAGACGGATTACTGGTGGGTGAATTTTGGGACGGATGTTTGAAACGATGCGCTTCCCAGTTGTATACTAACCAAAGCGAGTGGTCCCGGGGATTATGGGGATGCCAGCTTCCGAGTATATGAGGTGGATCGATGCGCATCCCTTCTCGAGATCTAACCCGGTCCTGCCGCCCTGCACAGACCATTAGTGTGCGTCCTAGAGGGCGAACGGCCTCCCGAAGTCGTCGTTTCAATATGCCCTCCGCATCCGAGCTTGCGGATCTCGTTCAGTTCGGTCACGACATGTGAGTCCGCTTATTGCGGTCACCGTGGCTGCGCTGAACAAAACACCTCGTTTGTGGAATCAGCACTTCAATCAAGGTGAACACGGGACTTCCCAATTGCTATGTCTCATGCATGGGATCGCTGAGCATTCGAAACCCAGTTGTATGCAGTCAGCCTGACTGCCCTCTGGCTCTACGACTACTTCCTGACACTAGATGATGAGGTAGTGGAATTCCCAATGATAACGACACAGAAAGGAAACTCACCGCCCTACACAGATCCGTTATGCATGGAAAAGGGAGAAATCTCCCAGTGGGCGAGCCTTCGCACTTTGTGGTGTACGCCGACTGACCACGTTTTAGTGTTCATACTATTTTTACTCGTGAGCAATCTTCGCTTCGGCGTCGTATCCGCCCCGACCGCCATTTAGATCAGGTACACGCCAATACCGTTCCTGATTTGGACAGCCGTTGGTGAGTGGAATTCGATAAGTCCGCGCTACCCGATCCATACAAACACCGTCGGTCGTCGGCTGCAGCGGCATGGTCGTTCAGCTTCACACCCGAGGTATATTCGGCTCGTATCCACCCGCTTCTTTCAGGGAATTAATCGCCGTTATGGACAGATGTACGTCCAGAATCGGTGCGGCTTGGGTTTATACGAATGACCCCGGTATCGCAGGTGCAAGAGAACTGGGTTCATCGAACTCATATACTTCACATTCATTGCCGCCTTTGCTCAAATTGTCCTGACTCAAAGGTTTGACGTTATTCCTCGACTTGAACGAACTCATCCATTCTTACTGTTACAGGACTTACGCGATAACGTGGAAGAGCAAATGGGTCGCGGGCATCCTGTATACAATCGCCACCGTACAGTTCGGTGTTGGACTCTATATGTTCATTCGCGCTGCAGAGAGCCCGGGTCAGTACCTCTACGTCATCAAACATACGCTCGAGTTCTTGAAAGAAAAAAAATCAACAGGTGTAATGTCTACGATTCCTCTGGATGCGTACCACTTGTGTCTTCCTCACATTGAAAGAGTCTGGACAATCGTTCAGGTCTCACTGTCTCTCGGCTTTGGTAAGCACATCGTCAATCTTCCTAATCACCCCTTTATTTCCTCGGATTAAGTCTTTTGTTCGTTCTCGTAGATGTTGGAGTTTTAGTGCTCGTTATTGTGCAAGCGCAAATCATCAAACTAAGGAATCGCGGGATGAAGGTTTCAGGTGTTCTCGATACAGTCACCAGAGACGCAGAGATCTACTTCGCGGTCATATCTTCGTCTCACCTCTTGGTCATAATTATGTATTCTACGACGAGGGTAGGATTCTTTTCACTAGTGTTCGAGTTCAACGAGTGCTGACGAATATGTCCGTTCTCCTAGCCAGCGTTACGGGTCGTAGCATCAGTGTAAGTCGTCCTGGTGATACGGACAGGACAGTTGAGTTAAATCGTTTTTCTTTTGTTGATCACCTTCCTTCGCTCCACCACCTGTAGGGGAAACTCTATGTGAGATGCTTCTCGCTCGCACAACACCTGCCTCATGACTGACAAATTTGGATTTCATCAGGTTTATTCCAATGATGGTGACCCGGATGATCCT
>Ga0307512_10005194_pt1 | contig 13727 bp, 13 predicted proteins | sample 14_EM_MG_FD_200267 | JGI IMG/M metagenome (GOLD analysis project Ga0307512, IMG submission 200267) | Populus trichocarpa ectomycorrhiza microbial communities from riparian zone in the Pacific Northwest, United States - 14_EM | ecosystem: Host-associated > Plants > Roots > Unclassified | place... | reverse complement strand
TTAATGTAGAAGGAACGCGAGGAGAGATTTTCGCAGCGTCACCCATTGCATTGCAATCCCGATGCAAGCGTGTACCCAATGAACCCATTCCGACGTATGGTCACAGTTAGCCACAACGCCAGACTGTATGTTTAAAATAGGAGACCGACAGAGCGAGAAGAAATCGCGAAACGGCGATCGGAGGGCGATATGCAACGCGACGCGTGGTATTGACGCCGGGCGCGGAGTCATCCGCCACCGGGGTGTCTCTGACGACTCTGACCGAGTGCATCCACTCTGACGGAGCCATTCCGCCCGGACGCAGATGTTTTTTGCTGATGTGTGTCAAGTACATAGCCTATTGTAACCTTATGGCACAGAACCGGTACCCAACTGAAGCCACAATCAAGTACATGGAAAATCATCTGGAGAAGTTTGTTCGTCAGAAGGATCTTTTAAGTTGATTCTGTGCCAGTTAATCTGCAACGAATGTCTCAGACTGCTCGAGAAAGCAGCGTACATTGGAAAAACAGGAGGAACGACAGAGTGACCCCGGTTGGAACACTCAGTCTGCAGCTGCAAAGGGTTGTCGCGTTGATGAAGATTAAATGTAGATAGAGTCAGACATTGCACAACATCTTGTCAATAAATCGGATTTCACCATTTTGAAGATGCATCTCCTGAACCACTTCTCTGACCATATACGCCAGCGTGGCAACCTCTTAAATGGAAGCTCCTAACTCCCAGAAAGAGTGATGGGAGATCTGGAACAAGCATACTGGTCTGATCATCAGGAGGCTGGCATCTAGATTTTGCAAACAAAATCCCGAAAGGAGCTGACTCAGTATCCAGTGCTGCATGCAAACACTGCCAAGCAACATCGCAACAATGAAATGCCTCTAACCAAAGCCTCTATCAAGCGACAGATGACAAACCCACAACCAGAAATCAAGACCCTTGATGACTTGGCCGAGTGGTGTGCAATGCTTAAAGGGGAGCTACAGAATCACGTTACTTGGTTTGCCAAGAGATGTGCCAACTTCACAGACTACATCGATCGCAATCAGTATATCAGTCTTCCCAACAATTCAAACTACGTTCGTTACAACGCAGTAGCAATTCCAGTGACATCTTGTCACTGCGATCAGCAAGCGGTTCATATGGTTCGTTGCACTGGGTCCACATGGTGGAGAAAGCATAAGCCACGAAGAAATGCTATAGTGCTTCTCTGGTTGGGGACGAGGCTGGACAGCCACTTTGAGTTGACTGCTGTATGCATTCCCGCACTCTTGAAGTGTCATTTCATGGTTGAGGATGCTGAATCGAGCGTTTAAGGGCTTCTTGCCTTGGTTCAGACGTATGCAACAGGGCTGATACCTCACACTGCTGGTATGGTGATTGTCGTGGAGAGACATCAACCTCCGATGCAACCCTTGCACGATGGAAGCTACCATCATAAGCCTCATTTCGGGATCGGACACAGTTATATTGTCCCTATAAGCGCGATCCAAGGGGCTGTACACCTTCTTCCCCCAACACCACAGCCAGCTAGCTTGCAGTCCTACTTGACCAACATGCTTGACTTGAATGCTTTCAAATTGTTTAGCATGTAGATAATTCGACTCGATGCTGGAAGTAATCACTGCAGCAATATATAGAAATCTGAGCAGTGTTTACTATGGGTGTCTCAATTTTTCTAACGGGAGTTGCGCAAGCTTGTGTATACTCGATGTCTCAAGGGATTGAATAGTTAAGAATATCCTTGAAATCAACGGAACAGCTCAAAAAACTGTTGAAACAATTAGAATCTAGTGGACGAACATGAAAGAAACAAGTGGAGTAAATTAGCTTAAATGACTAAAGATGTTTTTGAAACGTCGTGACGACACTATCACATCATTGAACGCATTGAAGCATGGTGGAAGATTCCAAATTACTCAGTTGGATTATTGGTGAAGAATGTGGAGAAGGATCGGTACGTGGGCTTCATTTTCGGAAACTGATTTCGCTTTTTGCTGATGGACTATACGAAGTGGCTAGCAAAGAAAAGACCAAAGGTTGAGGACAGACACATATTGCAAAGGCTACAATGGGTACTTGAATTCAAGGATTGGATTCAAAAGGAGTGGGAAAGAAGTTATTTGGTGTGATGAATGCTCAGTGGAGAAGAGTAATTGAGTGTGGAGAATGTGGGTCATTCAACAACCACCTGAAGAGTGGATGAAAAACTGCATCGCACTAAAATGAAAGGGCAGCGGGGTTTCCTTGAAGATCAGGGGTTATTTTTGCTACAGATACTGTGGAATCTTCTGCACTCATATTGTCAAACCAGTCAACAAGGGTATCTATGTCAAGCTTCTCGAGTACCTTTCTCTTCCAGTTATTAAACGTGTCCCTGATAGCATAGATGATCCCATCTTGCAGTGAGACAATGCTCCAGTACACAAAGCAGCTGTGGGAATGGATTTTTTGAGCAATGCAACATCCAGGTGGATGACTGGCCACCACATATCCCAGACCTCAATCGCATCGAGCAGGTTGGGGTAGAGCTCTAGTGCAGGCTTCACAGGATATACCCACACATCAGACACTCAAAAGAAGGCGCAGATGAAGTGAAAGCAAGGTTAGCTGAAGTCGTGGCCGAGATCTGGGTGGTGATACCGGAGGCATACTTCGACAATCTGTGGAGAAGCATGCCCAACATGGTGGCTGCTGTATTTGATGCTAAGGGATGGTATACAAGGTACTGAGCATGTAATTCTATTCGATTATTTTTCTCCTTATACAGACATCATTATCAGTATCCAGACACTCTGTATTGTTGCTTTGAAGACTGTATCATGTATGGTTGGGGTGTAATATTGATTTTTGTTGCTGGAGAGTGTGTTCACAAGAGGGCGCATGGATCAAATTACCAAGCCTTTTGTGTATAGTTACTGTCCGTCTCATAGTATCTAGTATACTACCAGTTCAAATTGATTAATTCTATATTGCATAGCATATCAAATCTGCTGGATGTACCAAGAAAATACTTCAAATTGATCAATACAGACAGTAGTATGATAGAAGAAATATGCATCGGGAGTATTCAATCATCACAATTATTGAAACAGTAAACACGTATCCTCTTAGGATATCAACAATGGAGAAAGACACTGACTAGGGGTTTCCCAATATCTTTTGCAGAGTCTGCTTCCTTCTTCAAACAATATCCATGTCAGTTGCCCATGTCAAAGGTATCAAAATTACCTCAGATATTTCATAACTCACAAATGCATATTTGCAAATTACATTATATGTGTCAATACAATGTCACCCCCAGAGTGACAGTATGATACAGATGGTCAATAGTATTGTGAAATCATTCTTCAGAATTATTGGTGTCAGCAATGAGAATAGTTGGCCAATATGGTTACTCCAAGAACAATTTGCTTTCTATACTACCAAATCTAGCAAATTAAAAAGATTCAGTATAAAGCAGACCTTGAAAAGAATCATTAGATTTAACTAGCAATTGTGTCAACTACAACATTATCGTGAACAGTATTCACTGTAATGTCTAGAGGGTAGCAGGTTGTTGATTTTAATGCTGCAATTATGTATATTCATATTTATCTGCAAGACTGAGTTGCAACTGACATAGACAGTCTAACCAATAAAGGCAATCTAACAACCACAATTATACAGCTTCCAAGTTCCAAGGCTATACTTCAGTAAACAACTGGATGTTTCAACATCACATGTCAGTGGTTGATGCTCTGAAGGACTGAACACACTGGTGTTGGAATAAACGGTAAAGGTCTAGTTGGAAAAATGAAATCCATTTACAACGAGTTGGTAGTATTGTGTTCAAATAAACACAATGAACTTATCACCTTTATGTCCACAATATGTTGAAAATTTTACACTTTCTTGAATACATTATCCAAAATATATTACTGCAAGCTCTACTATGACCCATCCAATTCACCAATAGCAGTGAATGCAAGCAATGATTGATGATATATGGTGGTCAAATATTGATGATGAGACTTTAAAAATAGACAACTAGATTGAATTATCAGGCAGAATAGATGTAGAAAATAGATATGAGCATAAGTTCAATAAGATCCAATTTGGAGAGTGAGTGATTGTACGGAAATAAACAGCAAAAGATATACATTGTCAACTCAAGAATCATCTTCCAAATCAAGTACATCCTGTCATGATCAAATGATCAGCAGAACAACAAGTTAAACTTACAAAATACAGTGAAAACGTATAAACCTGTATACAAGGGGTCTTAAAGTGGTAACAGCTTCATTTGAGTAGGCTGGCATTGTCATTAATATCCACATTATACGCTACTTGGCTGAAAACCTTCTCATTGGGGAAGGTGAATCTAGGATATATGGAGATGTTCACAAAGTCAAGTGTATGGCTCCAATAGTGTATGTCATAATGGCAGTATACTTAGCATGGATATTACAGTTGGAAAACAAACAGTGAAGTTAGAGTTAATTTGAGTTACAACAACAGTTTGCCAAATCAGTAAACTTATAAAACCCTTCCCCTTAATACAACTACATGCCTATCACATTATATTGAAAATACATAGACATGGATATTTATATTAATCGCTAGATGCCCCAGAGGCGGAGTTGCCAGGATCTCTAAAGGGCAGTGGGGCACATAATTCGGTCTCTGCACTAGATACCACTCTTGACCATCACAACCAATTCAGTGTTAGTTGTTCTGTTCCATCTTCACCCATTTGGCAAGGGTATACCACTACAAAATTGTCAGCGGCAACCCCACAACAACATTCCCCATCAGCAATTTCCATATCATACCTGCTGCCACTGAGATAGCCATCTTTCCAAGGCCTATTTCTTCTGCTACCAGTGCTCCTGGCATATCCAAATCCCAAACCCATCTTCTCACAATATACCATATTGCGCAAACCTCGTGCACCAGAAACTTATTTCCAGAGGGAACTGGAATTGATCACTTGATGACAGAAACCCAGTGTTTGTTCCATTGGCAAATCAAATGAGCATTCAGCTGCCCGACTGCCTCATCGAGACACTCATGTTCGAATTTCACATTAATCGGATTGAGTACAGTGAGCAGTACTTAACTCGTATTATCTGGATCGAGAACCTCCTCACACTCAACTTCCGTCTGATTCTTCCATGAACATTGGTTTTTGTTCTTTTTGTTTTCAATTATCACTTTCAGCTGTGCTGAGGTAAGCTGGGCAGATGGGCTGATACTACGGCACTTCTGATATTCATTGCAATGTTTGATATTTCACAGTCAATCATATGGGTTCAATACATATGTGTGGAATATAATTAATTGTATACTCTCCATCAGATCTTATGCAATTATAATACTACTTCCAATTTCCTGCCTACAAGTGTCAACCTCCTCCACTCTTTCATTTGCCTCGAATTGCTCCGAAGTCTAAGTATCCTGCTTTACTGCAGGGTATATGAAACCCTTACTGGGTGAGCACAAATTACCTAGGCTGGTCGAACTACATACTTCACAATATCCTTCGCTGTAGTTGCGTTCCTTTCTGCCAAAAATTGTTTCCAGTATATCCCAGTTTCAACTTGAATGCATCAAGAATGCAACAGTTCAATGAGATCAGCCCTTTGGTGAGGTCATTCATCATTCCCCTGGGTTTGTATAATACCATACATTCTTCGTCCAATTTTTCCTGCTTCCAGGTGCATTGTTATATCACAGGCAAGCAATATGGCTCTGTTGGGAGAATTTTTTTTTAATGAAATCAGTCAGCTTGTCCCAGTGCTTCACATCTGTGTACAAGGCTTGAAATTGCTTCTTGGATGTATTCTCATTATCCCCATTTGGCACCTGACGAATCACAACCATTTATGATGCATCTGAGAACTCTGGAGAGATAACTGTAGCTGTGTTGCCAGTGCATTGTCCCAAATCCAGCACCAGTTGCTTGTGGCCTTGTATTGCATTATTCATCCCCTGCTGAACCTTGACTCCACAAATTTTCGACACTGATCGATACACAGCTGCTGCATCCAGTAGGCATTGTCTAAATCTTTGTAAAGGAGCCAGCTTTCGAATGTCACCAGTTACTTGGCAACTACCATCACCATGTGCAACAGTCCATCTCAATGCTGTTTCGATTGGTTCTGCATTCAGATACTACTCTGATGGATTTTCTCCTGAAACCCACTGACCCATACTTTGATTCACTTATTGAAGATACTAAACATGGGCTACCCCATCCTTTTGCCAAATTGCTTCAGGGAGATTTGAGCTTACTTCAAGCTGTTTGGGGCTTGCCTCTTGCACCGCCCAAGTCCAATGGATCATTCCTCTCATCATCAGTGTCGTATTTGTCATAGGAAAGTACTGCCAATCGGGGCACATTGTCAATACCTGCAGCATCAGGTTGGCACGGTTCTGCAGCAGCCTGGAATCAATGGTTGGCAACCTTATTGGTAGTCCCTCAGCTGCACCAGAAAGATGGCCAGGTGGAGTTGAGGTGGACAATATGGGTTGAATTTTCGAATCATGTGCAGGTCGTGCCGGATGCACTCGAGGTACACCTGGAGATGATGGCCCTTGTCCTGAGAACTGTTGAGGTCGGTTCATTTGAGGTCCACCATACCTGTGGGGTGGGGATTGATCAACTTGCCAGGATGGCCCATTATTCAGAATCCCTTGGGTTACACCAGAGCTTAGTTGTTGTCTTGTTCATTTCTCAAATGGAGCAGTAAGTGATACATGGCAAGCACCTCAAAATGGTGGCTGCGAATCAGGGAAACTATACCCTGGCAGTGGACGAATTCGATTTCTGGATTATATGAATTCAGAGTCTTTGCAGAGTCTAGCTCTGCTGTTTCCATCTGATCCCACATGGTGATCTCTGCCTCAATGTGAGCCGAACAGCCCACTTGTTCCAGCCAGACTGGATGTCTTCAGCATAGATTAGTTCATTGACATTGTAAATGAAAAAAGAATGGTGGAAAACATATATTGATTCAGTTTGTGATTTTGAACAATTCAGAGTATAGTTGAGTATACTGAAGGTTGCAGTAAGGTTCAGCACAATTATGGCCTTGTATATCCCTCGATTTGTCATGGACTGTGGTGTTTCACTACATCTATCATCCATATAACCCGGCTGCAGAAGAGACACTACAATTCCTGAGTTCCCACCGGTCTTTGGTATATACTCGAATTGGTATACGAGGATCTGGGATAGATGGTCATCCTCATTTGGTTAATGACAGCAAATGTCATAAACTAGATTTGATTCAATATGTCCACAAAGCCAACAAAAACTATATCAAATTTGAAGGTTCGCATGACTAGCGACTTTACATACAACATGAGAGTTGACAATCTGCAACTGTGTTGAATCAGAGACCTGTGAGTTGCGCAGCATCAGTCAATAATTTATAATAAGCTCTTTGGGTAATCCTCATTGTCTCCTAGGATCCACCCACCAGTCAGGTAAGGTAACAGAATAAAACATCCTACCAGCCGATCAGTTCTCGATGACCAATTGATTGGGCACTCTCCTCTCTAGGAAATGTACCGATTCAGTGTATAATGTGGATCTTTCCTCATTTTCTCCCCAAGGCTCAGGTGTATGTATCAACTATACTATACAGCAATACCATTATATGTGATAAGTCTGATTGTGGTGATTGTTGTAGCATTTGTGTAATGGCAAAGCTGCATGTGACGTGTCGAGAGCCGGGTAACACCAGCTTCATTCAGTAGCATGGCCACAACACTTAGTTCTCTGGTGATAATCTTACCTCAACTTACCTTCATGCCACTCTGCAATATTGACATCCATGTTTGCACCTGTATCTACTGAGACACCCTTCTACAAGGCCATAAAGAGGCGTATGCAGTTGCACTACTATTCCTCTTTTCATTTTAGAAATGTTTCACATACTGGATTTCCCATAATACTCAGTCAGGATGCGTCATGACATGTAGTCTATTCAGACCATATCCTACAGATTCGGAAACACTGATAGTATCAGGGAAGTGTCCCGATATGGCTATATACTTGAGGTTCACAGTTCCAATGACGATGTAATGGAGATTCCCAAGGCCAATTGGCCTCAGACCCATTGCAACACCTGAGGAGAAATTAACCCTATTCGGAGACACCAGATTGCGGAACTAACTAGGCTCAGGAAGTTCACCCAACTGAGATGAAGGATAGCAGAGTTGATTGCACGTTAATTCTGAAGCCTATTGGCAACCAGATGCATCTGTGATCAAGTCCATCGAAGTCAATTGGAATGAATTCATATGTGAACCTGAAACATATCAATTGTGGCATCGATGAAATCAGATAAGCCTTCATTCAATTGAGTTGATTGACGATTCCAGGCATCATTCCACAGCTCATGCGTCCATGTGAGTCACATTACTGGCCATGGCAGAGTCAGCCATTGTATAGAGATATCATTGGTCCTTAGTGTCATGATGAGGTGGCATTACAAGTTCTGCAAGACTCACAACACGCGATGCAGCCAATGGCAGTTACAATGTCAATCACCTATGATACAACTTGGTGATGTTATCAACTTTACAAATACTGCGAGGTGTCTTAGTAGCGTCTATGCAATAATTCAGATATCATTACAAATATGACTACAGGTATGATTGGTCTACAAATAGGAACAGATCAGGGGAGTGGAGCAGGAATCGCAAATCGTGTGGCGGTTCCGAAAGTGAGGTACTATACCCCCAGAATATTCTCAAAATGTGACTAGCAGATCAATCTCTTGCTTACCATTGTCAAATATCACCTTTAGCACAGGATTGGTCAATCATATTGGATTGTTGGAAGGATTATACCATCTGCGCAAACTCTATTCTATGTGATCAAACAAGTCAACAATAGCGGATCAATCGCCAATGAGCGAATGCGGATATGTACACATATGATGGCTTACTCAGAGGGTTTTTTGGAAACCAATGGTCATGACTTTATTTGTAGCCAGGATTCTGAGTATCCACAGGGCTACCGGAGGATGGACCATCAGGGCACTGACAGGAGACCAACAGATTCCGCAAGAATTTACAGCACATAGAGCTTCACTTGATGTGGCTATCCCCACATGGGAATGGATGGTATCTGGTTCTCAGACAGTCATAGTTGGGTGATGGAAGGATGTTGTCTGGTTGTCAGAGAGTCTCAATTAGGTGTGACAAGTACATACATTGCGGAGTGACCTTATTTGTACAAAGTGGTAATGGAGGTGGTGGCGGTGGACACTCTGTAATGGAGCGTAATAGGAGTTTCCTTCCTTCCAGGGCCAGAATTCTAGCATTGACTTGCATAGCATTTGACTTTTGGCTCTGCAACCCCAGGGTGAGCACAAGTGCTGGCAGTGGACCAGGCAGGCCACGAGGGATGCCTCGGAGATGTACCGGGATCCTGGCTAGAGTCGAGCCATATAACACATGCGGCTGTACTTTACATATTCAAATACTTTGTGGTACTGCTATTCATGATCTACTGGCTAGTGAAGAGGTCATTTGAACATTCTCTCTAACAATGGGAGACTGTACTAGGCTGCTGGGAGTAACTGTGGAAAGCATCTCTAGTGGTGATATACGCACCAGGGACTTGACAGGCGAGCAAGGAGCAGTGGCAGCAGAGGTGAAGAGGGGCCCCCAAGAGCATACTTGATTAACCATTGTTGGCTTGTGGAGATATGAAGGGATACACTGGACAGCGGGGTTTGGCCCAATTGTGGCAAATAATTATTTTCCAGACTTCTGGATATTCCTCCTTACGGCTTCCTATCTATTATAAATTGAAAACTATCATTTGCAGATGGACGCAGCACAATGACAAAGATTCAATGTACAGAAGATGGAGGACTTGTCCTTGTCCCAGCAATCTATGGAGATTTCTTGGAGAGTATCAGCCAAGCCAAGGTGGAGACACTACCAAAATATTGGTCAGTTAACCATGCACTCAACTTCGAGCCCAGCTACAGTTTTCCCCATGCAATGATTACAATTGAGCAGAGTTGAGTCGAATGGAGTAGAGTTCAATGGAGTTCAGTTCAATGGAGTTGAGTGCAGTGGAGTGCAGCAGTATTTTGCAATTGGGTGGAATAACATCATGTACTCAAGAGGCTGGATTATGGATTTGGACTGAATGATCCCATGCTATCTGAATGGATCAATGAGTGGGAATATTCTTATGATGCACCATATGACACCAGATAGATTATGGGACTGCAATCAAGAGTCAATGCAAGCCAGACATCATGGAGGTCAGTAAAGATGACCTTTTCAGAGCATACTGAGCTACAGTAGAAGTCACAGAATGTGAACAGGCTGAGTGCAATTACACACAGGGTGGAACCGACAGGCTAAAGCTAGAGAGATGATGACCACATCAGCAACAACGCTAGTTTCCGTCTGAAACACCCGGGTGTTCTGGACGGCTCTGACAGCTCTGACAGAACCTCATAGCCTCTGAGGGAGAATTACACACTTCCCGTTGCATACTTACCTCCATTACTTTGCGCCTGGTATATGCACCATCAGAACGACACGTGTGTTACACTCTTCGCAGGGCTGCACTTATGCTGTAGCCGTTTACACAACGCCTGGCGATGGTTATGCCTTTCTTCAGCCGATAGCCACATTGTACCTCTCCGCTATATCGGATGCTGCACTCGCCCCATATATGTTTAGCTTTGAGATTTTGTCACATATTGCAATACAGTCTTCGCTTCGGATACATCACTTGCCGTTGCATTTGCTTTGCCATTATCGTATTTTACACGTCTGAAATATACAGTCTTATCTTCACACTCTCTTGTAGTATGCCCTTAGTCCTCCACATTCTGCGTTGATCCATCATCGGCTTGCAATGCTTATTCCTCCTCATCCGCATCCGCATTGTCGCCATCCTCACACTCATACCCATCGACATCATTGGTTCCCGAGTCAAACCTACTATACCCTCAGTCCTCCACATCCTGTGTTGATCTGTCATCAGCTTGCGAGGCTTCTTCCTCCTCATCCGCATATGCATCGTCGCCATCCTCGCCCTCATACCCGTCAACATCACTGGTTCCCAGGTCAAACCTCTCGAGTTCAGTCGCGGGCCGTCGTCGCCAGCCGGCGGTGGGGATGGCATCGCGCACGTCGCTTTCATCACCTTTATCTTCGTCATCCTTGCTGCCCCCTGGCATCCCGAAATGAAGTTCGTCATCCGTGCAATTGTTGTCTATCAGGATGTTTGGGTCAGTGCTTCCGATCTCAGGCTCCTCAAGCGCCACTTCAGAGGTCAAATAATCAAGAAGAATAGCATTGTCAACACATGCTGCTTCCACACTGATCACCACGGCAGGCGTTGGGTTCTCCGCCTGTTGGATCTGACGCTTGACTGTAGCAAGAGTGTTGCTATACACCCTCTGTTGGTAGCTCTCCAGTAGTGTGTTCCAGGTATTCATCAAGAATGCATATGTGTCTGCAACGCCAGGCGAGGTTAACATCTTGCGACCCGTAGCAGCGCAGCAGGATGCGTTCTCACCACTGTCATTCTTGGAATTGTAGTAGTTAAAGTGATCAGGTCTGTCCGCTTTCAGCTTCGACTTGGAAGCTTTCGGATGAACGCCTCTGTTCTTTTGCCACTCCAGGAGAGCATGGCTCAACGCGGTGCAGGCAAACATGATCAGTGGCGAGGGTATATGACCGTCCTTGGCGTCAATCATGGAATTATGAAATCCATCAGCATACTTACCGTGGTTATTCGCCCGATGATAAAATTTGATGTAGATAAACAGCGGGATTGCTTCCACCAGATAGTAAAGTGGACGCTGGCTATTTGTTAGCAGCTTTCGACACTCTCTGCGTTGGATTTGGACCGCATACACCACCTTCCACACCCTCTGCTAAAGGAAAAAGATACTTATTGTCTGCCAGAAGGGAATCAATGAATTCCAAACACTCTGCGTTGGATTCAAAGCAGTGGAGATCATATAGCTCTGCTATATTGTCCCTTGCTGATTGAATAAAATGGGATTTAACCTTATCGACTTGTGTGCGAACCTGGTACCGGTTTGAGCGTGCAATATCCAACGTGGGCAGTTGCTCCAGCATACCCCTTTCAGGATCTCCTTTCTGCATGCCTCAAATGCTATGGACCAAATGTTGTTTTGCTGCATTGCGGTGTTCCAGTACGTCTCTATTATCTACTAGTGTGGGGCTTCAGCTAATGCTTTCGCAACGCGTCGCGTTGCATAACTTACCGTCTCCAAGTCGTTTGCACTCGTAAACGGCCATCTGTTCCACATGTAGAGCTCCAGGAGTCTGCCCGTTGCAAATACAAGACGTGTCATGTTGGAGTGCCCGCATCGATGAATGATGCGACTGCTGGAGACCATTGATGGAGGTGTAGACACCGCCTGCGTTTGCAATTTCCACTGCCTGAGGCTCTGATTTCTTTCTGTAGCTCGCGTTCGCAGTGGATTTGCAATGATCGCGCGGGCTTCTGGATTAGGGATGGGGGTAGGCAGGTTTTCAAGACCGCTGAGAGGAGTGGGAGTGCTAGCAATGCCGGATGCGGGGCTGGATACAACGCGACGCGTTGAGTCTGTCTGTGACGTTCCGCTGGGTGCTGGTGTGTTACGACTGCTTGTACCCTGCGTGGCGGTTGGAGTAATTATTGACCGTCGCTGTGTAGCAGGTGGGGTGATATCTGCAACGCGAGAATTTTTCAGCGCAGATGAGAGGGTGGACTTCTGACCTTGGATTGTAGAGGCTACGGAACTCCCTCCTTGAGAGTAATCCCTCTCGGCAGCCGGTACGGAAACGCGTCTCTGAGCAAGGGGAAGTTGAGAATTCCCCGAAGGCCCACGCTTTTGTTGATTCTGACAATTAGCAAGACTTCGAACATTTCGTACGTCCGGCGACGTGATAGGGTATGTGCTTTGGGAAGGCATCATCCGATATGGATGTTCGACATTCAGAGTATATGAATAATTTCCTCTGCAGGCATATGCAACGGCAGGCAAGGTAGACTTCTATTTGAGCGACCATGGAGGGATTCGACAAAAAAGGGAGGCGCAGTGTAGACCGCGCTAGACTCTAAACCCTGACAATACTCGGGGACGAGATCCCTTCAAAATCATTCAATTATGGGGTTAACTGCTATCAGATTGAACTCAGATTGAACTCAGATTCAACTCAGCATTGATATTCACTGTTACAGCAACGTCTGAAGGTCTATTTGCACTGCCTGAAGGGTGTTTATGCCTTCTTGGCGCGATTATCATCATATTACACTCGCTCTTGGCACAATACTTCGAACCATTGATTGTGTATATCTTCAGCTTCCCGGTGAAAATCCCCCTTTGGCAGAGCTTAAAGCATCGCAAAGTGAACAATGACATATTCTCTATCCTAAGACATCAGTTGCGTGTGCTTGTTCCACTGCTAGGCGTTGGTAGCCGTGTTGGATGGTTGCACAGTTGGGACAACTTGAGAACTACTCAGTTTGCTCCGAGATGCACGAGGTCTGAGCGGTAAAAGTGGTATGTGTTGCCAAAGCAACGCCCGGCGTCGCAAACTGTCATCACCGCAAGAACTAGATCTCGTCTCGAGGCTCCTCATTCATGAGGTGCTTGGTGGTTGTGCAAGATGAAGGCTGGGCCGTTTTGTGTTCAGTAACCAACAACACGCAGGATATGAATCAAATCGCAGGAACTCGAGTA
>Ga0307512_10005193_pt1 | contig 13728 bp, 13 predicted proteins | sample 14_EM_MG_FD_200267 | JGI IMG/M metagenome (GOLD analysis project Ga0307512, IMG submission 200267) | Populus trichocarpa ectomycorrhiza microbial communities from riparian zone in the Pacific Northwest, United States - 14_EM | ecosystem: Host-associated > Plants > Roots > Unclassified | place... | reverse complement strand
CCGTTTTGTGGGCGCCGTTGTCAGGTTTGGCGTCTTCCTAGTCCCCGTTACCGATCCCAATCTCGGGTCGCGCTCCCCACGATCACCAGACCCGTCGGCGTCGGGGTCCTCTCCAAAGTCTCCCAGGAGATCTTTATCTGTATCCGGCTCTTCCATATATTGGTCCTCTGCACGGTCCGAGTCCAAAAGGATCGAAGAATCCCTGTATCCAGTTCTCCCGGGGCGCACCCTCTGCTCTTCCCTGTAATCCGTGACAACCTTCTGAAGTCTCTTGCTCGTGTAGGCTTGTCGTTTACGTGGAATCGCTGATACTCCCCCACCCCCAATCGAGTCGCCGAAATAAGCGTCGAGGTTTGATTGCTTATTGGCAGCCGCGGTTGCACCGCGCTTGTTGACTCGTTGGATAACGGGCAATAACAACTCGTCAGATTTTTGTTGACTCCACCCGAGCTCCTCCCGTAACATCCTGTGATCAAAACCCCACCCCAAGCAACGCGCAAATGGGGTAGGGAAATGTCACATCAGCCGAATGAGGGAATACAAAGCGAAACATGCAAGGCCGAATGTCGGAATACGAGAGCGGGAGCAAGAAAACCGGAACAATAATGAAGGATAGCACCGGAAATTCAGCACATTAAACACCACACGAAAATGAGGCGACAAAGACGGTACGCACCCGCGGAGTCCGTCCAAGTCGGGTAAACCCCATTTAAACGGTTCTTCCGAACTGTCAACCGTCGGGTGATAATAAGCGTCCTTCTATACAGTCATACACGGTTGATTTAGACCCCCAAGGACGACAAGCGACAGATATATGCGCATAAAATCCAAGGGTCCGGGCGGCGCATCGTGAACGTAAAAAGGGAGGGGGGCGCATGTCACATCCGCACGGACATCAACCAAAAGGAAATAGGTTCCAAAAAGCAGAAGACAATCAGAAGGAACGAGGCGTGGAGGTATTGACAGGAATCCGCGTCCAAAAAAATTTATAGGTAGAGCGAATCGGTCAGAAAGTGTGTGAAGCGAGGATGGACAGGGTCAGGGATGTACGTACCACTGCCGGATTTGGCCAATCCTCTCCGACATATAATGTCTTGAATTTCTTCTTCTACAGAGTTGTCCGGGAGGATGTGAGTATGATCAAGCGACAAGATCCAGAGCGCCGAGTGGCGAATGGAATCAGCGGGAACACCGGTAGGAACAAAACAACGGAAAACGAAAGGGGATGGATGAGACACGGGGATCATGATCGAAAGCAGCGTGCAAGAGGAGCACGGCTACGTAAGATGCGCGGCTAGAATCGTTAAATAGATCGTGTGGGAACGATGCAATGAAGGAGCCCAGCCCGCAAGAAAAAACTTCCGGGGAGGCAAACAAGGGGGATAAACATCTCCGTCGTCTCCGGACCCGAAAACCCGGAACCCCCACATAGCAATCGCCGGGTAACGTTCCTTTCCGAAAGGCAAAAAAACAAGAGGGGACGGAGATGAAGGGGCACTTACAAATGATTTCCTGAACTTACTGGTACTCTCTTCTTTCTTGTCTCGACCACTCTGTACTCTGCTCCACCACCCTGCGAATCTCTCGAGGCCATCCTCGCCCGGAAACTCCTTCACCAGCTCCATAGCCACAACGGGTCCAACTCCGGCCAGCCCCTCGGTGTAATCGCTGCCCAGTAAACACGCTAGCCGGATCAGGGTCCCACGATCCAATCCAAGTTCACGAACGAGGTCAGATGAGAGGAAACATTCCACCGTCTTGCTCTGGTTGAACATGTTCCGAAACACGCGATTCCCACCGAAGAGGAAGACGTCCGAATCGTCCGTGATAATTCCTTCGACCAGCCCCAGGTGGACAAGTTCAGCGCATTGGGCTTCAGCTTCCATCGGAGCCGTGATGTAAGGTATCCCAAATAATCTTAGTATCATCTGTAAATCCAAATCCAAATCCAGAATGATAAGCTCAGACGGTATAATATATGCCTGGGGCCTACCATGATCTGAGCTATCATCTGATTCGTGATGTCCTCCGAGTCTCTCATAGCTGCCTTCTGTTCCTTCCGTAGCCCCTTGATCTCCTGTTCAATCTCCTTCCTGACATCATCCAGATCCCGACCCTTAACCTGAGACATCCACCGAGCGAATTCGCCTGCTTCGGCATCGGCGTCCATTTCGCGAGCTGCATCGAAGTCCTCATGTTCTTGGTCCTGTTCCCCTGAGGGTCCTTGGTCGAACGAATCGTCTGGATCAAGGAGGGCACGCGAAAGATCGAGGGTCGGCGCGGATGTTGAAGAACCTGCTTCGTTCGCCGGCGGCGGACGCGGTCTTGGGGATGGAGAACGAGACCAGTCTGAAATTGGCACATCCTCTTCGTCTCCTTCATCTGCGCTGTTCCCGACGCGCTTAGGGGAGAGGGAGCCTGTGACACCAGGTAAGGAAGGCGGAGGTTGGAACTGAACTGAGGAATGTGGAACGCGAAAAGGAACGGATGGGGGAGCAGTGACGACTTCAACTTCCTCCATGTCCTCATCCTTGTCAGATTGAGGAGGTGAGGACATCACCTCTATTGCTTCTTTCACTTTCTCTTGAACTTCAATGACGCCAACCTGGCCATCGGCGTACTCAAGTCCAGGTGACTCCGCCCTTAACACCTCCCGCGCTTGCCGTATCTCCTCTTGTACTTCGACATTCTTGACTTGGGATGCTCTCCTCTTCTCTGCGAAAATCTTCTGGAATTCGGCAAACCCCTTTGCAACCACGTCCTCGACTCCGATCGCTAGTGGTGTTTCCACATGGTCAGTGGCAGGGGCTAGCTCTGGGTTCGCGAGGAGTTCTGGTAACTCCAGAGCAGGCTCTGTAGCGGGTGTGTGTGAGCGATTTCCCGTGGCTTGGGGGATTGAGACTTCTTCCATATCGTCATCCTCATCGCTTTCACCCTTGTCACCGGTATCACTTTCGCCGAGGTTGGCAGGAGGTTGGTCTAGGATCGACATCGTAACCAAACTCTGTGACGACTTCTTCTGAGAGATGGATGCCATACTCATAACAGATGGTGCGGTCCCGCGCACGGAATCGGAAGGGATGCGAGTAGATAGCGGTTTCCTCGCGCCGGCGATGGACAACTGGGTCGCTAGTCGGCTCGGAGATGCGAACTCGTCCTCACCACCAGCCACTGCCTTTTCGTGATTGTTCATGCCAGTCCATTGTGAGGCCTTTACGGGTGTCTCTAGAGCAGGTATCTGCGCCGGCGGTCGAGTATCAGAGATTCTCCTGGATTGGTGTTGCAATTCGAGAGACTCGGCGATGGCGATCAACATCTGAACATCCTCTTCCAACTCTCCGCCGAAGTCTTCCCACTCGTCTCCTTCGCTTTCGTTGGTGACTTGGGGGACGAAATCTTCCTCTTCGTCGGGAACGAACAGCGGCACCTCAGCCGTTTTTGCTCCCGACTTCGAGCCTGATGGCCGACGCGGAAAAACAGCAGACCTGGCTTTCACAGGAGAACGGCTGGACGGTTTCTGTCGCTTCGCCACAGCCGCGAGAGCCATCCTAGATTGATACCTCCGGAGATCCTGATCTTGCGGCACGGTGGTCTCAGAGGGAGGCTGTTTTGTAGGTCTGGAAAGGTGTAAATTGACTAGCCTTGTGAAGATTATTAGATACCAACATCTGAACTTCCTCCATCTCATCATCGTCATCACTATCCACTTCTTCTCTCTCCTTATCGCGAACTTCCTTCGGTTTGACCTCATCCCGAGAAGGATCATCAACGATTATCGGCTCGTCTCTCGTGCCAATATCCCTCATTCCAAGAATCCAGCCTTTTCCATCACCCTCGTTCTTGACGAGGACGTACTCTCGGTTTCTTTCACCAACGATCCTGATAGGAATTTCAATGTGAGCCTTTCCCATGCTGTCAGTTGTCGTCAGGAGTTTTTGTGTCAGCCGGTTGCGCTCCTTGAGTCCCTTGATCTGCTCCTTCGAGAAATCCAATGGCGTTTCTGAGTTCTTCAGCATGTTCTGTAAGCGTTTGAATGATGTTTGGCGAGATCTGAGGCGGAGGTCTCCGATAATCTCGTATTGGACTTCAGTGGGGAGGGAACGGAATGTTTCAGAGGTGAGGTCAAAGTCAGACGGTGCCATCTCCGAAATGAAGGAGTGCATTTCTTCAACGGTGGCAAGTCGGGGGTCTACTGTGGATCGGGAGGCTTCAGCAATCTTGGATTCGAAATCCATGTCGGGAAGGTGGTAAGGGTCGTGGTCATAGAACCGTGGTTTGGTTGAACTCTGGGGCTTTGCCTTTGATCTGGGTTTTCCAACCGGCATGGAGGGATCAAGATCCTCGAAGTAAACCGCATCTCCGTTATCGTCTTCGGGCCGGTCGGCGGGCGCAACGGATTTACCTTTAGACGAAGATTTACGGCTGGATATAATACTCCAGGTTTAAACAAGGTTTTGCCTCGTCAGACAAGGAACAGACGCCTTACCCCTGTGCGTGATCAACGGCCTCACGGCGCATTTGCGCAGCCAAAAGACGTTCCGCGACTTTTGCGTGAGTTGTAGCAGCACCCTCTTTTTTACGCCTGCGTTCATTCTACGGAAAATCAATATCAGGGCTTGATGTTTCAGCGAGGTGACCCCGTTAAGGACGGATGCTCGGGTGAAGGCTGACGTACGATCGTGGAACGCTTAAGGACAGGCGCACCCCCGTCGAAGACAAAGACAGGTTTTATTCCCCAGAAGAGAAGCTTGCAGATGCGACGCAGGAAGCCAAGGACGTGGGCGTTGTGGATCACACGCCCGTCATTGTCTCGCATTGTGGCTTGGAATTGGTAGATCCATATGCTGGAATCTATTGCGAGGACCTTTCCCTCCAGAGTCTCTAGGCTTTTGAAAGAGAGTCAGCAAGGGCTTGCAGAAAAAAAGGTGCAATGAGAAAGAAATACAGTACTGGCCGCCCGACTGGGGTGAGCAATTTCCAAAGGGACTTTACACCCATGGTGGCTGGACAATTGAGCGCGCGCGCAGATCGTCCGCGCTATAGCCTACGACGACACCGTCCTGCTCAGGGACGACGACGACAAGAGGGAGGGGATCTTCTGGAATGTCTCTGCCGTCGACAAGCCACTCGCCCACGGCGTCGATGTCGTCTTCGACGCCAGCCCGTTCCTCTTCTTTCTTTTCGTTTCGCTCAAGACCATCAAACCAAGGCTCGCTTCCGAACAAACTGCAACGGGCATCGATGAGCAACCACCACTCACCACCTCAACAACGCCCACCCTCCCAGAGGACGGTCTCTCAGACACAACAACAGAACACTCCCCCGCCCCCGGCCCCACCCCCAGCCCCACAGCAGCCGCCCCCACCCCCGCAGCCACAACAATCGCAAGACCAGCAACCATCTACGACCAATGAACCCCCCCTTCACCCTGAAATTCGCTCTATCGTCTCTCTTACTATGGCACACACGCAGAAAATTTATTTCTCTGGTCCCCTCGTTCATAAACTCGACAGGAACCCGGATGGACAAAAACCTCATAAGGACGGAGGCTGGCGTGATGTCTGGGCACAGCTCTATGGCACGACTCTTAGTATCTGGGATATGGGAGAAGTAAAAATCGCTAACCAGCAGGGCAAGGAGGTACCCCCTTCGTACATAAACGTGACAGAAGCCGTGCGTTTAGCCTTTATCTATTTCTTCTACGCGACTCAACAAATTTCCACCCCTAGTTCGTGCATGTCCTAGGTGCTCTAACACAGCCTGCAACAGCGACGTCTCCCTCTCTCAAATACACTAATGTCATCACTCTCAACACTGCTGGGACGAATCTCCTCCTCTTCTCTTGCCCCACCACCAAAGACCTCATCTCATGGGCTACTGCCTTCCGACTCTCGTGCTGGGAGAAATCACGTCTCGAGGAGATGTACACGGCCCATCTCATTCGTATTACTTTGAACGACGGCAGGAATGCCCCTTCGACCCTTACCCATGGCAGACTTGAAGGTTGGGTCAGGGTTAGGATTGCTGGACAAACTGGTTGGAAGAGGTTATGGATGTGTATCTCGGCGGGAGCAGTCACGAATGCTACTCGCTCGTCCACCGATGTTACCTCCATCAGTTCCAAATCTCCCAAAATCCCAGGACAACCCACACGACACTCCTCTTATATCGCACCCAAGAAGTACCGCATCTCCGGTATCTTCTCGCGAGAAAAGCACAATGACCTCCCCGACCGGGCGACCATTTTCCTCTACAGTGTCCCACGAGGGAAAGATAAGAAGAAACCGCTTCTCACGTTCGAAACTGTCACGCAAGCCTTTGCAGTTTACCCAGAACGACCAAAGCTCATCAGCAGCAGCACTCTTATCAAGCTGGAAGGCACCTACGGCGATGAAGATATGTGCGCGAGCATGAGGCATCGTGAAGGCTGGATGCTACTGATGCCCGATTTGGAAGGCGCCCGGAGTGTAGGCGGGGAGATGTTGAAGTGGTTGATAGGTGAGCATACCCCGTGCCATATGGTATTCTAGGCTTATTTACCGCCATAACCCTAACCCTAGCTATTCACGACGCGTTCGAGTTATATGGGCGCCCTAAAATGTACTCATGGGATCCCAGGGACTCGGTCTCGATGATGTTTGGCTATCCTATTGGCCCCGAGAAACAGGTTCGTTCAAAATCATAATTTTCGGTCGCTATCTTGAACTGAAGTGGTGGTTATTAGCTCCTCTTCCTGGATCGTGAAGTTGCCGAGGCGCTCGACCCACGTGAAGAACGCACCCCAGTCGTCCGTTCAAAACTCCTTAATATTATGGTCGAACGCATGCGAAGTGGATCCGGTCCCAGGATGAATCAGAATGGGAATGCTGCCCCTCAGCTACCTCCTACCGGCGGTGGGTTGTCAGACCAGAACCAGAATCAACAACCTAGCCTCGGGCCAAACCCATCCATCCCACAACTTGGTGTTTTGACGTTCGAACAAGCACGCCAGCGACAACTCCAGCAACAACCGGACGACAACTTGGCTCGACTTCCCCCTCATCCCAGCGATCGGAGAGCCTTGACCCCGATCACTGAACGTTCGACTCGGGATTCAAACTCTTGGGACACCGGTGGCAACCCCCCTACGCTCCAACGGCCTGGAGCTCCCACTGTCAACGGTTCATCTCTTCAATCCGATCAAATTCAAAAACAGCAATCTGAAACAAGTCAGGACTTGCCGAAGCTTCAGGTAGATACCGAGTCGTCAACATTCCTGGGAGATCCTCTCGTTACAAGTCCCACCTCGCATATTGCTCTTCAAGAGTTTGCTATCGGCCGGACGGATTCAGCTGGATCACTTGGCTCAAAATCGGATTCCCGTCGCTTGAGAGAAAAGGCGCCCTCACCCTCCATGCCAGACTCAAAGCTCGATACGCATGCGTCGACGGATGTGATTCATCCTGCTGGAGGCCCAACAGGTTCTTCAATCGGCTCTCCTGGGAAGGAGTCCACATTTTCTGTGCTGCCTTCACCTTACTCGAACCAGCCAATACATCCGGTCCAGTCAACGTTTTCGGACATATCTAAAACCACCCTTAGGAGCCCTGATCGGCCAGTCACCCCTCCTATCCGGAAAGGTCCTGGGGTAGAACATGGATCGCCGACGCCGAGTCCATCTCCACGATTCCAAGGGGTCGTTCAGAGGGGAGAGGCGAGCAGTCCATCCAATTCCCATACCACCCCAAAGATGGTGAAGACACCAGAGCCCACATTGCGCCCTCAGACAGATCCACATCTCAACACTCCTACGCTTTCACCAACCCCGACAATGGTAAACTCTCTCCCTACATTAACGCACACTGCCACTATGACTAGCACCACGAACAAGAGTGAATACTCTGGTGGGGTGGGGCCAAGTCATCCGCGGCAAATATCAGGAGGGTTTTCACTAAAACACTCGAAACAAAGCTCCTATTCTCAGTCACAGCGGGCGGCGCAGGACGAAACATCCCAGAAGAAGTCCCACTCCTTTTCGGGGAAGTCTGAGGGTACGAAACCTGTCATGCAGGGAGTCAAAGGGAAAGAAGGGAGTGGGGATGTCCGTGATCTCATCATGGAGGCCGGAGCTCTATACTTCATTCAGGAGACACAGGATACCTCTACTGTGTCACCCCCGAAGATCGTTGGGCGTGGGCAGAATATTCCTATTGATTTGAGAGCACGGTCGGATAGTGACGGTGACGACGAGGATGAAGGAGAACCTTCCACAGAAGATGAGCCCCGATCCCTCCCGCAACAGACCCAGACTCAACCCCAACTACGGCAACGGCTGCCTGCCGAACCTTCACCACCCCAAGGAAGACGGCTGTCTACTCAGGTGAAAATGTCCTCCGTTTCACCACCACCTCTACCGACATCTTTACCGCAGCACCCGACGCAGTCATCCCCCCACACATCTCGAAACCAATATCGGGATCGCGGCCCCGCTCAAGGTCGCGATCAGCAATCGATATTAGCACCGCAACCTCAACAACCGGTCACGTCCTCGTTCAACCCGGTCAGGACCATGGAGGGCGATGTCAGATCCCCGGATCTACCTTACCCGAGCAGTGATACGAATCCCATACCATCGGTAGTCGACTCCAGGCGCACATCTGTAATTGGACATGGAAGCGGTGGAGGGCAAGGGGGAGGAAGCCGGTCGGGACTGGTTTCGCGCCCATCCGGCGCACGTGATCTTGTTTTGAAGCAACGTGGTGGGACGGGTGATTCCATCTCTTCACAGTCCCGTCATAACGGTCAACCCCAACCACGACATCCTCTCCCTCCTCACCCAGAGTCGTTCTCCGAACAGACATCACAGTTCTCCTATTCTACGTACACTCAACCTCCACACCACCAAGATCAAATTTTTACACAGGCTCTGGGCAATACGACGCAACAGACTCCACAGGCTATAGGCACCGCTGACAGGTATCCCACGAACATGGCCAATCTCGATTCACGCCAGCACTACGACGACCACTCTGATGCCTTGGCCGCTTTGACTTTCCTCGAGCGTGATGAAGCCAACGCCGTCTCCAAGCTGCCGCCGCGAGATAGAAGGGTTCCGACATCAGGAACGGAAGGAGACGCACATGACACACCGCAAGTACACGTTACACCTTCGGAAGACAGGGATTATGTTTCGCGGGACAGTGGTTCGTACGAAGGGAAGTACAGATCATCGTTCGCGCCATCCAAGCAAGCTACACAGAGGCTGGCGAAATCACAAGCCCAGCAGGCCGCTCATCAGGCTGCGGTTCATCGGCCCGGGAAGAACGGAGGCATGAATGGAAAGGGCAAGAAGAGACTCCGTCAGGATGGTTGGGCAGAGAGCAGCGACGAGGAAGAGGAAGAAGAGGAAGAGGAAGATGACGAGGATGTGGACTCAGATGGCGATCCTGTCGCTCCAAAGCGAGGTCAGGGCTCCGGAGCTGAAGCCGGGCAAAACTTTGGCAAGCTTTCTACTCGAGACTCCCCATACGGCTCCACCACCGATCTGCACCAGCTTGGGCAAGGTAGGCCGCAGAGGCATTTACCGAGGCCGCCTTCTCCGGGTCGTAGCTATGGTATGTGTTTCTCCGTGGCGCCTCTGTTTCGCAGTGCCCGTTCGATACTGACCCTGTTTCCAATAGGCGATCAAGACGACTACTACCATCAACAAGGGCCCGGTGGACCTGGACCGTCTACTCTTCGTCAACCCTCCGGACATTACCCCGATCCCACTCGAAGTCAGTACCTTGATGACCGTAGACCGTCCCCCCAACCACACAGTCACAACCACCTTCGGGCTCAGTCAGATTTCCCCACGCCTGGGGCAGCTAGGCAGACGATATGGAGCCAGGCGCTCGAGAACAAGGATACTCCGAAAGATAACGGTCCTCAAAGAGAAACGTTCGTGCAGATCGAGCCCTCACATACGATGACCAAAGCGTTCGCTGTCCATGGTCTGCTTTCCGCAGGCTTGCAGGACCGTCAGGAGCGGTCGGCGAAACGTCAGGAAGAGGTTGCGAAGGAGACTGGAGCCTCACTCGTGAATGTTCCAACGAAACCTCCCCCTCCTCAAACTGGTCTTCTCGGTGCTGTCTCTGCCCACGAGCGCGAGAGGAAGCGCGAAGGCGGTATTGGAGCTGCGCTGACGGAACGAGAACGTGAGAGGAGGGTTGCGGAAGAGAGGCAGCGCAAGCTTGACGATTTCACGAAACAGCAACTGGAGATGGTCCAAAACGGGTCGATGTATGGGCCTCAGTTCGGTCCTGGGTTCAACCCTATGATGGCGAATCCGATGATGATGGGCATGAACCCGATGATGGGGGGATGGGGCTTCAATCCGATGATGAACGGTCAACAACAAATGTTTGCGGCTCAACAGGCAGCGGCTCAGGCCTACCAGCAGGCTATGATGACCTTTGCGCAGAACGTGGGGCAGAGTCAGGCCGGAGGAGAAGGTGGCATGGGAGGGATGGGAAGTCCCGGGATGTTGAGTCCAATGGTGACCGGTCAGCAAGGGCTGAGTCCTATGATGGCTGGTCAGTTCGACCCCAGAATGTCGATGATGGGTATGCCGATGATGGGTATGATGGGAATGGGAATGGGCATGGGCCCTATGAACCCAATGATGACCGGGCAGAGCGGGATGGGGCCTGGTATGGGCGGCATAGGTGCGGGGACAGGAACTGGTGGTGGTGGGTTGGCGATGCAGATCACCGGAGGATCTGCATTCGATCCGAGGTTATCTCCTTCTCAGTTCGATTTGGGTGGGAGCGCGAATCCCTCGCCGACTCTGGGTTCTCCTTCTGGACCCCGCCCTCTCGATACCCTTCCTCCCCCTTCAAGGTCACCGGCCAACGCCAGTCCTGCACCGAAGTGATCCCTTTCCTACCAAATCGTCATGATTCCTGGTTCCATTTCTCGTTCTCAAAAAGATGATCATGGCTCAATCTATACGTCCCTCCGGTTTGGTTTTGTTCTACACATCTCTCTTTATTTTCTTCCCTGGCACACCTATGGACTTTTTTTCTGGCGGTATCCCCCCTCAAGCAATGTTCACGTCTTCTCACGGCCCCTAGTACATACCTGGTTTCGGATTTGTTGGAATGGAGTATTATAGCAGACGATACCATGGCAACATTGTTATAAGACTTGTTCGTTACTTTCGCGGTGAAACCAAATTGCTCGCTTTTTGTGTTGGATCAGTAGCTGGCTCACCTTGCCTGCAGATCGTGAAGTCACCGAGTTTGTCGTATGATGAAAGAGGTGGTGTGATTAGACATTGGCCATATACAGTGATTAGTTACTTTGTATCTGAGGTGGATGAGTCGCCCGAGCCGGGGGATGCTTTCTTCGACGCTAGTTCGTAGTCGCCGAAGCCCAAAGAATTCTGGACGATGTCTTCTGGGGCATCGGGCTCGAGGTCTCCTCTGGCGTTCCTCCGAGCCCTGCGGCGAGAAGTGGGGGTCACTATTGGCGACTTAAAAGATAGATAGAGCACAAACCTGAAGAATGTATAGGACAGGACGACATCATCGACATTCCTGCAGGCAGGATCGTCGAGGATGTCTTTATCAATGAAGAACAGGAGAGGCATATCGACCTCTTCTCCTGCTAAAAGTTTCTGTTCCTCAAAACAGAAACATTCTACTTTTGAGAAATACGGAGCGACCTGGAGGGGAGGGGTTTCAGCATCCGAGCGAGCATCCGTTGGTGATAATTTACTCTATCCGGAGTCACATTATAGGTAGCGATTCCAATGATATCCTGCGGTGAGGTATTCTTCGCCTTGTAAAATGCCAAACTCGTCTCTCCTGGGAGTACGCTGACGAATTTCTGCTCGGGGACAAACGTCCAGGGGAGCTGATCGGAGCGATCCGCGTTAAAGTGAACTTTGATCCTCCGAGCCTCTTCGACGGGGACGAGTCTCTCTGGATTAAATTTGCCCACACCGACTTGCGGCGTACCAGCGAATCCGGTGGAGGAACAGAATAGACGGTACAGCGGGACCGCCGCGTAGGTCAAGCCGGAGAAGAGGATTATGACGGCAGAGGTATACATGAAAAGTGAACGATTCCGCGCAGCATAAACCTCCCTCCGCGATTGCAGCCTCGGTCGTGAATTGGGTGGGGGTGGTGTCTGCGACGAGAGATGTCGTGCCCAACAGTGTGAAGGTTGCAACTCGTTACGGAAGAAGCGAGTTCGGAGGATATGAGAACGGCATGAGTTCTGAGGTAGGCTGTGAAAAGTCTAGACAGCCTGAGTGTAAGAAGTCGAGAGTGGCTGTCTGTGCTTACCGTTGGAAGCCGGGGCGACAGTCTCCCAACGCCTCTTGGGATGAAATGCATGAGAGGTTGTCTCTGTTTACTCTATTACATAACCGGGTCATCCACCGGGCGCCCACCCGGTCCGGAGGTAACCGGTAATGGGCGATAGCCATTGCACCTTCCTCCGTGGCCGCCTCCCTTCTGGACTGGGGAACGCCATCATCAGGCGAATGTCTGGGGGTGGGAGTGTTCCTGAATCATTCGCAAACACTGCTAACCGTGGAACTCTGATTCAAGACTCTCGAAGAGGATGCAACCTAGTGCTTTTCTCGCAGGAAGCTCGAGTTCGAATGTACGTACTGCAACAACAACCCTGCGGCCTGAAATCAGGCCAGAAGAGACTCCGAGAAGGTGCAGCGACTTTGCTGACCAAGATTCGAGGATTGGAATCCAAATGTCTCTATCGTATCCCTATCCACTTCCACGCGAAGGGGACCCTCTTCACTGCGACCAAGGAGCGCTATGATGGATTGACGGCCGACGATCCGGACAAAGCGAACGAGCACATTCTATGGTATTCGGCGATACAGCGGGGCATCGTAGGTCCAACGGTCTGGCTGGGCAGCACAGGAGGATAACCTAACGACTGCTTCTCTTGGGGTAGACACTCTGCCAAGAGGTTACGCCGACGCTCTAACAGGCTCTAACCTCCGGGTCCTTTTGAACGGGGTTTGCAGGTACCACGGTTTCAGGGATTCCCACCGGAAGCAATTCGACCTTGCTCCCCCCAACTCCCATTCCCTTCTCGAAGTGGCGCTCAGGGTTGTAGGGCCAACGCAAACTTCCGATAAGTGGTCAGACCACACGAGCAAACCTGAACTTATTCGTTGAGTTTAGAGCCCTATGATGGAAGCCGCTGGCTGTCTTCGGTGAAGTGATTGATAGGCTTCTTGCATCGGTTTCCGACGCAGTCAACAGTCTCCTGGAGGCACATGCCGTAGCGATGGATCAATGCTTTTGCTGATGCACCTAACGACGATCGTACTGCGACTGTTGCCCTTTACTTGCTCACGGTTGTAGGGGAAGAGATCCTAAGGAAAGCGAAGGAAGAATGAACTCACAAGCGAACCATTGATATCAGAAATCGCATCTGATGGCCACTGAGATCTGACCAAATCACAAAGTTATTGGTTGCATCTTCCAGGCTCTGAATGATGTGATGGTCTATGATTTCATTGGAGAGACCCAACCCGTACCTGAACTTCGCGCGGCAGGATGTGTCCCTGCGTGACCCTGGCGGTCGGGAATAACGCCAGAAACCCGATCACGGGTTTGAATGGTAACGACTTTGATTTATTCCATGATAAGTGCCAAGACCCAGCATGCGCTGGTCAGTTCTATCTACACCATCCGCACTTCATTTTCAGCAGCTATTTGCGTATGTTAT
>Ga0307512_10005192_pt1 | contig 13729 bp, 12 predicted proteins | sample 14_EM_MG_FD_200267 | JGI IMG/M metagenome (GOLD analysis project Ga0307512, IMG submission 200267) | Populus trichocarpa ectomycorrhiza microbial communities from riparian zone in the Pacific Northwest, United States - 14_EM | ecosystem: Host-associated > Plants > Roots > Unclassified | place... | reverse complement strand
AAGATTCTTTTGCAAGTCATGCGATCCACCCATTTTGATGAACTTCCAACGTCCGAGTCTGGTATTTATCGTTTTAGATTTAGGTTCACCCCATACTGACGTAACCTCCTTACTAGGCTGGGCATTGTCATCGACATGACGGTAGTGTTGCCGGAGGGTTGAGTCAACTACTCGGAGTTGGTTATGAGCGGTCGGACTGCCACCAACTACTGATGGTTTTCGCCGTCTCGGGGCTCTGACGCATGAGGTCGTTATGGGTCTTCGCTCCTTTACTCTTATCGTTTCCCCGCAATGACTCGGGAATGTGCCGACATGGCCGTGGACACGTCGGAAATTAGTTAGAGTACTTCTCAGATCAACACCCCGGGTATGTCTTGCCTCCTGCGGGATTGAAGACACGGATGGGGGGCTGGCCGGATATTACACACGCGGGGAGATGCCGATCATTTGCACATTACCTAGAGCTATCTTTGGGAAACACACTGTCGGTGGCAGCAAGGGAGGTGTCTTCATTTCAGACAGCCAGTCACGGTAGCATATCAACGGTAGCCGTACTTGCAACGTCGTCCTCTCGACGACTCAAATGAATGGGATTCCTCCATGTACATACAGCAGGTAGAATACCAATTTAATTCCTACTCTGTGGCCAAAGAAAAGAAATTGACACGACTGCCTTAGGTGGCATCCTATTCCCACGATCAATAATTATGTCATAAATATAATCAGTAATCAAGGTCATCTGATATTTAAATTAAAGACAAAATACAAGCGTCTACCGCTAATCTGTACGGTACGTAAATCTACGACCCGGCTCACGTTGACAGCAAGGGGTAATTAGGTGATTGGCCCATCCCACCCAAACATGAGGCATCTATGAAAACGACGCGATAGCGGTGCCTTTCTTAGAGTTTGAGTCCTCATTCTTTTGCATGACCTCCGTACTCAAAGTCATTCTCCAGTTTCTGCGCACGTTACACCTTGTGAGGGATTACATCTCACATTTCCCGACCCGTTGTGCCTCGCTCTTTGCCTTCCTTCGTCGCGGGTTGAGCGTATTGTGGCGTCTGAGGCTTGGAAGACCGGATACGTTGCCAAGGCCCAAATCACCCGAACCTTCATTTTTTAGCAGCAGGGCAAGCGGATATTCAGTGTCGAGCTATTCGGCCGTTCCGAGGGAATGTGTAGTTGCAGCTAGCACTGTCCCAGCATCGGTGGTCTACCCGAACCCGCAAGAGCGTGCGGAGAGGCAAACGGCGACAGCAACACCAACAGGCGGTATTCCGCCTACAACCCCAGTCAACCTTTCCGTCGATCACTTACATGCATCCAATCCGCCCACCCCGTTTGATGGACGGGTCATCACCAATCATAGCTCTGGGAACCTGAGCGCTGTCAGCATTCAGAGCCGCGCCAGCGACAGGTTCTCAGTTATTACAAACTCGCGCGAATCAACACGTGCCCCCCCAGTCGACCAGCCACCACGACTGGCCAGGGCGATTTATCGGCAGTTCGGGCGCGGACCGGACCCATCGCGGTCAAGAGACCGACCTTCGAGGTCACCGACTCCGATGAGCCGACCCCTTACGCCCCACCAGCTTCCTGTGCCCGCGGGCATTGCAACGAATCTACGCCCCTTAACCCGCGGAGATGGAAGAGTTAGCCCCATGCCAGTGGCTCAATGCCCGGTGTCCTCCGATGCGCATGAGCCTAGGAGCGAATCACCCATCGATGGAAATCACAGGAGGCAGCGTACGACTAGTGTGGTCTTTGACCTTCAGAACCCATCAACAGAATCAGTATCTCCCCCACCACCGTTGACAGAAGAACCATTCGCCATGGACACCTCAACCGCCCATTCATCCCCGGTCACAGCCCCTGTGGACATACACGACGAAGTGCCTATTCATTCTCGAGCGGCTTCACCATTGGACTGCCTTTTACCTCCAGGCCGCTCTGTACAGCCCTTTAATTCTGACCAAGTTCCACGATACACAAAGAATATCAGAATGCAAGTAGGGTATATTATCACACCATGACGCCCATTTACATCCGTTGGTAGACCCCGCGAGGAGATGGCGTACGATGTGAAGCCTTTGACGACTGTATTCCCACAGTATGTCTCAACATGAATGATATCGTCCGGTCCTCATGACTTCTCTGCAGCTATATTGAGCCAAGCGGCGCTGAGCAAGGCCCGCTCAAGCACCACTGTACCCCATGGGTACCAGCAACCCATCCAGATGGTGCCCTTTATTTTTATGATCAAGAGAGGGTATGTGTCCGTGACATTGGAAATCCCTAGCCGCGATTAATGCGTGATTGAAGAGATTGTTTACTGACACCGATATGCACGACCCAACATTAAGGGAAGAAATGGAAATTTTCTATACCTACCTGCAGGGAGTTTTACAGGCCGATCGAATAACTATCCCCTCGAAGGACTATGACCTGGTTCTAGACATCGCGGCGGTTGAGGAACAGAAGATAACTTGGTCTTATTACTATGCTTGCCACGAGTCACGATGTCTTTTCTGGCTCAAGACATATGGTGCGAGCTTCATGGTATCTGAAGTATTCGGGGTCAATTCGCCCGCCCATGTCAGTGCGTTAAATTTTCTACACTGGAATTTACTGCGGGTTTCATTAATATCGTGCGCAGAACATCGATTGGAGTCCCTTTATTGGCGAGTCGGCCATATCCTGCCGGGTTGGTGTTCTAACGGCTGATGTTGTTTGGATAGGAATCACTGGTCACTTTTTCCGGTTGTTTTTGAGGGTCGTCGACTTCCACTCGCTGTCCATGACGAGCTTATAGGGGTGTTAGCGCATGGTTGCGTCGGTGAGCCAATTGACCCGAGGCTGATCTTTCATGAAGGTCATAGTTGATGCCCTAGATGTGTTGACGTCAAAGTCTTCCACTTTACCGTACGATGATGAAACGATGCAAAAAATGATTAAATTGGTTCAGAAGGCCAAGAGTACGTCGGTGTGCTTCAAAGAATAATAAGATCACTGACTTGCAGTCCAGAGGCAAAGGGCGGTGAGGCATACTATACTGCCGGGACTAGTGAGTAATCAGCATCCACTGGCACTCCGACATGACTTAGTAGGCTACTCTACTCAGCGCGTCTTTTGTCCTTTTTTGGTAAGTCCTGATAATTCCTTCCCAGCTGTCCGCACCGGTCAACTCATGAACATATCCAGCACATTGGAGGTTCCTATACTTCCACGGACAGAAGCATGCACGCCTTGTCAGGGACCAAACCGTCTATGACAAACCAAAACGTGAAAGATCCATACTTATCACCTTGTTGTCGCCATTGCTTTTCCTCGCACCCGAAGTTCATCTTCGAGAAATGGAGAAATTGTGGACGGATGAAGTGATTATTGAGACAGTTTGGAAGACCTTCATGTCCAAACTTCTAGAAGAATGGGAAGATGTGATTCTCTGGGTACGTTATCAAGTCTCAACAGCAACGTGGCTGTATTCCATTCTCACATGACTTGCACCATCCAAGTCCACCGTGATGCTTACGGCCAATGTGGGCTTTCTCGCCATCCCCGGCGTAGTCCTATCCAATCTCAACGGGAGTGATGTGAAGAACGCGAAAGGAGTGAATATCTTCACATCTGCTACACAGATTGCCAGCTCTCTTTCGGTAGAAGCTAGCATCGGAAGTATCGTGATTGGCCTGCTTCTGGTCCGTCATAATCGTACCAAGCAGAGAGAAGACCCTGCGGGTGCGGTGAGTGGACAGTCCGACCTGACTTGCGTGCCAAAGTAACAGTTTTGGGTAGTCGACGTACCTGTACCAGAATTGTCACAGGACGTTCGGTCTTGAACCGATGGCCATTATTCTCAGTCTTCCGTGGGCGTTACTGATGTGGTCGTATGTCATATCTTCCCTCCCAGGCATTATCCCCGGCTCATGTTCGTGAACTCTCCCTGGATAGGATGGTGATATTTTTCATTGCGTTGTTGCTGTTATGTTTCACTATTTCGAACACATCGACACGCAGCTTCGTCGCTGTGATGTCGACGCTCGTCGCTGCGCTGGTCATGTGGTGCATTCGGACTGCTTGGGAATCCAAAGGGGACTATGACGCGTGGGGTAAAAGCCTGGCCGCATTGCGGCGTACGCGTGGTGACGTTTCCAAGAATGTAAAGGAATTGGTGCAGGACGTCCTTAGTTCATTTTCCATCCGTCGTGCGCCAGGGGATGTCCACAGCACACACTCAATGACTGACGGACCATTTGACAATCAAGCACCGGGAGTTTAGCGCCTCACGTTGTCACCGTGACGCCTTATCTAGACGCGCTTGTTGTGTATTGTAATATGTATGTATTCCTGGTTTTTGTCGTGTATCATCACCATGATACGAACAACGCTGTTTGTATTTACGGCCCCTACGACTGTAGGCTAGACGCGGCACTCAATGAGGTAATATCAAAGAAAAAATTCCAACCCCACGCCGAATACCTATATACATAACGTAGCTTCAATGCCTAGACTGTCGTGGTGACCGAGGTTGCCGTCGTTGCGGGGGTACGACCAGATCGTCTTTTTGGCCCGTTGACTGGTGGTTTCGGTCCTCCCGGGCCTGTCGTTTGAGGTGTCTGTTGTTCGGGGGATTGGGATGTCTGTGCTCTCGCGAGTTGAGATGTTTGACCCTGTGTAGGTTGAGCTCCTAGTGCCTGTTCCTGTGCAGGTTGGGATGTCTGTCCCCGTGTAGATTGGGGCATTTGCCCATGCGGTGTCCGAGATGTCACGGTCTGCCCCTGTGTGAGCTGAGGGGTTTGTCCCTGCATAGGTTGGAGATTCGTTTTTCGATTTGAGATCTTGGTCTTCCCCACCGCCGCCGCCGGCTTGTTACCCGGCCCTCGTGCCGCAAATAGCCTCCTCTCTGATTCCGCTCTTAGCGCGTTTACGACGGAGATGATGTCCGAGTCAAACGTGGGGCAAAGGATAAAGGGAAAAGACACTCTTACTTGGTGATCTCAAGGTTGTCCACATGGCCAGAGCTTGCACTGCCAGTGCTGGTCTCTTTGTCGATAATAGATTGGGCATTGCCCTGAGGGCAGGTACTGGCGCAAGCATTGGTCCTAGCGTTCGAGAAGGGTGCAATCAGACAAAGGCGGCGTGGCGCCAATCTTCTGGGAGATAGCTACCCCTGGGCCGAAGCGCCGGATTTACTGCCAGGGTCATTCGCAGTCAGCGCTGAACGCCCGCCAAGTTGGTAACGTTCCCTACCCACGCCCAACACCGTCTCCATCAATAGCGATGGCACGCCCACCACTGAAGGTCGATCGAATGTCAGATACAAAGGACAGCGCATCGACAGTGCTTTGATGTTCCAGCTGCTTACTTGTCATGCTTTTTGGGCAAGCTTCCCGACGATGCGGATTGCATAGCAGATCAAGTCGGTTCAAGGTGTGGTTGACTTTGAGGCTGAGCGCGGCGATGACACGAGAATGTGTCTGATTGAAAAAGAAGTGCTGACTGCAGCGAACCACCTGCGCCATTAAATATCACAAGACGCGAGCCAAGGTTTTGCGGTGCCTCATGCCAACTGATGGTGCGCCCATCTGTCAATAGATAGACTGACTAAGGGAGCAATGGACAATTCGCTTAGCATGGTAATGTTGCGTGAGAACAGACATCGCCGTCGCCGATCATGATTCTTTTGTCACGTCACAAGACTAATCCGCTGACCCTGTTCGATTGGGAATGAGCGCGTACAGCACAAGCACCGGTAGGCATGATGTTGAAAATAGTCCATGGTTCAAGATAAAAGTATACACAGGCTGTAACACAGCACTGGTTCAAAATATCAGCATAATTGGCAAAAGGAGTGAATCTTCGGAGAAATTCTATGGACTCAGGCTTTGGACTGACAGTGACAGGCCTGCGACATAATGCATAATGTTTCACAGGAATGTGGCCTCTTCACAAATTTCTCTGGTCGTATGACAGAAACGGTGCGACGGGCGGTGTCCTCTCCCACCTTTCAGGTGTCACTTTCACTTCGTGCTTATTACGGAACCCTTGAGCAGTTCCATTGGGGTCGTGATATTTTAAATTGCCCCCTGTAGTGTTGCTCTTTTGCTTACCATGATCGAACTAAATTCGTCTTCGCGGCTAGCCTATGTCTATCATTCGAGTCGTGGCCGTCTTCGTTATCGTAACGAAGATGGCTACACTAACATGCATCCTTTGGGACCCCGAAACACTGGAGAGGTCAAGTCTAGCATAGCATCCTTATGTGCGTTAGACGTCTTACATGCCTTAAACGTCTTGTTCACATACTTTCAGTTCGGTGCTCTATGCATCGACCTAGTGCCCGAAGAAGAATTATTGTGTAGCGTGAGATATTCCCCTGGTTTCTGTTATGCACTACCCTTACGATGCTACGAACAATGGGAAACATCAGTATGAATCATAACAGCATGTGCCCCGTAGAAAACAAAACAAAAAGGGGACAAGAACATGCAGCATAAAGTACAATATCACTTGGAAGGTACGCCATGGCGCTCAGGCAGACTAGGGGCGATTTTTTCTATACTCCGCCGTGGTTGGCTGGGACGACGTCGTCGCAGTGGCACGCTTCACTTTCACTGCGACGCCTTGGGTCGATGGTGGTTGTGGAACAGGAGTTGACATCCCTTTGACGGTGCCATGTGCGGTTATTTGCCGTGGCCGATGCTGTAATGACTTGCCTTTGCTTTCCGCAGGGCGATTTGGTGGCCCTCGTGGTTTGTATCGGTTTAACTCACTTTCAATACTTGACGTAGTTCAAAACGATCGGAAGGTAATGTCAAAGTCACGATCGCTGTAGGGCGTGAGGGAGAAAAATCCTTACTAGGTGACCTCAGGACTTTCTTCGTCGCTTGAGCTGCTGTACTCTTCATCTGGTCGTGTACTAGTAGCCCCGGTCGGGGATTTCAGAAGACAAGAGCTAGATGGTGGTGTTAACCGTGAGGCGAAAAGCATACCTCTTGCTAGCCGAATGTCTAGTAAACGTGTCAGCGTCTGACAACTGCGGCCGCAATCAGACATAGAACTAGGCTACTTACGTGCTTTGCCCAGCAGTAGGGGACTCCATGATAGATCAACCCCAATGAAGCTCAGTATCTGGTTTCTAGGAGGTGCGAACCCTGAGGGTGTGTTCGCTTGTGATTTGCAAAAGCCACCGAGTACCAAGACCAAGCCTTAAATAAAGCAATCTCGCCGTGTCGAGACCCCGCACTGGCGTACTGTATGTCGCCTCATGTTTGGCTATTTTCCAATAGATAATGGACTTGATTACGACCACGACGCCCAAACGAGGCTCAAGATTGTGCGCAGCATGAGAAGAACATCCAATAGAAGGTAAATGAACCAGAGTGACCAATAAAAACCGGGTCACGTGAGGTAGGTTCGTTGAACACGTGTTGTCCTTCTTTGCTTCTGCCGCCTACACGCGGCAGTTTCATCGGAAATTTATCGGGAAATTATGCGGAGTTAGTAAGCCTAGTGCGAGTTAAACCAAAGTTCCACTGACGGCATTAGCTTCCGGGTCTCATCCCACTTGGATAACCTTTTGCTTCAAGACATATTCACAGCTGACCTGGCAAAGAAAATAATTTGACTGTTCGTCACGAAGTGTCCGCGGCACTGAGTGGAAAGGTTGCAACAATATTTCAGTATCTTCGTCTCTGGCTCGCATCGATTCCATTTTATCAAGGGTTTTCTGCCTTTCAGGGACGGCTTACGCATTTCTAGGCATGACAAACACGGGGTGGGACTTTTGGACATGATCTTATCATTCATTGGTCACCAGATGTTAGAGTGTAGTCCGGCGGCAACCTGATACAAGTATCAGTGAGCATACATCAGCGTGCACGCGTTAGTGCGCGGCCACGCAACTGTGGCATCCCCGGACTGTAGCACTGCCTTACTGGAGGTCTGCACTAGCACATATATATTGAGCTGTGTAGCGTACATGAATACATCATCTAATTCCCTCATATCTACATGTGCATATCCCCCATAATCCTAAAGGTTATGGGCCCTGCTGTGCGCAAATCCAGAACTTATCAAACAACCCCACTCTCCTTGCGCATACGCCCTTATCACCCTTCCATCTTCACTACCCCCCGTTCTTCTCCAAATGCCATGACCACCACCATCGACGCAGCGACCACTCAGCCCGGAACTACAACTGAGAATAATATATTCAATCAACCACCCTCTGCTATTGCACGCATTCACGCTGCTGAGGGCGCTGCCATTACCAAAGCGGGCGAAACTCTTGATCGCCACACTAAGAATTGGTCTAGCTGGTTGCAGTCCATGGCGCTCCTCTTTAAGCTGTTCAAAGTCCAGGAGTATGTCCTAGGCAAAATTGTTTGCCCAGACCCAAAGGACGATGCACAGAGTGCCGAGAACTGGACGTATAACGACACGTTCACCCAGCTGCTCATCACAAGCAATATATCTCCAGCGGAAAGGGTTCACACCAATAGTTGCCCGACTGCCAATCGCATGTGGCTCAGTTTGCAATCGATGCATGAGTCCAAATCCCATCTTGTCCTGACAACGCACCTCCGCATGCTCATGAATACCACCGCTTCGGAGGATGACAACATCCCTGAGCATATCTCTAAGCTTAAGCAGTGCTGGGATCAGCTCAGCCTCTTCGGGGACATGAACTATCAAGTGTCTGAGTTCCTCTTCAAATGTATCATCGCATCTTCCCTGCCTGAGTCTTGGGATCAGTACACTGATCAATTCATCGCCAGTCAATTGGATTTCGTCGACACGGATCCCAAGAAACACATCGACACTCAGCAATTCATTGGCATACTCAAGCAGGAGTATGAGCGGCGGCAATCCCGCAAGCCTGGAGCGACTAAGCCCATCGACCAGGCCATGCTCGCTCATGGGCGCGACAACGCCAAACCTCCACTCACCAGCCAGATTACCGGCAATGCTTACAATCAGAACTGCGCTGCATCCTCGCAGATGTATTGCAGGATCTGCAAATGCACTAATCACTATGCTTCCAAATGCCGATTCAAAGGCAAACCGAAGTGCAGGGACTGCAGAATGTTCAGACATGAAACCAGCAAATGCTGGAACATCAGCGCTGGCAAGCATCCCAATGATAATGGCAGTAGAGGGAACCATTACAACTCGAACAAAAGACCTCAAAGAGAGGCAAACAATGCTGGTACCTCTGAGCAGGCTAACACTGCTGAGGACGACAAGCACATCACGTTTAACACTGATCATGGTGATTCAGTCACAGACAGTGATTCTGATATGTATGATGATGCAGAGTACCATAATTTCGAGCATGTTCCTAGCTCCACTGAAATAGACCTTCGTTTGATCTATTATGATTGGCTGGCTGATACAGCAGCAACTTCACATATTACCCACCGACACGATGCCTTCACCACCTACGAAAAAATCACACAAGTTCCAATTTCAGGTGTGGGCAGAATTAAAGCACATGCGATTGGGAAAGGCAATGTCAAATTGGCTTCAGAATACAACGGGCATACATATATTCTAGAACTAAAGGACGTTCTACATATGCCCAACAATCGAAACAGCGTGCTGTCCCTCAGACGATGGGAAACAGCCAGATGAAGTTACAACGCTTGCGACGGAAAATTATTCCTCCTGACGAAGGACAAGAAACCTGTTGCAAAAGGCGTCAAACTTTGCAATAACCTCTATAAGTTGACGTTTAAGCATGTACCTTGAACAACGCACAGTGTCTGCGCGTTCAATGCAGCCGTCCCTTCGCAAACCTGGGAGACTTGGCACCGACGCTTTGGACACGTCGGATACAGCGGTATAAAGAAATTATATGACAATCAGCTTGTGGATGGACTCCAAATTGACATGAACTCACCTAAACCGGATTGTGTAGCCTGCACAGAGGCGAAGCTTTCCGAAGCCCCCTATGGTCCAGCATCAGGACGTCAGACTAAGCCAGGAGAACTCACCCACATGGACCTGTGGGGAAAATACGACGTCGAATCCATCCACGGAAACCAGTACTACCTCTTGATGGTAGATGACGCTGCGTGCTATATAACTGTCGAATTCCTGAAAACAAAGGATCAAGCAGCACAGAAAATCATGAACTATATGACGCACCTTAAAACCCGGGGCAAAACCCCATGCGCAATACGCGCTGACAGGGGCACAGAATTTGTGAACGAAACCCTGAAAAATTGGTGTCAGTCACAGGGCACAGAACTCCAAGTAACTGCACCATACTCACCTTCACAAAACAGAGTTGCGGAGCAAATGAATCGCACATTAGTCGAACTCACCCACACAATGCTCACAGCCGCACAACTCCCCGAATTCCTGTGGGAGCCCACTGTCATGCATGCGGCATACTTGAGGAATATGTCATACACGAAACCTAGAGCAAAAGCGACGCCCTATCAGATGTGGCATGGCAGAAAACCAAATGTAGCCCACCTGCGCGAATTCAGCGCACCTGTATGGGTACTCCTCCAAGGACAGAGAATCCAGAGGAAAATATTACCTAAGTCCCAAAGAAGGGCATACGTTGGCTATGACAAAGGTTCCAAATCAGTAAAGTACTACAATGCAGCAACGAGGAATATACTCATCTTGAGGAATTTCTGCTTCCTATCCCAGACAGAACCCTCTCCACTGGAGGAGATCGAAATCGAACCCGACACTCCGCTTCAGGGGGAGCATGACCCTCCATGTGAGGGGGAGCCGGAGGATAGCACATGCAGTGCTGCACCAAGCAATAAACAGAAAAGCTCCAGAAAGCGGAAAGCACAAATGAATATAGATCCCCAAGAGCCTCAAAGAACCAGAGGAGTCCGCAAGGACTACAGATACCTACATGACCCCTTCCTAGACAAGAAGGAGGCTGGTATGTTGTGTATCGCCAAAGAAGAAGCCTTCACAGTAATTCCCAGAGACGACTGCCATAGCCTGAAGGAGGCACGTGCATCCCCAGATTGGCCAGAGTGGGAGCGTGCAATCCAAACCAAGCTCGAGCAGCTTCGGTGGATGGGAACCTGGGAACTCATTGATAAACCAGCCGGCACCATGCCCATAGCTAATAAATGGGTGTTCAATAAGAAACGAAATAAAGAAGGTGTACTCACGAAGTACAAGGCAAGACTCATCGCCAAAGGATGCGCCCAACATCCAGGGCACAACTACCTTGAAATGCATTCACCCGTTGTGCGCCTGGAGACCATAAGAGCAATCCTCACGATTGCCCCGACACGCAAGTTGCACATACAACAAATGGACGTCAAAGGAGCTTACCTTAACAGGACGCTCAAAGAGCACGTCTACATGCAACAGCCCAAGGGCTTCGCAGATGGAACCGGTCGAGTTTGCCTACTCGTTAAGACCCTCTATGGCCTAAAGCAGGCCGGGCACGAATGGAACATCAAACTCGATACAAAACTCAGAAAACAAGGCTATGCTTGCCTATGTTCCGACCCATGCACATACATATGGCACATTGGCAAAGAGTTTGCCATCATCACAGTTTGGGTCGATGATTTACTCCTGTTCGCAACGACGATCAAATTAATGAACAAAATGAAATCGGACATAAGAGCCAAGTGGGAAGTCACGGACCTTGGAGAGCTGTCCAAGATCGTCAGCATCGAAATCACAATGAGCAAAGACTTGATCGCAATATCCCAGAGACAGTATATCAAGTCTATCCTGAAGAAGGAAGGACTTGAGCGATCAAACCCAGTCACGATGCCACTAGATCCCAATGCACCACTTGAGCCAAATCCAGAGGGAAACAAAGGGAATTGCAGCAATTCATTCGCAAGGCTCCTAGGAGAGCTACAGTTCATCACGAACGCTACAAGACCCAATATCACATATGCAGTAAACAGATTGGCGTCATATACTGCCAATCCAAGCCTCCAGCATGTAGGAGCACTGAAGCGCATCCTACGGTACCTATCAGGTACAAGAACCCATGGCATAGTATATAAGGCACTTCCCCAAGAGCCCAACTTCTTCTTCGGGTATGCGGATGCTTCATATGGGAATGCAGACGATCACAGATCAATATCCGGCTATGTATTCCTTGCTGGAAATGGAGCCATCACTTGGAGCTCGAGAAAACAAGTATCCATCGCTTTATCGTCGACTGAAGCAGAGTACATCGCCCTCGCAGAAGCAGCCTGAGAAGCCTGCTGGCTGAAAAGCCTATATGGCAAACTTGGCTTGCTCCAAGAGGATGTCCCGACGCTGATCCGGGGCGATAATGATGGGTCGATTGTGATGGCAAGGAACCCGCAGTTCCATAAACAATCCAAACATATCGCGATCCACTGGCATTGGCTGCAGGAGTTGGTCCAGGAAGGGAAAGTCTTCATCGACAGTTGCTATGATCCAGAGCAAATGGCAGACGTCTTGACGAAAGTGCTCCCGTGTCCAAAGCACCAGAGACATACCTGAGAGATGGGGCTTGTATCAGTTTGAGGGGGAGTGTTAGAGTGTAGTCCAGCGGCAACCTGATACAAGTATCAGTGAGCATACATTAGCGCGCACGCGTTAGTGCACGGCCATGCAACTATGGTGTCCCCAGACTGTAGCACTGCCTTACTGGAGGTCTGCACTAGCACATATATATTGAGCTGCATAGCATACATGAATACATCATCTAATTCCCTCATATCTACATGTGCATATCCCCCATAATCCTAAAGTCCTCCATGGGGCTGCATCTTGCATAGGCTCAGGCTTGGGTACTCCTTGGAGGGCTTTCGGGAAGTGATGTGCGCATTGCCTATACAAAACAGCATATGTGGGGTCGTGAATGGACAAGTCCCACATGCCTGATATCAGCTGTTTGAGTTCCCAGTCTTCTCCTTCTTGGGCCAACTTCTGTCGTGTGGCCTTGGCTTCAACTGCAAGTCGTATTCGGCGAAAGAAGGTGTGTGCAATGTCAAACAGGTCCTGGAAATCGAAGTTTGCTCCTGGCCGTAGCTTGCGACGCATGTCAATGATGTGCCGGCGAAGTAAGCAGTGGGTATCAGGGTGGAAGCCTTGAAAAAAGAGCTTATTACACTCTTTCTCAGACACATAGCCATAGGAAATGAGGGGATTGCTTAGGGTTCGGAAGCACTCGAAGTAGTGCGCCACATTGATATCGTCTTCCACAAGCTGTTTTGATGACTGGTCAATAAACTCTTGAAGATCCTGCCTGCTGTGCTGAAGCTGGATGAATATTTCATCATTGGACATGGTGGGGAGGTAGTTTGATGATGGATGCTTCGTGTGGCAGGAGCTGGACACTCTGGAAGTCCCGTTGCTGAGGTTTGATGAATACGCACGAGGTTGCCCAAGGCAACCAAGGGCAGATGATGAAATCTAAATGAAGAACAAAGGGTGTGAAGCAGTGAACTTGAAAAAGCTCACTGCCTCACTGGGGCAGCCATTTGTATGGCAGACCAAAGGTCTGCCCGTGAGTTCAGAAGGAAGGATAAGATAAGATTGAATAGAGGGGGAAGGCAGATAGGCGGTTGTTAATCGCTTGACCGCTGGGGGGGAGCACACACGAAATGGGGAAGAGAACAACTTTTATTCACTGCTCCTCCAGTGAAGCCAGGTGACAGGTTTTTATATGACAGTAGGGACAAGTACACTACAAATGAACATAAGTGGTAGTGAAGAAAAAGTAGAAATGAACATTGTGTCA
>Ga0307512_10005191_pt1 | contig 13730 bp, 16 predicted proteins | sample 14_EM_MG_FD_200267 | JGI IMG/M metagenome (GOLD analysis project Ga0307512, IMG submission 200267) | Populus trichocarpa ectomycorrhiza microbial communities from riparian zone in the Pacific Northwest, United States - 14_EM | ecosystem: Host-associated > Plants > Roots > Unclassified | place... | reverse complement strand
CAGCGGCATGCCGTTTCCGGACTTTAGAACGCCAAACTTCAATGATACCCCACCGCCCGGTACTATCCCATGCAATCCATCAGTGTATTCCCGTGTAGAAATCTAATGACGTATCTGTTTTTTTTTGCAAACCTCCAGATCCGTTGTCCGTTGAACCGTCGGCCATGCACCAGCTCTTCTCGTCTCAGTACGCGTGCAGCACACCCACTGAGGGTCCGACATCGGCGCCAATGCCACCCATCTGCGGCGGCAACAACAGCAACAGGAGCAACAGCCACAGCGTCAACGGAAGTCTCCTCTCGGCTGCCGCGGAATCGGTCACGGACGCCACGCGCGCCGCTCTGGCCACCACCTTGGTGCAGAATTCGGGGTTCGGAGTCGGAGCACACGGCCACTCGAGACGGCAGTCGATTAGTCAGTCAGTGAAGCAGGGCATCAATCTCCCCCACACCGAGAACCTCCAGCGATACGTTGACGCTTATGTCCGGTCCTTCCACCCGCATCTCCCCTTCCTGCACCTTCCCACGCTGCGCTTCGACCCGTCGTCCCACATTAACGGTCAATTCTTTCACGGAAGGGAGTACCTCGTCCTCTCCATCGCCGCGGTCGGTGCCCTCTACGAGTTCGAGCAGCAGGCGGCCGGCGAGCTCTTCGAGGCGGCCAAGAAGACGGTCGAGATCTTCATCGAGGAACGGCGGAAGGCGGCGGTCAGCGCGGCCACCAGCGGATTGCACAGCTCGAGCTCCGGGCCGGACACCCCCGTCTGGCTCGTTCAGGCGATGCTTCTCAACGTCATCTTTGGCCTTCAGTGCGGTGACCGCTTGGCCGGGGAAGTCGCCCAGAGCCAGGTGTCGACCCTAGTCCAGCTGGCAAGAGCTGCCAACCTGACGCGGCCGGCGCCGATGCCGACCGCGAACTCGTACCAGCACCATCATCAGCAGCACCATCAGCACCATCAGCACCATCAGCACCAGCAGCATCAACAGGATGAGGATGATACGGATATCCACATGCCAGACCTCGAGCTGTTGCCGTTCGGTGGAAGCTTGGGCAGCGATGGATGGTCCGGATTGGGAATTAAGGTGGAGGCCGATGAGAACGTTGAGTGGTGCAATTGGATCTTTGCCGAGGAGCGGAAGAGGACCTTGTTTGCTGTCCATTTCTTGTCCAGTCTCCTCGTCGCGGCCCACAACCAGGACCCAAAACTCGTCCACAGTGAGATCCGTCTGGGTCTGCCGTGCAGCGAGGAGTTCTGGACCGCGCCGTCCGCAAACTCCTGGAACCAGAAGGGAGGATACATGGCCGCCACTCAGAGCTCGCCGAACTTTGCCGCTGCTTTCAACGGCCTCCTGTCTGCGGGTCACCAGCAATACGGGTCGGTGAATTCCTTCCGGCATTTCTCGAACGGCGGTCAGCAGGGCGGCATCCAGCCCTACCCGCCGCCCGGGATCGTGCCGAGCACGTTTGGTTGCCTCGTCTTGATCTGCGCGCTCCACGTATACATCTGGGAAACCAGGCAGAACAACCAGGCACGACACTGGACCTCGTCCGAAGCCGAGAACATGCATGCGCACATCGAGCCCGGACTGAAGGCGTGGCAGTCCGCGTGGTACCTCACCCCGCACCACAGCATCGAGCGACCGAATCCGTTCAACATGGGCACCCTGTCCGCCGACTGCATCCCGCTGCTCGACCTCGCGTACATCCGTCTGTTTGTCGACCTCGGAAGAGCGAAGGAGTTCTTCTGGGCTCGGGACTTTGAGGGTATGGCTGACGAGATCGCCAAGGGTTGGGAGCACGGCCAGAGCACGCCAATCTCTTCGGCGTCGTCCATCTCGGCTCGGTCCGACTCGTCGTTCTCGAACGCCATCTCTCCCCCGTCCTCCCCAGGCTCGGCCTCGGCGTCGCCGCACCTCGACCCCATCAAGATGGAGCCCGAGGCCCCCCGGTACAGCGACTCCTCCCTCCTCCACATGCTGCCCTCGACGAACTACAGCACCAACCTCGGCGGCACGTACTCGAGACGGGAGAAGCACTTGCGCAGAGCCGCCTTCTACGCTGCGGATTCGCTCGCCATGTCGGACACCCTGTGCACATCGAAGGCGACGTCGTACGCCGCGAGCCAAGAGCTGTGCCGCGAGCTTCCGATCCAGTCGGCGCTGTGCACCTTCGACTGCGCCCAGGTGTTGGCCGAGTGGATTGCGACGGTGCAGATGCGCGTTGCACCCTACATGGGACTTATGACGACGGAGCACTGCGACCTGGACAGCCTCGAGGCGTTGATGATCCTGGAGACCGAGGACCGCAAGCTGCTCGGCAAGGTCAGGGACATGCTGCAGACGGCGGAGTCCAAGGTGTCCATGGAGCAGCCGCGCACGGACCACCCCTTCGTCTTCAACAGCGGACTCGGCCCCACGGTGCTGCGTGTGAGCGCTTACCTGCTCGAGCAGGCGGTCGTGTGGCCGGCTACTCGGCTGATGGCGCAGGCGCTCCGGGCACATGCGGACCATATGGACACCCGAACCCGGAGCGTCCTGCCGCTCCAGAATTGAACAGCTCGCCCGACAGCCCATCTCAATATGGCTGCCCGAATTCGCGTTGTTCATTGTATTCCCCCCGGCGATACCTCCCCCTCCGAAAAGTCTGTCTACCCGCACCCACACGTTTTCGTCCGCATTCTTCGACCACTATCATTCTCTCCCCCGGTATCCAGCCGGCGATGCTGGAGATCCTCTTTGGACTGTAACCCGATCGAATTCCTCTCCTCTCGAGCAGAGAGGGGTTCTAATCTTCTGGAGGTGAAAGCGAGACGAGGCCTCCGCTCGAGATCAAGCTGCCAAGCAGTATTATGCCATGCTGCTTCCTGCTTCTGTATTCCTGATTTCCTTTGTGCTGTTTGGCATTGTATTTTTCATCGTCTCCTCGTTTGTGTATTTTGTGCCTGTATGCGTGTTTCCGAGTCTGCTTCTCTGTTGATTGTTGTGAGGGACACGGTGAATTCCCGCCTTGCTTTTTTTTTCCTTTCCTCTTCGTTTCCTTGCATGACAAGAGCGGTTGGGATGACGGTGTTGTATGGTGAGTAAATATCTGGTTTGGAGTAAAAAAAATTCCCATTTTTTCGTTTCATTTTCTTACATACTTTTACTTCGTCTTCGGGTTGGGTGGGCCCGGTTGGGGATTTTCGGGGTGGGGGGTTTATGGGTTTACTTGAAGTTACGAACGAGTATGATGATGTGCTTTGCGTCTCTCTCTGTAAGTATTCCATTCGAGCTATGGATTCATCGGGATACTTCTTTTCTTGTCTTTGACGTGTGTGTGCTTGCTTCTCGACGTGCGGGCGTCTACCCCATCAATTTTTCCTGTCTCTGTCTTGTGTCTGTACCCCGTGGTGCATGGGCGTGTATGTGGGCGGTGTACGGAGCATGAAGCTTACTTTTTCTTTCGATTTCTTACCGTCCATCTTGTGCATGTATTCATGTAGTTACCGGTGGGTGAGTGTGGAGGGAACGGTGTTTATCTGGGCACTGTTTTTTTGTTTATCAACTTGACGAATTGTTACTTACGTACGGTAGATGAATGTTACTGTATAGTCAAATGGGAGGTAAAAGTGCTATCATCTTGGATATATATAATGGTAGTGACAAGAATCAACACGATGAAAATACGTGTTTCTCCTCTTTTGATACGATAGCAATATCCGTCCAGCGGGAAACATCAGTTTTTTTGTCCCCCTTGAACTATATACAGTACATAGGAGAGAGAATCGAGTGCGATGAAAATTGGGAACTTCGTCTGGCTAGTGTGGATATGGAACTGCGGGGTTGATACCATCCCGGGGCGGAGGGGAAGGCAGAAGAGAAAAAGAAAAAGATACCGACGTCGACAGGACTCGAACCTGCGCGGGCGAACCCAAGAGATTTCTAATCTCTCTCCTTAACCACTCGGACACAACGCCTACATGTTGATCCCTACATGTTGATCGTTCCATGTGCAATTCGAGCTTGTGTGGTGTGGCAATATTCTGTGTTTCCAGCCATGGATTATTCCTTCCTTCTTCCTGTCTGTCTCTACGGTTACTTTTATGTGCGCGTGTGTATGGAGCGTGAATCTTTCCTCTTCGATTTCATTATTACAAATAGAGGAATGTAGGAGAGAGAATTGAACCCGATGAAAATTGGTCATTCGGCTGAGCAGTGGGGATGCGGAACACCTGTGGAGTTGATACATACCTGGGGTGAACAGAAAAGGGTGAGAGAAAAGTAACACTGGCGTCGACAGGATTTGAACCTGTGCGGGCAAGCCCAAGAGATCTTAACTTCTCCCTCCTTAACCACTCGGACACAACGCCTATATATCTTTTGGGTTAGTGTAATTGACTATGACCAAAGCGGTGTAGCTGCAAGTGATGTAGGTAGATACCTCAAACAACGTTCTCGCGTGTACATTAGAGTACAGCCGAACGAAAAAGAAAAAGAAAACGCGCCGAGCTAAATAGCCACGGTTCTGGCCACGAAAATCCACAACGACGGACAGGTAGGTTGTACTACATGGGCTATCTATGATTTCGTTCGGCACCAAACCCTAGTCTACATACGGGAACGTTACTCTGCTGTACATAAGTGCATACCTGATCGTCGTTCGTGCTGGTACATAGGTCATCGAACTAATCTGTCTAAGAGAAGACCGTACTTAACTACCGCAGTTACTGTCGTCGAGCTCCCAACTCAACACAACCCAACAACCCAACTCACCACAACTCGATACAACTGACAGCCAGCCAGACTACCACACGCATTACCACGGCAATCACCTACATCTCCGCGCAAGTACGAAGACAAGCCGATACCGTGCGGGGCAACAATCCATGCCAGGCAGCTGCACCTTCATAACCGCCAGTGCCACACACTTCTACATCAGGCGTTGTGTCCGAGTGGTTAAGGAGAGAGATTAGAAATCTCTTGGGTTCGCCCGCGCAGGTTCGAGTCCTGTCGACGTCGGTGTCTTTGCTTTTGCCCCCCCTTGTCTTGCTCTTTTGGCGGTTGGCTGACCCCCCTTATTACGCATCGCTCTTCTACTGCACGATTCGCCCTCACTTCTGTTGACCTACGTTCATACGCGTTGCGTAACCGTGCTGTTGCGCATCGCTGGCCTGCTGCCTTATGCGGTACTCCACAGTCTGCCCTCATTTCCGTTGGCCTAGGTATGTTTGTACGCGTCGTAGAACCGCGCTGTTACGTATCGCTGGTCTCTCTATGCTCTCGGGACGGGGAGAGCCACAAAGGGCGACATACACGCCGACAGTGGACCAGGAACTGGTTAAAAAGTTACACTGCCATAGCCTAGATATAAGTGTAGGCTTTATGCGAGTATGAATAAACAAAAAAAAAGCTTCCTTGTCACCCCAACCTGCCCCACCCCTTTCGTCCCGCGGGAGTGAGTTCGCCAACACTTCCACTATTGATGAGCCGTGCTGCCAGACATTCTTTGCATTCGTTCAGCCGTCCATATGCACAAAATCCCTGGTGCCAATCACTTCTCTGAGCGCATGAGCGCAAACGCGCTGCACAATTGCGGACCGGTTCGCAAGCACAGACAACTATTCGCATGCTACATAGTGATTGCTGGGCGCTTTAAGGTGCCTGCCGGTCACTTTGTCTTTCGTGTCCACCTGGGGAGAGGACAGCTTGCAGCGGGTTGCACATCCGGTGCCTACTCACCTCCTCATCCGCACACCTGGATTATTTTTTCCGGCGAAGTCTAAAATACCCTTATCTCGCACCAAATGTAGCGCTGCCGGGTTACCCGCTCGTAAGTTCTCGCTAAATATCCCGGCCGCGCCACTTAACGTTAGCCAGGTATGTGGATGGTAGAGAGAAGGTAGACGTTTGGGTATCTAACACACCGCTAACTCCGCCACATGGAGCATTATTTTTTTCCGCGGCATGCGCAATGGCCTACCACCCCACTACAGCAATGGTCCAGGCGAGGGAGATAGCGGGTGCGCCGACAGAGAGTGGGCGACGGCTCACGAGTGCCCTGGCTTACGGGGGAAGAACCGAGAGCACAGTCCTGCTCGAGGAACCGGAGACCCTTGACGCGGACCAGCTGCAAGAGGAGGAGGTCGGGGCCAAGGCTGAGGCAGAGGAGGCGCGGCCTGGACTGACCGTATTTACGGACGGGTCACGAACGGACGACGGGACTGCCGGCTACGCGGTGGTCTGGAAGAACGGCCTCTCCTGGGCGGGCATTAAAACCCATATGGATTATAACCGGGAGGCCTACTATGCGGAGCGCGCCGCGGCCACCCGCGCACCGGAGCCGGCCCCGAGGAGAAACACGACCCCGGAACGGGCCACAATCTCCACGGATGCCTCTCGAACCCCGAATTGTGCTTACTGTAGCAGAGATTATCCGTTTTCCTCGAATCCTTTTCATTGGCTTAAACTCTTCCAGCCCCACAGGAACAGCGCTCTCATAACTCTTCTTCTTCCTTCCTGTACTGGCTCTCTTTGGTGGCGTGACTGGGTAGCGGCAGGCGATCGAGTTCCCACTGATGAAGCTGACAGCGAACGGGTAGTGGTGACGACAATTCCAGTGACGACGATAGGATAGAGAGACAGGTCACAACTGTGCTCTAGAAAAGCCAGGTTAGGCGAAAAACGGCGGGCGCAAATATCGGCGGGTTGCGGATAGTTGTGCACGGGATTGTGGAAGCAAGCCAAGACCGGCTTTGCAGCTCTGCAGATCTGCAGCTACCGTCGGTTCGCGAGAAGCTGAAGGTTACACAGCCAGAAGAAAACAGCGCTTCAACATAATCAGTCGTAGTATCATTAAGGTATGATTGCGCCGCGGTCTACCTCGGGCGATTCCGAGGCAGAGCAGTCATCGCCATGGGAAGGTGTGGTGGCGACGGGAGTGCAGGCCGGGAGCGAGCTGCCGTCGTCAGAGGGGGGGGGGGACATCAATTTTATTTCGCGTCTATGAGCCTTTGCAGACTACGGCGAACGCCAACAACAACACCAACCCATATCCGTCCGCGAGTCTAGCTGTGCGGCTCTCCCTATGGCCCTGCTGGCCTACTAAAGGGCTATCTTACACTCCGCCACCACCAGCGCCCTCCACCTCCGCCTCCAACTCCTCCTCATCACCCATATCCACACCATCCCCATCCACCTCTAGAGAGCTCCGTCGTCAGAGGGTGGTGGAGCGAGCCCACGCCGAAGCGCACAACCGCCGCGGAGGCGGCGCGGTGGCGCGAGTGTACGCCGGAGCACGTGACCGCTGAGGAGGGGTGGGTAGCGGATGCCAAGGCGGGGGGCCGGGTAAGCAAGCCGATGCCAATGCCGCGGCGCACAACCATGAGGTGAAGCAGTGCAAGCCGATGCCTGCGGGTGGGCAGACGGGACCAGGGTCCTGCTGCAGGCGGGGTGTGTTGGCGTGGGCGCTGGCGGACTTCTCAGGGTAAAGCCATGCCCACAGATGTTTTTTGTTTTTGTTTAACTAATCATTAGTATGTACTCGCATGCGACCTACATATGTAGGTATCTAGATCATGGCGAGATTATGTACAGTCCGTTTCCTGTCCCCACAGATGTTGTACTGCACCTTACCGGTCAGGCTACTACAGTATGGCAGTTCCTTACAAACCCTTCCACATCTTGCCGCATTTTTGGCCAATAGTAGTTCCTCGAGAGCAATTCAAGGGTATTTGATCGTCCTGGGTGACCCGTTTCAGGGACTTCGTGATGTGTTTGAATCAGATATATACTTGGAGTCTAAGGGGGCCGTGGGCTGGGACATAGAACTTCTCTCGGTCAGTAACTTGCCGGTTGGATCCTGGGTACCCTCAGTAGTGTAATCTCCTTGCAGTAAGGGATTTGTCTTTGTAACATATCCAGCGCATTATTAGGAAGGGGTCCCAGTTGTAGGCCTCGGCAAAGGGTTTGGTAATCTTGGTACAGCGTTCGGCGGACTCGGCGCATTCCAGGTGTATGCTGCTTTGGGCAGCTCATTTCGCGGACCCGTCCAACAAAATGTAGAGGTCGGTCCTTCTACGCAACGACCATACTATGGGCTACTACCAGTCTCGGCATTGAGCTCCTCCGCTTCTCGGATCATTCGGACGGAATTCCTGAATGTGCGCCGATTGGACGGTCCTCGAGAATAACCAACATATCGTCCTCTGCCCAGCGGGTGAGATGGCCGAATCGAGCAGAACGAAGCGTCTGCGCCTCACGTAAAACACCCCCCCTCGCCCCACCCCACCACATGCCAATACTTGGGGGCCCCCGGACCAGTAAAGCAAAAAAATAAATATATCCGAATAGAGTAAGAGACCTCCTGGCTGGGCAAAAGATGCAAGGCCCGAATCCGGGTTTGAACCGGAGACCTCCTGCACCCAAAGCAGGAATCATACCACTAGACCATTCGGGCTTCCAGTGATAACTTCAGGGTTGGGACACTCACGGACAAAACTCAAGTTTGCAAAAGTGGCAAAATTCTTGGTTGGTTGGGTACCTATATCAACGCGAGTAGTGCGGTACGTACTGACATCCCGCCGCAGCCGTCCCTGTCCGGTATATATTGATGTCCCCTCTATATCTAGTACCTGCCAGAGCACTACGGATATCCGTGCCCACGACGAAGACGAATGTCACGGCTACAGGATCGAAGACATGGCTCAAGATCTAATTTGGGTTCAGCCCGCGCGCATATTGCGGTTAGGGAGCTCGGATTGAGGGCTGTTGGCAGCGTTCTACATAGACCAGACATGTTGGCAGACCGGTCTAAGTCGGTCTGCCAAGACCCCGGCCCGACCTGCGGTTTCTCGGTCTGGATGAAATTAAGCCGATCCAGACTAAGGGTTGGTCGGTCGGGATATTGGTAGACCAATCCCGACCACACCTTTTTGCACCTGCCGACGTCGGACGACGTCGATATAACGCTTGATATAAAAGGCTTTTTTTTTCTTAGCCTCCGGGGGGAGGGGTCCATGAAGCGTGGCGACGAGAGTCGACACAAGTTTGACAACAATAAATCTCCCACCACCACTACCACCATACCATAATGCCCACCCACCACAGCACGCCGCGTCCCCGGGGGAGAAAGGCCGGTCAATACCAAGGGCTGGACCAAATCCAGAAGAGAAGCTGATCTCACCCGCTGGGAGCATAAAAGTCTTGCTGTCACGCAGCTACCAGCCAATCTCGACATGCTGCACCGATTTCAGGAGGAGGCACAGATCCACAGGGTATGAGATGTAGTTGGTTGGTGGTTTGATAAGTTGCATGATCCTCACTGGAAGGATCTTGCCCAGATGGCTTTGGCATATCTCACTCTCCTTGCAATGAGCGCTCAGCCAGAACGTGTGTTTCAGCGCTGCAAAGATCACTTTCTCAGATCGCCGTTGCCGTATGGGGGACGATGTACTTGAGGCTGTCGAGTGCTTGAAAATCTGGCAGAGAGATGGGATGATCGTAGCTACGAAGGAGGACGTTAAAACCATTGAGCAGATGTTGGATGCCCTTTGTGAGGAGGATCTGGTGTAGTGTAGCGGTAGCCACGCCAAATAATTGACGATTAGCTTCTAATCACTGGTGCCGCCGTACGGGTGTCATGAATTTTTCTGCAGAATCAAGGTTTTTAGCCAGACATATCACGACGTCTGCCGACAGACCCGACCTGCGCTTGGTCGGTCTGGGTATATCCCGGCCAGTCCTGACTTATGATTTTTTGGTCTGGATATGTCCGATTCCCAACCGGACCCGACCTTACCCAAAACTATTCCGGACTGGTCTATGTAGAACACTGGCTGTTGGGCAGCTGCTACAGGTCTTCTAACGGTGTTGTTAGTGTCCGGCCCGGACGGCAGTCTGCACTCCCGTCCGCTCATCTCTTAAAGAAAACAGTCCGTCCATCCAGGCCGTTTTAGAACTGGCCCAGTTCTGTCCATGCCGTCGGAAGGACCGGTCCGGCCACATTCCGGAGCTCTCGACGAACGGAATGGGCCGCTCGGAGCACTGCTGCGGGTTCGCAACCCGGGGAGAAAGAACAACGTAAAAAGGACAGCGGGCTCCGCATGGTGCGATACCCCAGCTCCGACGACCACCATCTCCGGCGCCGTAATCCTAGCGGTCTGCAGCTCGTGGACTCCCCGCCGGACACCCAGGATGCCGGACAAGCAGCGCCCGAGCAGAGCGGCGGCTACCAAAGCGAAAAACAGAGGTTGGCTGGCCGGTTCTACTAGCTGAAAACGGGGCACTGTCGCACTGAACAACATCTCTGGGGAACGAGTATAGGACCACCGCCCAGTGTTGGTGGTGCCCGTGCAAGACCTAGACGCGTGGAACAATCGCTCGAGAACTGCCCGCGCCGGAAACGATAGCAGAAGATCTTGTGGTCCGAGGCGCGGAAGGAGACGGGAAGAAACAAGGATCGATTCAAGATCCGGGACCTCACAGCGGATGGCCGGTGCAGCGGGGGCGGGTCCTGGACTTCCCCAACTCTACGGAAGTGGGGCGGAGGGTAGAGCCGGACAGAGCGGCGGCGGAAGCGCGGAGTGAGGGCTCGGAGAGTCGAAGCAGGAGGAGGTGGGGATGGATTTAGTTCCTGCTTGTGTATCTAGACAGGCCAGGGCGCGGACAGAAGGACCGCCGCATGCCGCCTGCACAGAAGCGGCCCGCACTGCCAGTTTGTGGTACGATTCGGAGCAGGTCGGCGTGTGTGTTCAGCGGCGCGCGATGTCTGGTTCTCGAGCGGTAGCCGCAAAAGTCGTCAAAAGTCGTCAGGAACCGAATCTGGTCAATGCTGATCGAATCACGACCTCTACGGGAAAGCTGCAGGGTTGCCCCCCTGCAGGAAGGCGTGGAGAATGGTGGCACGCATGCTCAGTTCCGACAGCTGGCTGGTGCTCAAACTGTTGTCGGTCGAAGTCTCGTCTTCCCGCCCATGGCCACAAGTTATCGCCCATCTCGCGTGAAACGCAAGAGTCAAGACTAGGAGAAAGGATCAAAGGACTGCCTCTTGTCGATGGTATTGCATGGTGGGCGGAATGGTGGAATGACCAAGCGATAGAGAACAAGCTGTCGGAAGCAGCAACGGTGTCCCGCAAATGGGCAGCTGCCAAAGGCATCGCATTCGACCAAGGAAAGACTGAGGCAGCCCTGTGAAACAGGGGAAATGGAGTCAGGACTCAGACCAGCGGCTATCCAGTTGGATAACAGACAGTGGCGGCTCGGATTACGACTACTCAGTCTGCTACAGGTTGGCCAGACCAGGGAGGTTGTGGGTGCTGCATCAGGATTGGACACAGACTGAAGTGTTCTTTGGGGCATTCAGGTGGGATCTGAATAGCAGCTCGAAAACTCGGCGCTCACGTAAAGCGTTCCATCGAACGGTAGCGCCCAATTCGACCCCTAAAGCGCTGTCACTTAGCGCGATGAGTGCCCGAGCCGATGTGTGAGCCATCCTAGTCAAGCTCGTCGTCAAAAACACTCGACTAAATCGCGAAGACTCCGACTAACTACCTAGTTCGATATACCCGACTCCAACATTCACTGGACGTCCCAGTCTCACATCGGGGTTTCACCTCCAAGACGAAATACCGGATGCCGAAAAGCCAGAGGTCAGACGGCGCGGTATCTGGGAGCACCAAGCGGTGGAAGAGCAGGTGGACGGTCCGAGACCTGCTGGCCGATGGGAGATGTGTGCAGGCAGTGCTGGTCTTCCTCTCCTCTACGGATGTGGGAAGGCTGGTGCCGCCGCTGGAAGAAGGCGATGCCGGGAGCGAGGCGTCTGAGTGGGAGCTCCGGGAGCGCTGGGAGCGAGAAGAGGAGCAGGGGGCGGAGGAGCTGGGTGCCGCGGGGGAGTTGGGGGTTGGGGGTTGGGGGGAGCCACCGCTGTTCCTGCCCGCACCCTCCTTCGTGGCGTCCGCGGACGGGGGGTAGGACCCGGAGGCGGACTCCTTTGTTTTTCCCTTTGTCTTTCTTTTGTGATTTCCTTGGTGCGCCTTGCATCTTCTTGGGACAGGCCTGGGCGGAGGGCGAAGGGGAGCTTGCAACGTGCGCGTCAGCCGAGGTGCTAGGAGCGATTGCTTCCCACTCACTACTCGTGCTCCCCGAGCGACAGTAGAGACAGCCCCGCCGTGCTATCTGACAGCACTGATCGCCCATCCGATCCCACAGCTCTACTGTAGCTGTGCAGCAGCTCAGAGCTGCAAAATCTGAGGGGGGCCGGTAATTTTCCGGCGATCGTCTGCCGCGATGGACCGATACAACGATGTGCCGCTCTCCCGCAGCAGCTTCATCCCGTCAGCTCAAAGGTGCCCACCCGATACCGCTTCCCTCTTGGTATTTCCGCCCATCCATCCCGTCCCTTGCAATCCTAATCCATCGGCTTGCAGATTGCCAAGAGTATAAACCCCCCCCCTCGCGCTCGAACACTCCCCTTCCTTCTCTTCCTCTTCTATCCGCTCTTCTGCCTTCATTGTTCATTGCTATTCTGCAGTTCTGCAGTTCCCCCGCTGCCACGACTCGTGCGTGAAGCCAAAGTAGTCCATCCTCCGTAGTCAGCTATCTGCAGCTGCTCACCCTCTCCAACTTCGACAGCTCGAGGTCAATTGGCCGTCACAGTCCTCATTCCCGCCGCCATCGGTACTTGTGGACTGTGGGATTTGTCGACTTCCCCACCCAAAGACGTGAAAATCTGATAGTGTTCGGCGACATGGCGACCTCCACCGGTGATGAAGCTGGACGAATGGCGAGCACACTTCCCCAAGAGGGAGGGAAGAGACACTAACACTGGTGCTGGCTTCCCTCCCCCACCATTCGGCTACCCACTAGCGAGCGGCGGTGGGCTTGCACACCGTTCTACAACCCGCAGTCCACTGGTACTCGAGCTGTTGCCGGTCGAGAATTCGGCTTTGCGGCCGTTTTTTTTGTTCATTCATTACTCGAATGCGACCTAGATAGATCATGGCGAGGTAACCACCTTCCAACTTTCCTGTCCGCAGTCCGCACAAAGGCGGCACGCTGAAAGCTCCCCTTTACCCTCCGTCCAGGCCTGTCCCACGAGGGTAGGATTGTGTTATCCTCGGCTTATGGATCAGGAAGTAAAAGGCTAAGCATGTCGGGCCTTAGTAGGAAAGCCACGGGAGGGTCGGTGTTATGAGAAACCCCGAGGTACATAGAAAACGCAAACCCCCGACCACTACGCGCCTCCGAACCGTACGACCTAAATCATAACTGCAAACCGTAGGATCTAAATCATGAGAAACCCGGATGTTCAATTGTGGTGAGGAAGTACAATATCGACTGGCTGCACCGTCGGTCTGCGAACAGGTCCAGATCCTAAATCGGTCCCTGCCCCCGACGGTCACTCGCCGTACCCCCGCCCACAGAATTTTCTGCTGCACCCGCCACCGTGTGCTCACGGTTCTTCACCTGTACTGACACCACAGCACATGGCTCTATGGATAATGGCGGCTGGTCGTTCATTTTAAATACTGGCCGGTCAGGGCGCCCCTGTTTTCAACTGTAGTACCACGCCGCCAGCCCTTTTCCGCTCCCTGCCACCCTACCATCCGAAACCCGCCGGTTCGGCAGCCGGTACTTCTTCCCCCTGGCTCGGCCCTCTGCACACTGACGTGTTTCTACCCACTTTCGCTCCGCTATCTCGCGCCTGCGATGGGCTAGCGACCTGGGGGGGGGGGGGGGCATTATGCGCCCTCCGAA
>Ga0307512_10005190_pt1 | contig 13733 bp, 19 predicted proteins | sample 14_EM_MG_FD_200267 | JGI IMG/M metagenome (GOLD analysis project Ga0307512, IMG submission 200267) | Populus trichocarpa ectomycorrhiza microbial communities from riparian zone in the Pacific Northwest, United States - 14_EM | ecosystem: Host-associated > Plants > Roots > Unclassified | place... | reverse complement strand
TCTAATCCAATCTTGCAACAGATGGCCCAGAATCTGGACGATTATACCTCCCGTGGCACCCCGCAGCAGTACCAATCTGTTGAGCCTGGCTTCATAGTCCCTGGTAACATTAACAGACCACTATCTACTCTTCCCCCACCAACAGGCTCAGATTGGTCTCCTTGGAGTCCGGTGTCCCAGCCAGCACACAGTTTCAATTCACCTTACCCCCCACCCTCATCCACTCATTCATCCTACCAACCCCCGCAAAACATTCCTACCCCATCGCCCACCAACGCATCTCTCACTGCCCCGTTGCCCACAATCCAAACGCTAACCGATGCAATCCCGTCGATACAAGATCCGTCATTCGATCCCGCCAGAAAGGTTGTATGGTGTAGAGATATCTTCTTCCTGGTGGATCGCCTCAATCAATCCGCTTCTGAAGCCCCCACCAGCCCAGCACATATCGAAGACCCCCAACTACTGAGATTGACACAAATCGCGGTCCCTACGATCCTCGCTATCGCCTCTCCTCAACCCCCGCCAAACCCGATCCCGCCCCACGTAGCCGAGGCAATCTACCTCCGCGCGACTTTGGAATCATCTGGCGCTTTCCCCGAAGATGTCCCACTTAACCCTCGCATTGCCTTCAGGGACTACGAACAAGCCGCCAGGGCTGGGTACACCCAGGCTTGGTTTAAGCTTGGCCGTGATTACGAGGGTTTTGGAGACGGTAAACACGCTCGGACGTGTTTTGAGCGCGGCGTGAAGGCAGGAGTCGAGAACTGCCTCTACGTATGTGCTTGGTATTATAATGCTATCGATTTACTCATTAACCATCTTACAGAGGATGGGTATGGCGCATCTGTTGGGTCAACTCGGATTACCCCCTCGACCAGATATCGCCCTTCCGCTTCTACAACGCGCAGCTACTCTGGCCACGATCCAAGTGGCTCAACCCGCTTACGTATTTGGCCTCTTGCTTCTTGGCGAGTTCTCACAAGCGGTTATTCCCCCACATTTCTTCTCCACCGTTCTCCCTCCCGGAGTCTCTCCACAGCTCGAGGCCCGCAAGCACCTCGAACGTGCGGCTTATCTGAATTTTGCCCCTGCCCAATACAAACTCGCTCATGCATATGAGTTCGCAGAGCCTCCATTCCCCTTCGATGCTTTGCTCAGCGTTCAATACTACTCGCTAGCAAGCCAGCAGGGAGAAGTCGACGCCGATATGGCGCTGAGCAAGTGGTTCTTGTGCGGTGCCGAGGGCGCATTCGATAAAGACGAGTCCCTTGCGTACACCTTTGCGGAGAAAGCTGCACGCAAGGGTCTACCCAGTGCAGAGTTTGCATTGGGGTATTATGCTGAAGTTGGAGTTGGACGGCCGAAGGATGTCGATGCCGCACGGAGATGGTACCATAGGGTAACCTTGATCATGCTCCTCGACTGGATGGCACTTAAATGACTTGATTTCAATCAGGCTATGCAACACGGAAATCAGGACGCGCAGGATCGGCTCGCGGTACTCTCACAACCAGATCCTAACTCCTTGTCACGACAACAGCACGAAGTCTTGACCGAGACGACGTTGGTTCGAAAGCGGACACAGGCAAAGCAACGTTCCGACGCATCTGGACAACGTCACGCCGGTCGGCCTGATGGGAAGAAAATTATGGAGAACGTCAGGAAGGGCTCATTGTTGATCCATGCTGCACCAGAGAACGACCACCCTCCATCCATGCCCTCCGTACCGCAACAACAGAAACCTCCACAGCAACAGCAACAACAACCACCTCAGCAACAGCAACAACCCCCTCAACAGCAGCAGCCCAAACCCCAGAAACAGCAAAGTCTGGGACCCACGCCTCAGCCAGTCTTACAATCGCCGCAATCAGCGTATCCACCAGGACAACGCCCGTTGCCGGGTGGTTTCAAGCCGTTTGGGAACGCCCAAAGGTACACTCTGACGGATCCCGGCTCACGACAAGGCTCTATCCAGGGATCTGGCGGAACTGGTTCGGTTTCACATAAGAAAGCGGGATCTCCAGAACCTGGAAGGAGGCCGATACCCCAACAGAACAAACCCCCTGTTCAACCACACAGCCAACCTGATCCAGAACAGGGATCCCAGCCTAAACCCAAGCAATCTCATAGTCCCCAGCCGATCATCAGTACGTTGCCTCCGCCTGGGACCGGATTCGATCAGGGTCCGTACGCACAGAAGTCGTACAAGGGAGCGCAGACCTTCCAGGAGATGGGAATCACTACTGCCAAGGTAGAGGAGAAGGAATGTGTGATTATGTGACAGACGTATCCACGTAGCCGCCCCCACTTATATCAGAAGTTTCTCATCCATCGGGAACCAGCGGTCTCTCTAGACTTGTGCCTTTTGGTTCTGCTGATTTATACTGATTTGAATTCTTCTTACCACACCTTTCGTTCCGCCGAAGCATGAGCACGAAATGATAAGATTAGGTTCGACTAGCGCCAAAGGGCCCAATAGGATTGATCTTTCCCCGCACTCTTTAGTGCTCCTTCTTTTGAACGACCGCTGATCTGAACGAGAATCTGGTTGAGATGGCCGAATCGAAACGACAAGAGTTTCCAAAGACGCACCGGGCGGTGAGGTGGCACCCTCCTAGTTACGATATTCGCGTAGAGGATGTTCCGTTTCCAAAGTGGGTCGCCGATTTCAGGTATCTCCTTAGGCGATCACTGGAGCTCAGTCCTCGAAATCGGTAGAATCGAACACCCCGATGATGCGATCGTGAAGATTACGGTGCGGATCTTTTCTGGAATGGCCTTTGCTGGTGGTGACTGATGTCTGGAGTTTGCCAAAACCTAGCTTGCGGGGTTATGCGGAAGTGATCTCCATATTTACAGAGGACGCGATGTTGTCACCAAAGTGTACGTTTCGGTCTGATCAGACAGGCCTGAAGGTACACCAATGACGACGATTCTATGTTTTTAACAGACATACATCAGGACACGAGTTCGTCGGTGACGTCGTTGTTCTTGGCTCGAATTTCCTCTCTGTGGGCGGGGAGCAAACTACGTCGACCGAAAGACCTGTACTCTATTCAACCCTCAAAGTGGGGGACAAAGTTGTTTCACCCTTCACGGTCTCATGTGGGGAGTGTCGGTGCGTTATCTCTTTCGTGGATCCAAATCACCTCCAACCGGCCTAACCCTTCATCTTACTAGCCCCTGCCGACAGGGATTTAGCTCCCGTTGTGTCCACTCCCTCCTCTTTGGTTCCCCCGCTTTGGAAGGCGGACAAGCCCAATACGTCCGAGTGCCTTACGCTGGTGGAACCCTCTTCCGTTTGGATGATATCGAACCAGACCCTACCACCGGTTCTCGTCTCGCAACTCTTGCGGACAGCTCCCTACTCCTCCTTGCGGATATTCTACCCACTGGGTATTTCGCTGCCCTCCAGCTCTTACAGCACCCGAAACTGGTGCCCTTACTGAGTGGAAATCCGTACCCTCGTCCAAATCTCGCATTTAGCCCGGCTGGAGAATCTACGACTGTGCCAAGCGACGTGTTGAACATCGCTTTGATTGGCTTGGGTCCGGTGGGGATCGTACGTACCACCCTTCCCTCCGGGATCCCAGAAAGATTCACCGAAATTTAATCTCATTTGCACAGTGCGCCACCGTCAGTCTCTTGGACCTCCTCTGGAAGAACGGAATCTCATACTACCGGGTTATCGCAATCGATCCGCACGAAAAACGGCGGGAGCTTATCAAGGCGATCTATACCAAACTCCTCGAAGCCAAACCTGTGGCAACTCATCCCAATTCGACCTTCGATGCCGTCGATACTAAGACCGCAGACAGGGTGTCTTTCTCTGCCGATAAGGTCGGCTTCGATGGTGTCATAGAGGTGGGCTCAAATATGAATCTTCCTGCTCTGGAAGTACCCTAAACAATCGCGTTCAATATTCAGGCTGTAGGGAACACTTCTGCGGTTTCCCTCGCTTTTGACCTCATACGTCCATTCGGTGTCATAACGTCCGTCGGGGTGCACCAAGACCATCCTCTTCCTATGTCTGGTCGAGCGCTATACGGAAAGAACGCATCGCTCGACTTTGGTCGTTGCCCCGTTCGATCCATCTTTCCGCTCGTACTTGATTTGCTGACCAGACGGCAAGAGGTCTTCGGCGAGGTAGGCACGGAGACCAGCCTTGTTGACAGGATCGTCGGGCTTGATGAGGCTAAAACATATTACGACTTGTACGACAAAAGGCTCTGCGGAAAGGTGTTGTTTGACCCGTGGAAGTAATTCCACACCGCTACGAGTCGAAAGCGCGAAGAAAAAAGGATCCCACTGCTGATCAGTGCTTCAGTTTTGTAACATATGATGTATAACAGGGAGCTCTAACACAGACACGAACATACATGCAGTCATATTATGATTGGATCGCTCGCCACGAATCGTGGGCATCACTAAATCTCCACCAAGAAACATCACCGCGATAGCCAGGAATAAGCCAACACGGTCGTCCAAAACAAGTCTACCGATCATCACGCGAGGAAGGTACTTTAAAACCCTCCAGGGAGGGCAATTGATAAACTCCATCGGGGTTAGATTCTACAAAGATAGGAGGGATAATGAATTTAGGAGTTCTAATCACTCGGAAGTCGCGATTATGATTTACTATGACCGGAGCTCTCCATATTAAAGGTATCCCAAGGCACCCCAGGCAGCATTGAGGACATTGTCTCTCGTGTAGTGTGACAAGATATCCATTCTCTCCGGTAGAAGGGTCAGTGGGATCGTCTCTCCTACAGTATGACGTGATCAGGAGTGACCTGCTGACGCCAGAGTTGGGGTCGAAGCAAGCAGGCTGGCCGACGCCTAGTTACGAACAAAGGGGGAGAGGAAAGTAGACCACGACTCAATTCGAAATTTTGAACTTACGGGAGTCGGAGGTATCCCTCTTGGGATTTTTGGCCGCACCGTTGCCAACGCCTGATCACGAGCAAAGAGGAGGAGGAAATCCGAACTTCGTGGATCACAACTAAAATTCGAAGAAAGTGCTCGCGGGTATAGGGAAGAGGAGCAGCCTGAACACTAAGCCAACAGACACGAAGATGAGAGCGAGGATGGTCGATGTGATGGCTAAGATGCTGTCGCGAAGGACAGGGTCACGCCGGGGATCGCTTGCCCGTTTGATCGTAAAGCAGGTTATGAAACTGGAGGGAGACGGAACGGGGCGGACAGTAGGACCGTCGAGGGATGATTTCTTAGGGGTTGCAAAATTCGAATCAATCCCCATTAGACCTCCGAACCCGCTTGAAGGGAACCACCAGGGTTTCAAGATGAACCGGACTCTCCCCCCTGCTCGCAGACGATAGTAGAGCATGTTAGAGATGGATTGGGTGTGCATCGTGCACGCACCATTATTGTCCGCGTGCCCCTGACCCTAAGGAGATATCCTTAGAATATAAGCGGGGATCTCCCGGAGTTAAAGTGTATGCGTCCACGGCGCTATAGCACGAAAAAACTGGCACATCGGGGAGAGTATTACAGGCTAGACCAAGCAGGCAACCGTTACACGCGAGATGACGAGAGACCGGCAGAGCATCACGCGGCAAAATGTCCCACCTCCACGTAGCGCTACCCGACCGCTTAGGCTGAACCCTCGGTTTTTGGTATCAGCGCCAGTTGAAGCCCGAAAAGCCCGAGCAGCGCTACCCGACGTGGGGAGCTGATGGATGGTATAACCAAGCACTTGTTCCGATCAGTTACATCACTTGAGCCCGACAGCAGCAGCAGTCCGAACGATTTACCAGTAGCCACCAGCACCCACCTACCCGAGGCCTATTCGCAACCGCCGGATGTTCAAACGGAGCGTCAGAGTGGTGTGATCGAGGCCTGGACTGGAGACACTTTGAATCAGTTGGAAAGCCTGTCTCAACCCTGCTCGGTTCCGCACGAGTTCAAATTTCAAACGTTACACTCATCGCTTACGGGTCCTGGGAGCCGACTCAGACATCTTTGGTCAAAAACCCGGCATTTGCAAAATAGTCCAATAGGAGAGAGCGATTACTGCATATAACAGGACATTCGAGTACAATCGAGGGAGGGAAAGGGTAGCTAATAGAGAGGGATGGAGTGTTGAACAAATAGTAGCGAAAATGGGACATCTGATCGTCCATGGCCTACCCTAGACCATGGAGCTCGTAACCTGGCATAAAGTCGGCTTTCCATCTCAGTTTGGGAAGTATACGTTATCATCCCAGGATTCTGTGAATATGGTGTTTTGTCAGTCACCAGTTTACCGATGAGCAGAGCCAGAAGTATTACTCACCTTCAGTGATACTGCGCCAGGCCAAGTATAGGACACCGACAGAGGCTGTTTCTAAGATAGTAGCAACGAAGCTTCCGTCAACTTTAGCATCCGCGCCTCTGCAGATCACCTGGAAGGACGTTAAGTGAGTCGTCATATCGGAACACCTGGCCGATGCCACGCACCTTATTCAACAAGAAGTAATCCAGCTGACTGAGGACGAAGAGAGTGGCCGCAAGAATGTAGAACCACATCGGTCTGACCTCTCGAAGCACGACCAGTACAATCCAGGTCATCATCACGAAGTACAAAAGGGCGGCGCTGTTCACCCCGAAATGGTTAGTCCGCCGCCTCTACCGACAACGCGATCAATTACTTACGCGCCAGGCCAAATACTGGTGAGAACGAAAAGAGGGATGCTGTTGAGATCGGTTGGTGGGTTGGACGGGCCGAAGGTGCTGGTTATCGATAGGGCCACGTCCAGAGAGATATAGGTTGTAACTCCGAATAAAGCGAGGGCGAAGACACACAAGGGCTGCAAGTCCGGGAAGCGTTGTCAGTTGCGGATCGGAAACATCGCACGACGTAATATGTGGAGGATGAATACAACACGGGGAAAGACGCACGATGAGTGAACTGAGGGTGCCATCTTCTACAATTTGTGTGGAAACTATAGCGTTGCCCAGCAACGTCCAGAACAATGCCACGATGATGCCTGCGTGGATAGCGGTCAAAACGACGAGTGCTAGTGATCCTTGCTGCAGAACAGCGCCGGTTGTGAGGAGTTGAAACGGCAGAGAAATGAAGTATAGAAGCAGGAAAATGCGGAACTCCGAACGACCTGCAAGAGGTGGGACACGTTGAGTGTTTTGGAGGATCACAAACGCGAAGGATTTGGAAGAAACGCACCGACCGCAGCCCTCCTTCGGGTGGTGATGGTAATGAGGGCGGCGACGAAAATCATACTGAGGCCGCAAACAATCATGTTGGCGATATTCCCCAGTGAGCCCCCCTCGCCGGCCTTGAGAATACCACAGTCCGGGTTGATGCCCACTGGGGCAATTGTTGCATCGGCAGAAAGACCGGTTAGTGAAGCTGGTGAGTTCTTTTCGAGCTACGGGCGAGGTCGGTGTGAGTCGGGTTTTGGTCGATTTTAGACGTGGGGGAAAATACCTGTCTGTAGAAGATATTACACCATGGGTATGAAGGGATGGACTCGCACAGCGGCTTAAAGTCGCCGAAGCTAACCATGGCCGGGAGTGCTTGGAGGAGGATGGGATCTGTGAAGAACCAGCCGTGAGAACCAGAAAGATTGAACGAGGCAGGATTGGGTGTCGGGTGATATGATCGCGCGGGTACCGAACAAGCACGAGAGGACGACCTACGCTCTTCAAAACAGCTTTATCGCAGTAAGGACAGTGGGTCGCTATAAAAATTATTCGACAGCGTATTAGAGGTTGCAAGAGGGCGGGAGTTCCCCTTCTATCCTCCAAGACCCGGTACATTGATGGTTGCAACGGTCGCCTCTGGTTGCCAACCGCCCCTACAATAATGAACTGTACATATCCGATATCCCGACTCCCGAACTATCACCACACGTTCTGCTGCTGTTGGACTGCTGTTGGACTACTCGGGATGTTCTGCGGTGACGCTGCGTTCCGAGATGACTCCTTGAAACTGTCTGCATCCTTCCGATACTCGATTTTCTCCACCCGAACTTCGCCGTCAATCAGCTGATAGACGTATGTGACAACCACTGGACCTTGAATGTCCATCAGCGCGAATGAAGGTGTTGGCTCCCTGAGCAATTCGGGTCAGTGTCGCTTGCATACCAATGCTCCCTCCCACCGGACCATCGTAAGATACGTACCCGTTCCACAGTCCGGTCCAAGCGCCAGTCGCGCTGCCAGGATTTACGAAGAATCTGCCGTCATATTCGACCGCTTGAAATCTAGACAAACGATTACGGCTTCCAGTGAGCAGATGGCGCCCACAGCTGTGAGGGTTTGAGATCGCATGAGACATACGTATGCGTGTGCCCCGAAATCAAAACATCTACATCCATTTGGCGTGCTATAGCACTCAGTGAATCGAGGTCACCCGTGGGTATGCATTGATGTCCGTGTATGACGCCAATACGTATCGGCGCATGAGTTACGGTGATGCTCAGGGGGAATGTTGTCTGACGATACCCCGCCCCATCTCAGCGCGTTCCCTGAACGAACTTTGAAAATAACGAGCTCTTACCTCGTCATAGTCTCCTTTTACCACGTTCACGTCCGGTGAAACAGTGCGCAGATATTCGTAAGTCTCTCGATCGCATACATTTCCCGTGCACAGTATCTGTTGGATCTTCCCCGGTACGAGCAGTTTCTTGAATTTCCCGGGAAGGTCGTGGATGCGGTGTGGGATGTGCAGGTCGCCGATAACGAGAACGAGAACCATCCTGAAGTGGAGTGCGGAGATTGTCGAAACGGAGAGATTACGATTCGTGTCGCGATGGAGGTCGCATTTGGCCGACTGCGTAACTTGTGTAAAACCCTGATTAGATCACCCGCGACCGAAAACTTGTCCTCATCCACTCCTCAACGATATGGGCCGGGGAAAGGTTGGCGAACTCTCGTTGCTAAATGCATTGAACACAACTATTTTATAGGGAAAGTCCAACCGCGGACGCGGCAGAGGTGGGCGAACGCGGGATGGTGGCAACGAATACAGGTCGGCCCCAATCTACAAGAGCACCATGAACAACGCCCGCTTCGAGTCGTACTATAAGACCCAGGCTATTGTACCGGAAGACCAGTGGAACGCTTTTTTGGATGTTCTGAGGGAACCATTGCCGACAACCTTCCGGGTCGCTGGAAGTCGCCAGTTGTGTCCTTTCGGTCTCTGTTCCGGTTTTCATTGCTAAATGGGGTACAGGGTTGCTCGCGCTTTAAACGATGTCGTCAGAGACACCCACATTCCGAACCTGACAGACCTTGTATTCGAGGATGAAGCGATCCCTCCACCCAGGCAAATACCTTGGTGCGCTGGTTCTGGCCCAGAGACACTAGACGACTGACCCGAACGTAGGTATCCAGATGGTCTAGCGTGGCAATTCAATGTACCAAAGAAAGTTTTGCGCAAGAGTCCAGAGTTCAAAAAATTTCACTCTTTCCTGGTGTATGAAACCGAAGTGGTGTGTGAATGCCTTTGTCGAATTCTCTGTTTTAGTGCTAAGATGATCAGGGTAACATTTCACGTCAAGAAGCTGTCAGCATGCTTCCGCCTCTGTTCCTCCAAGTAGAACCCCACCACAAAGTAGGCCATCATATTCTGCGGGGACTCTGAAGGTGATTAACGATAACCCGAGTAGGTGATGGACATGTGCGCTGCCCCTGGTTCCAAGGTAGGACATCTACCGCCTCTGACTTGACTACAAATCACCGATGTACAGCTCTAGACCGCACAACTCCTGGAGGCACTACACGCCAACGACGACGTCAACTCATCCTCAATACCGTCCGGTATTGTCATCGCCAACGACACCGACGCGAAGCGAACCCATCTCCTCATCCACCAATCTGCCCGCCTCCCTTCTCCGTCGTTAATGGTGATGAATCTCGACGCATCCAATATGCCTAATATCAAAGTCCCGCACGAACCTCCTCGAGGACCGAACCTACGGAACCTAGTTTTTGATAGGATACTGTGCGATGTGCCGTGCAGTGGGGATGGGACCATGAGGAAAAACGTTGCGATCTGGAAGCATTGGTCACCATTGGATGGGAATGGTCTGCACTCGTGCGTAAGGAACGACGACTCGTTCACAAAGAGCTGACATAACCCTCACAGGCTGCAACTGCGGATTTTAAAAAGAGCTATGAGAATGCTTGCTAAGGGCGGGAGGATAGTTTACTCAACGTGCTCCTTAAACCCAGTGGAGAATGAGGCTGTCATTACAGCTGCACTAAACGACATTCCAGGTACAATACGATTCATTATGCATACAAGGCCCGTCATTGACTTCCATCTTAGGTTTCACTCTCATCGACGCATCCTCTCTCTACCCCCAACTCATTCGAAAACCCGGGATGACACACTGGAAACCGCCCGTTGACAAAGAACCAAATTTCTTTGACTCATATGAGAGCTACCTAGAATCTCTTACAGAGGAGAAGAGGAAGACGACTAAGATGGTGAAAACACATTGGCCGCCGGACAACATAGACGAACTTCACCTCGATAGATGGTGTGCCCGTCGCTTACTCCTGTGCAGAGAAATAACCTGACGGCTGGATTAGCATGCGGTTGTATCCGCATCTGCAAGACACCGGTGGATTCTTCGTCGCGGCGCTTGAAAGAGCAGAATTTCCCAGTACAAGCGGGAGTTCTCACAAGTGAGGACAAACCAAACCTTTCTCATGTCCATCCTGACATTCGTTAGGGAAGGGAAGCGTGCCGCTGAACACCCGGAAGAGCCTAACACGGCCAAGAAACCGAGGATTGGTGGAGCTGGCGTCGCCGAAGACGTTATGGATCAGGACGAGCCTGCTAACGTATCTGTCTCGACCGCGACGCCCGTACCTGAATCCAGTCAAGGCGAAAAGAGCGAGGCAGAACCCCTAGAGAGTACCAGTGATACGGGTTTCAAGGAGCCACCGTACACTTACCTCTCCCCGGACGATCCATCCGTAGTCACCTGCCTTGAAAAACTGAACATCGACTCATCGTTCCCTGCACGAAACCTCCTCGTTCGGAACCCTACCGGAGAAGCCGCTCGCTCCATGTACCTCACGAACAACCTCGTTCGAAAGATCATCGAGAACAACGACTATATGAAACTGCGGTTAGTAACAGCTGGAACCAAGATTTTTGGGAGACAGGAAGGAAAATCTGCGGGATCTAGTTTCAGGGTTCTGGGGGACGGTATTCCCGTGGTGATGCCTTACATTGCTGACGAGCATATCGTCGCCGCCGACATCGAGGTGTTGAGGATCCTGATGGAGGGATATTATCCGTTGCTCAGCGCGTTCAACCAAGAGTTCAGAAAGACACTCGAAACGAAGTCCCCCGGAAATCACATTGTGAGGTTTCCGGCCGGTAACAGGGATGGAGTCAAGTACGTCGGCATTTGGTTTCGGAGTTGCTACACCCGCCTGATATTTCATGGGACTAGCTTGAGTCACGATCTGGTCGTGCCAATATGGAAATCCGGTATGTCGTTAGGTCTCATGATCGACAAGAAGACGAAGAGGTTCGTGAAGCCTATTTTCTGTCGGATCTGCAAATTTATCCTGAATCTGTTGATTAGCGCGTTGAGCTTGCGGCTATTCGGAAAAGACATTACCACCGTCGGACAACAGAAGGCCAAAAGCCAAAACGAAAGTCAAGCTAGGGGACATCAGACCATGACACCTGTTGAACATCCCCCCGTGCTTGAGGAAGACAATGATCCTATACCGGTTATTGAGGACGAGTACGTGCCCGGAGAGTCAGGGGAAAATAGCGAGACATAACACATGCGCTCTGCTGAAATACACCGTTGCTTCCGTATACTTTACCCACCACTTGTTCCCCTCGCCTGGAGAAGGACTCGCACCGGAAGTCGGATCTTTAGATTCTGTGAGTGGTTCTAGGATGGTAACACCCCCCTGATGTTCTCCCTCCAATCTTCACCCAATAGGCTATGTCCGCGCGATGAAAGGGGGACGAAATGCATGCTACGATCACTTGCAATAATCAGGACTGAGGTCCCCCGACCGCGGTCAATGCGAACATTGCTCACGGAACATTCTTATGCGTTCGTGTATCTGCCACATTTCCCTCTGATAATCTACGTGTGTTCGGCATGTCAGAGAGGATTTTCCACTATCAAATGCCATTTTCACGCCCACCGTAATGATCTCGTAGCGTTCACTCTACCGAGACCCGTGGGGGTCGCCCAGTCACTCATCGAACATCTGACAACTTGATGGGAAACAAGTGTCAGTGAATAATGAGGCCAAATAAATGGGGAGATCTCGAAGGTGGAAAAACCCTGCAAGCAATGTTATTTCATGACGAGATTACGCCAGCTAAAGGCGCCCTGCAATTTAAACCCTTGGAAATTGTGTAATTTCTGGACCTACGTTATAGAATGACAAATAATCGACAAAAAGGCTGAATAAGGTGAGAAAAGCGAGAAGTAAACTACTTGCTACGTTTACTGATTGAGCCATGCCATCCGTCGGATCTCTTATTTACTCAGGAGTGGCCCCCTTGGTAAAAATGTGAATTTCTCAGTATCGACCGCTTTTCCTTCCTTCATTTTATTCGAAACACTCACCCTTGCGGTTCACAGGTACCTAATAATTCTACTTGGGTATATCTTTGCTCGAAAAGACCTATTTTCTCGGGAAGCTGCCAAGGGTGCTTCTCTGGTCACGATCAATCTCGCCCTTCCCGCACTGGTGTTCTCGAGCATCGTGCCCGCTTTCACGCCCGCGAACATATCTGCGATCGGTCCGCTTGCGCTCTTGGCTATCGTGTACATCCTCATCGGTCTGTTGTGCGGACTTGCCATTCGGGAAGCCTGCTATGTCCCGAGGAATTTCTGGCAGGGGATCATCGTGGCTAGTGGGCTGAGTAATTGGAGTAGCCTGCGTGTGTGCCGGTTTGGGCTGAACGATATGACACAGTCCATCCCTGATTTTTGGTTCCCTCTAGCTACCGCTGTCGTGATGTCAATCACTCAATCGAACCCATTTGACCCCAAAACGGATACGAATTGTGAGCTTGGCAAATCCCTCCCCCCACGATTACGAATTCTGACGACGGAGTGCAACAAAGTGGGGATCTCATTCGTCTCGATTTTTATCCTGATCTACCATATCTTCTTTTTTGTTTGTGGGCTTGCTCACTCCCTTTCGTGGGACTATGCTCCGGGTGTTCCTCAAGGCGAAGCGGCAAACACTCGGGTTTCCTGGAGGGAGAAACCGATCGGCGGGTTCGTTTGGAGAAACCTGCTGAAAATCACAAATCGTGAGAATGAAGGTGAAGATTTGGAGTCTTCAGATTCTCAGACTCGTTCTCCTCAGACTGAGCTTGCGAGTCGTCATTCATCCGGAGGTCGGGATGAGGAGACTTCCATTGAGGTTGTTCGAAGAACACCACATTCTTCAGCTCACTCATACCAAGAGTCTCCCCCTCAGTCACACCGAGACCACGGGTCGCGAACAATCCCATCTGCGCCTACCCTTACCCGGCCAGGAGCTCCGTCGTGGTCAAGGCGTGTACTCACAGCGATCGCGGTAGTGGTGACACCAATAAGTTCGATCGTAGCAATATCCTTGCTCATTGCTTTGGCGGATCCACTCAAGGCTTTGTTCGTTAGTTTCGAGGGTGGGCCTTCGTGGAAGGGCCCAGATGGGAAGCCTCCGTTGGCGTTTATTATCGACACAGGTTCTTCCATCTCTTCATCCTCCCCCGCGAG
>Ga0307512_10005189_pt1 | contig 13734 bp, 16 predicted proteins | sample 14_EM_MG_FD_200267 | JGI IMG/M metagenome (GOLD analysis project Ga0307512, IMG submission 200267) | Populus trichocarpa ectomycorrhiza microbial communities from riparian zone in the Pacific Northwest, United States - 14_EM | ecosystem: Host-associated > Plants > Roots > Unclassified | place... | reverse complement strand
CGCTACCCTTCATCCCCGCTGACATATGAGAGTTGAGAGATGGACCAGAAAAGAAAAGAAAAGACAAGCAAAGAAAAGAAAAGAGACCGTCTGTAAGTCCACTGCCGCCTCCCCCCCTCTAGTTGCGGTTACACAGTAGTAAACCGATTAGTATAGCACGAACTATAGCTATGGGCCAGATACCCCAGTGCGTAAACTTATATCACACAGCTCAATCAGAATTTCTCATGAAATATCTACTCTACATAACGGAATATCTTAGTGTTCATCATGAGGATATCATGCCTTGCTTGTTTTTCGTGATATAGGTTTACCTGCTGTGGTGCCTGCCCTGCATACACCACCACCACCACCACCACCCTTTATGGCATGGAGTGAGTTACACAGGCCAGGAATACCCCAACGCAAGAAAGTACTTGTGTTAGGAATTTAGTACTAACAAATGGTATGTGGTTGAAACTTTCCCGAAAAAGCATGACCGGGCTTGTCTCGTGCCCAGCCTCCAGTGGTGTTGCTACTTGTACCTCGTTGTTATCCACAGGAAGCGAGCCTGCGAGTGAAAGCAACGAGAGATGGGGACGAGACAATAACCGGCCATGGTCATTACCATTTCGAGCCTGTATGAGAGGCTGCGATTTTCTGCATTAAACTCCTACTACCACAAGTACGATCACGCGTGCGTACGCCTTCCTCTGGTACTAGACCTCATCAGTCAACAAAATAACACTAACACGTGATATGTGTAACCTCCATAATTGGAAAATCCCTCTGACTCCGAGAAGAGAAGAGAAGCAAACCACCACCACCACCACCGCCGGCCTGCGTGCAGGGAAATAATGTAAAAATGCCCTCCTCCTAAAAGGGGGTGTTACCCCACACCAATCACCACCAACAATGCGGTTCTTGCTCATTCTTGGTTTGCTTCTCGTAGATAAAGTTTCTTCGGAAACCGTCTCCTCCTCGAAACTGGAGTCTCATATCGTTATGCAAAAGCTCGTTTTCTCCTTCCTTCCTTCCTTCCTTCCTTCCTTCCTTCAGTCTTGCATTGTCCCCAGCTAACAGTAAATCCCTCACTTTAGCCTGCGATCCAATCTGGTGCAATTGAACAACATTGCCAACTCCAACGGCGGGAACCGCGCTTTCGGGTATGTGCATCACCATTATCACCGCAGCTGAACTCGGAATGGGGTATTAAAACAGCTGCAGGTTCCCGGGGTACAAAGCGAGTGTAGAATTCGTCCTTTCCCGCATCCGTGGCCTTTCAACAGTAACTGCCTACACACAAGAGTTCACTGCATGGTTCACGCAAACGTTCCACATATCGCTGTCAGTGAACGGTGTTTCAATCCCAGTCCTGGACTTTACCGGAACACCGAGTACGCCCAATCGAAAGGTGCTAACGACGGGTTTAATTTTTGTTCCTGGAATCAGCAAGAATGGAACTGCGTGCACTGCGGCAGATTATAAAGGCGTAGATGCGGCGGGTAAAGTCGTGCTAATCAAGCGTGGAGCATGTGCGTTTGCCCTCAAGACTACTCTGGCGAAGACCAAAGGTGCAGTTGGGGTCATCATATATAACACCGCCGATGGCGAGCTTCCGGGCGGCTCAGTAGGGTCTGGAGATTTGGTGCCCGTTGGTATGATTTCGTTGACGGACGGGCTAGGGCTGGTGAAGAGGCTGCAGGCGGGAGAAACATTGTCGGTAGACTTTATGGTGGATGCTATAGGAGAGTACCGGCAGACATGGAATGTGATTGCGGAGACCAAGGGCGGGGATCCCAAAAACGTCATCGTCGTATGTACCCACTACTTCTTTTCAGGATTATGCTAAGGATACAGCTGGGCGGAAACCTTGACTCTGTCCAAGACGGCGCAGGAATCAATGACAACGGGTCCGGTGTCTCTGCTCTCTTGGAACTAATCGTGGCAGTGGCGCAGTACTCGACAGCGCAAAAGATCCGGTTCATTTGGTGGGGTGCGGAAGAGAATGGGCAGCTCGGATCCTACCACTACACCAAGGCCCTCTCCGCTACTGAGATCAAAAACATCGTTATGTACCTTAACATCGGTTCGCATCTCCATTTTGCTATTCTACGCAGTGGCTGATAGCAGTAGATATGATCGGTTCAATAAATGCATTCTACGGTGTGTTTGACGGTGACGGATCGACCTACGGCTTCCACCCTGCAGCCGGTAGCGGAGACATAGAGCAACGATTCGTCAACTACATACAGAGCAATGGGAAAGTTGTGCACCCCGTTGCTTTCGGTAACGGCACTGATTACGTGGGGTTTCTTGACATCGGAGTCCCTGTGGGGGGACTGTTTGCGGGAGCGGTGCCGCAGGACAAATGTTACCATTTGAAATGCGATGATATTAATAATATCAACTGGGATGTTTTAACATTCAATGCTAAGGTATGTCTATGCCTCATGCCCGGGGAATAAGAAGAGACTGACGGGATTAGGCGATCGCGAATGTGCTTGGATGGTATTCCTTGAGCTTAGAAAGCATTCCAAATAGGCCCAAGAGGAAAGGAACGATACGGGGGTGGAGAATTCGAGGTACTAGATGAAGCGGACAACTTCGGCTGGGTGAAGGAACGAATTATCGCGTTTTCAAGCTTCATGTGGTTTTGTGTATTACGTTACCTGGTCTAGGTAAGGGTCGTTAGCTAACGCTGATAAAGTAGTGTAGAAATGAGTTTTCACTTGACGTCTTGACCATAGCCCGTAGTGAGTTTCATGTTGATGTGCGCTAGTAGGTATTTAAATCACGATAAGACGACACGCGTATCGGTTGTGCTAGCAGCTGCCTGAGTCTTATTCAACTGTCATTACAACCTCGCTTCATCCACATAGGTATGTATGACAACAGAGGGTGGGGAAGTTTTTTGTAGCGACAACGTTCGTATCAATAAAACTATCTGCATTGTAGATTGTTTTCAATAAGTTTCTAATGTGGATGAAGGCTGAGCTAAGAGAATCGTCTCATTCCCAAACTGGAAATAACAGGTTGAAGAGTTTACGGGCATGAGAAATGGCTGGAAACTACGAGGCGGATGTTGATCATGAGCGCCATCAAGGGAGCTCTGTATTTCAGTTCTATACAATTACCACACATCCTTATCCAACGTAGATCCCCTATTACACAAATACTTCATCCACTACCGCCTTCGCCAGTTAAGCACATATTAATTCCTTCTTAAACGATCTACTACTGTATGACTAGCAATAATTGTGGATCAGACATTTCATCATTGCATTTGATAGACCACAACGGAATACACAGTCCAGAACTTATCCGGTGTGAGCAGTAGTATGCGGGATTTCAGATGATGGCTGGATATATGTTTTGCCGGTGTACGCCTGCTCAAGACCGTATATAGACTTCTCCTTTGTTCGCTCCATAGTTTAGCATCTCGAATAGTTTCTCTATCTCTTCTACAAACTGCAAGCGTTGCTACCAGAACCTAAAGTAACATTGAGACCTGTCCGAACATGAAATCCTGGCATACCTAGACTCTTGAGACTTTGGGGAAAGGGGCATGACTTGTCTTTCGGGCTTCCGGAAGGAAGCTTCAAAATGCAATACCGATCGTCGAACAACGAATTTCACAATCACCGGGTACTCATGATCAGATGCGTGGATTGGTGGGTATCATTCGGTATAAGAGGTTCGGTTTAAAATCCCCGCCAAAAAGTAACAGAGATGTTGTCTGTTTGCTCGGGAGCATTGGTCTCTTATATACAGAGGCGGGCCAAAATTAGGCTTCTCATACACCGCGCGCGCGCCTCTGTCCTATAGGGATCCTCTACCACGCGTCGTTTTCCGTGCCCTTTCCGGATCTTGCTGTTCCCCACAGAAATGACCAGACTTTGTGCAGAACTCTTGACTTTTGGCGCCCAGCCTAGTGCGCAACCAATCACTTCGCGGCGTATCATCAGAATCTTCAGAATCTTCAGATCAAGATCTGCGAACAGTAGCTATTCGCCAGCTCTATTAACTTGAAGCATTAGGGCGTTCAATCCTCCGTATCTATTGTCGTCGACACCCTCATGAAACATCGTCGCGTGTTCAAGTCGAATAAATCCCAAGATCGTGTGCCCTACATGTTTCACCAATCAAACCGGATTGACCAATCAGTGGCACTCGGAATATCTTTAAATGTCTAGCCGCCCAATCATCGCTCGGGGATGCGACACAGCAACCGCGCGGCGCACCCGTGCAAGGGTAGGGGATGGGCTCAAACCCGATTGGCATACCGCTGCTGTGTTTACCGCCCGCGTCATCTTGCATGGCCCCATTGAGCTCTCCCCATGTCATGCGAGCGATCAATGCTTTCTATAAAGACCGTGCGATGCGGTAGTAGCGTTTCATTCTTCATTCAATTCTACACACTGCAACACGTTTTCTATTGTTCTTTCTCTTGTCTCCTTTGTTCTTTTATTTCTTTCTTCGTTTCTACTTGACGGCTGTGCTCGTCCTTGTTGATACTTCACCGAGCAACTCTTGAGGAGTCTTTTGTGTCCTTCATTCTTCACCTCGTCGGCTTCGATAGCAAACAATCGACAAACTACATTACAACTCATCATCATGCTGCTTCAACGCTTCTCCAACCTTGGCACTTCGCAGCTTCAGAGTAAGTCCCACGTTCCATCCTCACAATACCCACTAACACCTGCAGAACCAATCTACCTCTTCTGTTTCTGCACCCTCGTCGTCGCGCTGGTCTTCAACTCCCTCCTTCTCGCGGGTTGCACCTCCGCCACCCCGGGCCTCCGCAAATTCTACCTTGTCTCCCTCCACTACAACACCGAATCCACCAAATCCAGCATCATAACAGACCTGGACAAAGTCCTCTCCTCGGACAAGGGGAAGAACGGAACCTTCAATTACATCCGCATCGGCTACCGCGGCATCTGTATTGAGACCAAAAAGGACAACAACTCAGATCTCACCTGGAACTGCGCCAAGCACGGCAAAGACATCGCGAAAGACCTAGGCGGCGATCCACTAGACCTCGTCACCGTCGGAGACCTGTACAAAGACAAGATCTCGTTTTCCACCCCGTTATGGGCCTCGCTGATTTCACTCGGAATCGGCTTCCTTATGGTCGTTGCAAATTGTATTCCCGTAGTCCCGATCCCAAAGATCACCAAGAAGATCGCTGCTGGTGCCGCTGGCTTGGGGGCCTTGATGCTACTTGGCTCCATGGTGCTGCAGCAGGTGACGACATCCGCGATTGCCACACTCGTAGGACACCTGGGGATGAAAGCGGTGTTGATCCATGTCGGACATGCGAACGTGGGCTTTGGGTGGGCGGCGTTTGCGACCGCGTTTGCGGCGGCGATTGGGACGCTTGCGGTCGCGGCGGCGGAGATGGCAGTGGAACGGGTACAGACGAAGGGGGAGCAGATTGTGGAGAGAGGGCTGGGTAAGGCTACCGGTGGACGGGTGGGGGTGCAGGATATCAGAGGCTTTAACCCGACGGCCTATAACCCGAACAGCTTCCCGCCGCCACCGCAAAGTTCGGAGTCTAGAAAAACGTTTGGGAAGGGCGGGATTAGTTTGGTGCAGAATATTATGGCACACAAGACTGGGCGCTAGGGAGGGCGAACGGCGGGGTTCACAGGAGAAGTGATGTGCAAAATGATGATGGGTTTTGTTGTGCGTTTCTCTATTTGTGAGATTTCGATAGCTTGCATAGCGTGGACGGATTTGTATATAAGGGATTCTTTATTTGTCTTTCTTATGGCATGGTAATTGATCACGGTGTCAGTACCCATCGGCGTGCCCGAAGTCCCCATGTGCTTGTTTGGGTTTAATTGGATTCATACTTTCTAAAGTGGAATCTGAACGTCTGTAGATATCCTTTGGTGTTATAAAGTTAGTCCACAAGAACGGCCTTCGGTGACGTCCGGGATAGTAGCTCCTGCCACGCGCGGCTATGACACTGGACGTCATCAGATATCGGACCCAATCTTCGTCGGGACCTTGCATTTACTCCAGACTAAAGGAGCAGTACATCTAGATCGCGTAACCTTACCAAAGCCGACAGGCTGAGTGGAAGTCCTTACAAGTTTTTAACGATCTTCACGTTGCAAATACCTCGCTCTGACTCTATGTCATAGGAAGTAGGGAGATAGACTTTTTGATTCGGATTCCACCAGGTGGTTGCCCGCTCTTTCTGTTCCCATAATGAATCACCTCCTGCCCAACTGGTTTGCCGCCTGGGTAACGCAACTCGCCGTTGCTTAGCGAGAAAAACAGACTACACAGTAGCACATGTACCATATCTGGATAAACGGTTGGGATAGTGGCCAAAGGATCCATGCTAGTATACTCCACATCTACAGGTCCCGCTTGCATAGTAGCACGAACGTTGACGGTTCCACGGTGTATCGGAATACAACCTGCACGTCAGTATCAGGCCGGAGCCAGCCAAAGCGGTTGGCAAAATCCCTCGCGATGGATATCGACATAACCTTCAACCGAGATGTAGATACTTCCCAACCGAGACTGTAGATACTTCCCAACCAAAGTTTGTGCAACTCAACTTGCTGTTTAAAAACCCCGATATCACCGACGAACTTATAGTCCACCTTCACATTAACCATGCTGTCCTTTATAGCCACTCTATTCCTAGCCTCGACTCTAGCCGCATATGCCACAGCACAATCACTGCCTTTGGTACAATCCAATCAATTACGGCGGGTTCTAACCCGTACCGCGCTCAAAGCGCACGGGCAAAAATTCATGGACTTTGCCGCCGCGTCACCAGAGGGGAGTCGCGCATTCGGGACAGTGGGCCACAATCTCACCGTTTCGTACATCAAGGATCTTCTAGACGGAACGGGGTACTACGATACAGAGGTGCAGAGTTTCCAGCACCTGTATTCGCAAGGGACAGCCGAGTTTTCGGCGGCGGGGAAGAAATATGAGACGGGGTGGTTCACGTACGGGCCCGCGGGGAATGTGAGCGCGAAGGTGGTGAATGTGGATGAGCTGGGGTGTGGACTGGTGAGTTCCGCTAAGCAGGGAGGGCAGAGCGGGTGCTGATAGGGGTACAGGAAGATTTCCCGCCGGCGGTTAAGGGGAATATTGCACTCATTAGCCGAGGAGCGTGCGAGTTTGGGCTTAAGGTTGCATACGCAGGAGCATCCGGCGCGGCGGTAAGTCGTTCATCGGATTGGTTTATTAGAGCTGATATGGCCCAGGCCGCAATTATATACAACAACCTCCCCGGCCTGATAGTCGGAACCTTAGCATCGCCATCACGTCCCCAGGGGCCATATGTACCCGTCGGCTCCCTCTCGCTTGAAGACGGAGCCGCGCTTGCCCTCGCAGCAGCGGGCGAGAATGTCACCGGGACGCTTCGAGTAGTCGCCGTGACCGAGAACCGGACCACGTCCAATGTGATTGCTACCACAAAGCTGGGAGATAAGGGGAACATTGTCTTTGCGGGTGGACACACGGACAGCGTTCCCGCGGGCCCAGGAATCAACGATAATGGATCGGGGTCCATTGGACTTCTCGAAGTCGCGCTAAGGCTGCCAGCGTGGGGTGTCAGCAATGCTGTGAGGATGGGTTGGTGGACGGCGGAGGAGTTTGGGCTTGTGGGATCTGAGCATTATGTAAGTCGTCTTAGTGCGGAGGAGCAACAGAAGATTGCGCTGTATCTCAACGTCGACATGTAAGCCCCTCCCCATACCCTAGTCAAGCAGCTGCTGATTCTACTAGGATTGCATCCCCAAACTTTGGCTACTTTGTCTACGACGGCGACGGTGTGTCTCCACCCAGGCGCAGTGCGACCAGCTAGCTAATCGCCGCAGGATCCGCCTACAACATCACCGGCCCTGCCGGATCCGAACACATCGAGAAGCTGTACGAAGACTACTTCAGCGAAGTCGGCCTCTCCTCCCGTCCAACTGCATTCTCAGGCCGCTCCGACTACGGCCCATTCCTGGTACCCCCACCCCGGCGAACCAAGGGCCAAACCCCTTCTAACTCAACCGCAGGACGTCGGAATACCCTGCGGCGGTCTGTTCACCGGAGCCGAACAACTCAAAACCGCCGAGGAGGCACTATTGCACGTCCCCCCCCCACTCTCCACAGATCATGCTAACAAAGTGATAGGTGGGGAGGACAAGCCAGCGTTGCATATGACATCAACTACCACCTTGCGGGAGACACGCTGGCGAACACCAACACCGGAGCGTGGATACAGAATACGAAGGCGCTTGCGCACTCGATTGCGACTTATGCGAGGGATCTTACGGGGATACCGAGGAAGGGGCTGAGGAAGGGGGTGAAGGTGGCGAAGCAGAGTCATGGGAGTGCTTGTGGGTATGTTTTGGTCGTGGAGTAGGGAAATGAAGATGGTTTTTTCGTGGTTTCTGTCGCTTTTAGTAGTTAAGCATGCACCATTTTATGTACACGTACCGATATCAGACCGTGATTTCCTCCGTGTTCTAGTGGTTATATATGTTGGCCTGGGTCCGCCTGAGAGCACTCATCAAAGCAGACCTAGGGAGATTATACAGCAATATGGAGGTAATAACATGCTAGCAAATGGGGAATCAATGGTTATTACTCGGTAGGTTACATAAGTACCTAGGTAGATATGTGGATGTTCACTTGTAATTCGCTGCCTAACCTCCTCTCTCATCACCTTCCCTTCCAAAATATACATAGAATACAGCCTCAAGATTCACTTTGTCTATGTCCAATACACATCAATACAAGCACATGGTTCCTCCCATACATGCGACAACTATTGTTACTATATGATCTAAAGGAAAGTCGCCGATACTGAGATCGCCGAATTGACTCACAGGCTACGGACTCACAGTTGTAGACTCATCCACAAGTTTTCACTCGCCACCGCCACTGGTATTTGCAATCGTGAGCTTCCATGGACTTCCATGGTGTTCCAGGCTCTCATGTATATAAGGACAGAGCTTCTCCTTAGATAGTAGAATAGACTTCGTCCGCTGTACATTCGTAACTATTTTTACCTGAAAAGCGAGTGATACACAGTGAATATCAGATAACCAACTGACGAAACCAAAAGCCAAGAAAACCACTATCGACAGAAAATGCAATACCCACCCTACCCTGCCCTCAGATATGAAAAAGATCAAAATCCTGCTTCGTGGTCAGCAAATCTCTCCTCAGAAGAGGAACACGGTGTGAACTTACAGGTCAACGAAGCCGTAGCACTAGGACTAGCTCCCGAAGGCGCAGACCCACTCGGCCCACCAGTGCCATTCATACCCTGCCCGTCTCCTCCACCGCCCGCCGAAAAATCGCTATTCACGACGCCTCCATTCTCCGTCAAAGTGGCCGCAGACGAAACATCATACGTCTGGCTGGTATCCATACCGATCGAGATCCATCCCAAAACGCCGTCCTCGACAGTATCACCCAGGTACACGTACTGCACAAACGGGTCAAAATCGTCACCGGCGGCATCGGGGGCCAGTGCGTCGTCGTCGTTGGAGGTCAAGTCTTGCGTGTTGCTAGCGTAGGGTTCAACGACGCCTACTGCCTCCTGCAGAGCCGTATCATAGAATAGCTGCCCGACATGTGTAACATTGCCACCGCTGAAGGTGGCATTGAGGTTTGCGAAGCCGCCTTGGTGTGCGATGAGGTGCGTGTGGTATGTGCGCCCGGTGTAGTGGCCTGGGAAGATGGTGAGGAATCTTTTTTTTGTGTTAGTATGATATGGAGATGAGGGGCATCTGGGTGGCTTACTGCACAACACCCTCGTTGTTTGATTTCCAGAGACCGCGCAGGAACGTTGCGTTGAGGTTCGTAGCATCTGAGGAGTCACCGTTGCCGCTCGCGACAACACCGGAGTACACCCCCGTTGCATTCGCATGCCAGATATCAATGTAGATGTCGGGTACAGGTTCACACGTGTTGATGTCGATGAACTGCAGATCAAGGAATCTGAGCGGAGCGTTAGCAAGGTACCTGCATATAGTGCTTCCGAGGTGCTGTAGGCTTACAAATCAACTCCGGGCTGGTTTTCACGTAAATCGTAGCGGATCTACATAGAATTCCGTTAGTACACCAGAAGCATCCAATAGTGGTGGTAATTTACCTTCTCCCGAGACACGTAGTATGGCCCTTGAGTAACCTCCGGAGAAAGAATACAGCTGATGTTTCCCGTAAACAGCATTGACGGCTCTGCATTCTGCGAGATACTTCCGCTGAGCGTCGACTTGTGGTCTTTGGCCAAAAAGTCTTCATAATCACGGGCACGAAGGTAGGGCTCTGGACGGTTATGTTAGCACCGGTTTGGAACCAATAGTGTGGGAAACTCACTGGGTGATAGCCCTCGTTTCTCACGAAGTTTCGCCGCGAGTTCTGACCGCCGAGTGATTGCACGCTTGGAAACCCCGCGAGCCATAAGGGACGACGAACAATCCGCGATGGAACGCTTAGCATGCTGCCATAATGCATCACGTTTCTGGAGTTCTTCGGGCCCATGGTCGTGACCACCCGGATGCGCAATTGCTCCTCCGAGAAGGGTCAATGCAGCAAGAAGACTGGTGATTTGCATGATGGTGGGTTTCTGAGTGAGGGAAAGTAGGTAAGTGAAAGCGTATGTTACTGCTGAAGGAAAAGAGAAATATTGCACTGGTTGCTCTGGAGTTTATGGGATGATGAGCTCTATGTAGGAACAAGAGATCATTCTCTGTTATATACAGCTCTCAAGATGCTCTGAATAGGTTTAATCCGTATGTTTTTGCACAGTCGAGGCTTTGAGACCTTGCAAGCTTGCGTACAGCAACACCGTTCACCATCGAGGCTTGCTGGGTATAAGTCCTTGCTAATTCCTCTTGTGGCGCTTTCGGTCTATTTTTCTTGCCGGAGAAGAGTATAAGGACCAGAAAAACCGAGGAATACCAATCACAGATACCTCCGCCAAGAGATATAGAGTGCAAAATAATGTTACCCCGAGGCTAGTTAACAAACCAGTGTCACGCATGCGTAAGACAAACTCTTGGCCTTCTTCATGGACGCGCATACATTCGGCCTTCTATCTAGCTTTTGCCGCGGCGAGAAACCCACTAGTTGCAAGCTGAAAAGCTTTTTAGGTGGAAGTCCTTTTGTCTATCCACAGCCAATGACCTTTCTCCATGCCGTGTGCATTAGCTCTACTCACCGGAATGCTTAGTCATGGATTTATATGTCTGGTTTGATATTGTGTGGCTGAAAGCATCCCATTGGTAGTTCATTCAATCAGCTGTTAGGTGTTGGAGGAATAATTCAACTTCATAGCTGGGCGTAGTTCCGACTCCATAATCTAGGTATCCACCAGACCTTCAGATCTTCAAAGGAGGCATCGAAAAGATCCATCTCTCATTACTAAAGATAGGCCCATTAGTGTGTGCGTCTAACACTGCCCGTTTTGTTCCGCCACCACCACCGTGGCCCGAGAACAGGAGTGATCCATTGTGATGGCAGTGATTGATCGCACAATATGGCTCATAGCCAATCCGCTGTAGTGGATAAACGTAACCCAGGTAGTGTTATTCCTTGCTCCCTACGTTGATCTGCGGCTCCGGACAGGGCGCAAGTAGTGTAGGGCACTCCTTCGGTTCGAAAATTTATGTGGAGCCGAAGTGTTGGTTCGAAGTGGAGCTATCTACCTACATCTATTGCATTGGTGGACTATATAGGTTGTGAGTTTCAAATATATTCATCTATGTACAGATTTTTGGCAATCCAGAAGCGAAAACCCCTATGATTCGGTACTGGAATATTCCTTTAGGCAATTCCCAGAGCTAAAAGTACTCCCAATCGGTGAGGCCGAGGATACCTCATGTCACGGCTCGTATCGCGAAATGACAACCCTGAGAACCGCGTAACAATTGTAGGCGATGAGAAGCGCCAAGCGGCTCGAAGGGTCACCAGTGGCAAAACCGCGTCACAGGAACGTTCGTTTATGCTTATAATATGGGCGAGGGTTGGCACATAAAGCAAAAATTTTTTGCAGCCCCTTCAAGTGGCTCGAGCCCGTGACTAGGATGAAGGTTAATATATATGCAAGCCGGGATTATATAGTAGATTCTACCGCTTGATCTCGCTTGTCCGAGGAACCACTCTCGCCGCGGTCGACGTAAGTAGTGGGCTCATCACCCTCGGTTCCCAACTCATATGTTGGCAATTGGAGATATGTAAATCACAACCTCTTCTATAGAGGGCAGAGACCTCAAGCGGATTGCAGGCCCGCGCCAAGGAGATTTTTTAGATGACATGTTGGATCCCGCTCTTGAAGGCTGTTTGAAAATATGTGTGATGGGGTTCCGTACTATCGTGCGACAACTGTGGATGATATAAGGACAATGTTTAAGGTCATGTGATACACGAGTGGTCTCACAAAAGATCCTCATATAAGCACCTTCCATGGTTAGTTCTATGTCGGGATAACTCCAACCATCACATCAACTTGCCGTCTCCTTCTTGGAGGCCGAGGCACATCTTCACGTTAAATATGTTGCCGACGATGATTCAATGTTTTGATAACCAAGCGCTATTCTGCTATTTCCAGATACGGCGTCTTTATCCCCTACGGATTACTAGTTGCGCTTTTTGCAGTGGCAATGTAGCGTTGTTGGATAGCGGTTTAGGGTACGAAGGTGTACTCGAGTAGTGAGATATCGGAGTCATCGGTGCAATCTTTGGTGCAATGGTAGGTACTCCAACTGGTGCAGGAAATGGCGTCGCGCTCCTCTGCGAGAACAAACTGTTCTTTGGGGCTGGCCTTGCTGGTGGTGCCATTGGTCCCACTTCTAACACCGGTGTCGGTTCAGGAATATTCTCCGATGAAGAGAAACCAGGTATTGTTAGATCCTCTTCAATGTCTTCTACGTCTTCCAGCTGACCACGCCGTGATAGCGTACCTGCAACCCATGGTGGGTTTGTCAGCATATTGGGTTTGGTTTTCTTCCTCACGAATTTCTCTGGAGACTAGGACCGTCCTCTCCTTATGCAGTAAGCTTAACCCGTCATCACCAGCAATAGAGAGCAGAATTTCAGGTACTGACACTGCTGGCGTTGTTAACGGTACGAAGCAATAGGTACGAGAATGCAAACTCCGACCTTCCTGCTGGTTGACGTGACAACCCGTCCCAACCCATTGATCTTCTCGTTAAAGAGTTACTTAACGAAGGCAACTAAGTCTATGAGGATGGTTGGTTAGTATAATCATTGTGGGCTTTGAATTTGAGTATATTATCATATTTCTAGGCGACATAGTGTTGATTCGAGAAGCAGGGTAGAGAGTCAGAGATTTTAGAGTAGCTGTGATGAAAGTATCGACGACTGAAGAAATAAATAGAGCGATGTAAGGATTGTTGATGGGCTAAGATTCGAAGGTGTTCTGGTGAACTAGATATTGTGTTTAGGAAGTTGTGATGGTTAGATAACGTGAGTGTAAGGTCGACTCTAGGGCTCACCTTGCTCTATGGTTTGGTACCATTACATATCATTATTTCTTACTCGGTTCTACGTATCTAAAGTTTCCCGCATCTGTATACTTAGGTAAGTACCCTCCATCTATCAATCTAATCTACACCCCCACCCTCCTCTCTCTAACTCTCCCCCAAATCTCATCTAACACACCCCTCTCCTCCAGCCCCAGCTCCAACCACATGGGCACAACAATTCCACTCTTCCCCACGACCACCTCATCTCCATCCCTCCACTCCTCTTCCC
>Ga0307512_10005188_pt1 | contig 13736 bp, 9 predicted proteins | sample 14_EM_MG_FD_200267 | JGI IMG/M metagenome (GOLD analysis project Ga0307512, IMG submission 200267) | Populus trichocarpa ectomycorrhiza microbial communities from riparian zone in the Pacific Northwest, United States - 14_EM | ecosystem: Host-associated > Plants > Roots > Unclassified | place... | reverse complement strand
AATGGTTCGAGGGTGGCAAATGAACTGTATATAAAGAGAGTGTTGATAGTGTTGGAGGATTTCCTTTTCTTCTCTCTTTACTCGTTCTCTTGTATAGCAAGCAATAGTACGACTTTGAAAAAGATATTCTGATTTTTGTCCTCTCGATACGCACTTCGAGTTCAGTCCTGCAACATCCACATCACCTGCGTCCGACCCCGCCCGTTACATTACCTTTACCATATACGCTTCAGTAGCATCCTCCAAGGTGGTTAAAACCTGTTGGTCCACTCTTGGGGATACTTATAACTTAAATCATCCAAGAAAATCCAAGAGCTGACAACATAATGATGTTTGATTTCATGGAATGGGAGGACAAATGCCTTGGTCGACAATGGAGGTCTCCCATTACGGGCGGCAATACATTGTTCACGCAGCTCTGTACGTACTGCAGCTGTATGTTATTTCATTGAATGACGACTTGGTACCTCGACACGACTACACTTTCATTCGATCGCATGCTGCTTCTGATTCCTGCTGCTTCCGCATTTTCTGAAAATTTTTGACTGTGGGTCCAGTGTCATATTTTTGGTGGCTGCATTTGCAGCGTCATGGTGAACTAAGTGGTGTCTGTGTTGTAGTTGAGTCTCAGTGGGTGCTGCATTGGATGAAGCGCCCACTGTTCTGCTCGATTCTGCTCGACTCTCACCTTGCTGAGGTGTTTGGGGAGCCATGTTTTGCTGCTGTGGAAGTGAAGAGATGATGATAACGAAACAAAGTGGGAAGTCCTGAGGCAGACGATAATGAAAAGAAGTGGGAAGTCCTGAGGAATATATAGTCAGCTTCAAGTCAAAATGGCATGCGTAACAGCCAACTTCCTCGTTCTACACAAGATGAATCCCGTTGCGCAGAGCTGCCGGTTGCACGGGTTGCTAACTATCCTGCAAATTGCACCAAGTTGGTCCGATATTGTGTGTTTGGTCAGAAGGATAAATCACGGTGAATAACAGCCGAAATCTCGTGTTTGTGAGATAAACATCATAAATTCATCACCAGAAGGGATGTCTGCACATGGTTCTCTCATGAAATCCCTGGGATCTTACAAGGAACAAACGCTAAACATCATGTCATGATGTACGGCTAGCATTGCTATACCCAATACAGTAATGGTCAAAACACAGATTTTGGTTTGTTCAGGTCGATTAAGCATACCTACCTCGACATACAAGATGCAGCTTGCCTCAATGTGGTCCATCTTGTGCAACATCCAACATCTTGTCCATCAACAAAGTCAACAAGAGATACAATGGTCAATGATCTGGAAGAGGACCTTTCACCACTACCGGCAGGCAAATACGGCAAATCGACAAAACGCTCCACATGATGACATCACCATGCAAATGAAGGCAAGAGTGGGTTTGAAGCAGAACGGGTCCGAGCCATTGGAGCGTTGCGCAGCTTGCAATCCAAAATGAAGTTTGAGGCGTGAAGACGACAAGAAACTCACTTCTTATGCAACGATGAGGAGGAGAAATGGATCGAGGAGTACGTGGAAAGAGAGACCGCTGTTGCAATAAAGCGAGTTGAAGATGCCGAGACAGCAATCAAGGAGGAGCAGGATGATATGAGAAATGCTGAACCGGCGGGATTGACAACCACCAAGCATGAAACAACTTTTAAAGAGATGTTGATTGGCATCAGAAAGAGTCTGAGCGATCTTGCAAGTTCCGATGATGGGGACTATGGGGAAAATCAGGAAGATGATGAAGAAGATCCTGCAGGGGGCAAGCATAGCGAAAATGATGAACCTGGCTGGGTGATGAGCACAATCTCCAACATGGTACAGTATCGCATGGAGCATTTACAGCCGAAGCAGATGAAGCTTGACGAATTGACGCAACCAAGCTGGGGAGACACTGCCGACTCATTGTGTGGGAGGGATAAGAAGTATGGTTTGACCCAATTCAAGGTTCTGGCTGTCGTTCAACCTCAGATGGCAGCTGATACCGAGTTATCTGGGCTGATGACATTTGGTGAGCCTATGATGACCATTATTAATATCCCCGGAAAATCGCACATGCCGCTAGAGATTTCTCGACCAGGGAGTAGTCATCTGAGGCTAGGTTCGCGGAAATTGGAGACACACAAACGCATTGAGTCACTCCCTCCCGCCCCAATGCCCGATTCGTCACCGATTCACAATTCAGAGCATGTTGAACCTGACATCTTTAACCCCCGCATATCGCATCCCAAACTAATTAACATATAGAAACTGGATTCTGACTAAGACTTGAAGGTGACAGCTCCTGCGTCGCCGGGGGAATGAAGAGGCAAATTGCTATTTAGGACGATGTATCAATTTCAAATGCAATACGTGTACCTATTGTGATACGTGTCAGCTTTTACTTGATATGCGTGACGAAATTGTGAAACATGATAATTCGTCTATGTATGTGCAATGGTCAGATAGGCCATGCCAATGTTCTACACTTCCAACCTCATGGACTGACAACAAATGAATGTGATATCGTCCTGCCCATTACTGTAAAGTTAGACATTTGAAACTGAATTAGTGACGAAAGTCACTAACAAATTATAAGTCAGTGATGTCATTCGAGTCATAGATGCAGCGGTCAAAGCGCAATGCGAAGCAGGATGAATGACGACAGTCTTGCTGCATACCATCATCCATCCAACAGCATAACTCTGCACAGACCTGGTGCACATGGTCAAGATGTTGAAAATTGCTTATGGTAGGTCGTGGAAATCACGGAGACTGACCTGGATGAGGAAAGGTGAGGAAGTTGGGCTGAATATATCAAAAACTACTGTACGGATTTATATGCAGTTAATTGCCAGCCAAAAGCACTGGAACGTGATAGGCTAACGTCATTCATCACTCAGATAACGTGTCTAGTGGTGGATGAGAAATTCAGAGGCTCAGAAGCTTTTAAATGCAAATGTTTAAAGATAGAAACGATTTATTGGCTGCCAATAACGACTATATGCATTTTAACATACAATTGTTCAGCAACCACTGACTGTTAGTATATCATTAACTAGAGCGTCAACGGAGCGCAACGATTTTTGGTTTTACATTCTCAGCAACCAAACACCTGCATAGTCACATCCTTCCAAATGGATTATATTGGCGGTTTTTATAGGTACAAGGGATAGGGACAAGCTTGTTCATCCATCCTAGAAATCAGCGGCAACGCAGCGTCAACGATTTCGGATCTTGTGAGTCTGATAATCAAAACAAGACATGGTCGGTGTGACACATAATCAAAGTATTGGCAACCTTTAGAGCCATGATTGGTAGTGTTGACATCACTACTATCGCCTAAAAATGAGCGTCAACTTCGCGTCAATGATTTTTGTTCTTGCATCTTGGATAATCACACAGCTGGGCGACGATATTTAGCTATAATCGAAGTGTTGGCCGCCTGTAGGGGTGAAAATTGGTGCGACAATATCGCTACCACCTCCTAAGAATGAGCGTCACCGGAGTGTCAATGATTTCTGGTCACGCATCATGGACACTCAATGCGCTGTGCATTGGCGTTAATTCGAAATCACTTCATCAGCCTTCTCTACTGGCACAAATGCTGGTGACGATATCACTATCACCTAAAAATGAGCGTCAGCGGAAAGTCAACAATTTCTGGTCATGCATCTTCAATAATCGAAGGGCTATGCAACCGCATCAACCAATAATGATAGTCTCGGCCCCCACTATTGGCAAAGATGCTACGGATGATATCGCTGTGACCTCCTAAAAATGACCGTCAACAGAGTGTCAAAGATTTTTGGTCTTGCATCATGGACACTCAAAGCGCTGTGCATTGGCGTTAACCCATAATCAATGTATTGGCCGCCTTTATGGGCGAAAATGCTATTGACGATAACGCTACCACCTCCTAATGATAAGCGTCAATGGATCGTCAACGATTTTTAGTCTTGCATCCTGGACAATCTATCGGGTACGGAACGGCATCAACCCATAATCAACTCATCAGCTGCTTTTAAGGGTAAATATGCTAGTGATGATATCGCTACCACCTCCTCAAAATGAGCGTCGACGGAGCGTCAACAAGTTCTGGTTTTGCATGTTGGACACTATATGGGTTATGAAATGGCGTTGACCCAGAATCAACTCTTCGGCTGCCTTTGTGGGCAAAAATGCTAGTGATGATATCGCTACCACCTCCTAAAAATGATCGTCAACGGAGCGTCAACAATTTTTGGTCTCGCATCACTATCACTCAATGGGCTGTGCATCACCTGTGACCGATGAGCAATGCATTGGCCGCCTCTATCGGCGAAAATGCCAATGATGATATCGCTACCACATCTTAACAATGAGCGTCAATGGACTGTCAACAATTCTTGGTCATGCATTTTGCTTAATCTACGGGCTATTGAATAACATTATCTCATAATCAACTTATCAGCTGCCTTTATGTGCAAAAATGCTAGTGACAATATCGTATCCGCCTCCTACAACTGGGCGCCCACGGAGCATCAACAATCTTGGTGGGGGCTCAGTAAGCTACACAGCAATGAACAGAATCGCATTGTTACTGAATTGAGTCTTACGCGGTCAGTCTTTTCAATATATCCTTGTATACAACTTCACAAATATGCATGCAATGTCCCACAGATCTGAGTTTTTTGCTTGTAGCTATACAGTCAATATGAAAAGAACCCGCAGTCTGCATCACTGTATCATTAGTATTGGCAGTCTTTCGAGTCAGATTCCCCTGCCTTCTAATTTTGACCGCCCTGTCAGATTAATATTCTTTGAACACATCATTGCTCGAGGTTATGATCTGTGCCAAAAATAAACATATCTTTATTCGTGATTTGACCAACCTTATTTTGCAGAACATCTTCGATGCTTGGTGGGCTTCAATGAATGTAGGCTCGAAACAGCCAATTGGTTGGGATAATTCTAGACATGCCCCTTCGTGGCGATTCTATTTACACTGTGGAACTGAGGAGACCGGCAGCCCTGGCATCATATGTATTGTTTGTCATCAAGTTCTTTGCCATCGATCAGAACATGGGACCAGCTCAATGAGGAATCACTTGCTGGCAAAAGCTCACATCGCAAGGTGAAACGAATTAACAGAGGCAGAGGTTGGTGAATTGACTAGTTCGACGGTTGATGAAACGGCTTTGACCATCCTGAAGAGGCAAGGAAGTCAAACAATCACAATAGTAAGTTTGCAGAGGAGAATCATATTTGACATCCAGGCTAATCCATATTGACCGAAATGACAGACAAAACATTGCAAACTGGCAGCTAAGGACTTTGATACTTCCGGATTTCACCAAGACACGTGGAATCAATACCTCATGATTGGATCTGTTTCGGCTCACATTCCATGGACCGTTATATCAAATCTTGAGCTCAGACGGTCGATTGAGTCATTACGCGATGACCTAGTGCTGCCGTCCGGAACGACCCTTAGCACCATTTGCCGGAGAGAATCTGCACTGACCGTGGATCTGATCAAGAAGGAATTGCCCTCACGAAATAAAGTTAGTTTAGCTTTGGACGGATCGACCTCAACGAACAAACTGGCCATAACGTTGGTCATTGCTTACTATGTGGATTGAAATTGGGCATTGCGTGAAGTTCAACTCACTATCGATGAAGTCAATTACCTGTACTTTTCCCGTTTCAAAAGCTAATTAAAGATGATAGGTCAAGGGCCAACATACTCGAGCTAGGCTAGCCGTACATTTGAAGGACCTGCTTGATTGTATTGAGCTTAACAAAGGCTGTTTGCTTGGAATTACGATTGACAATGCTTCCTCAACTTACTCGATGACACGCGAGCTGCAATCAACACTTGAGGCCTCTGGAATTGAGTGGCCTGCTTTGAGGCACCACATACCATGCATGGCGCATGTCGTACAGCTGGCTGTAGGTGCGTTCATGAGCAGTCTCGGTGTAAAAGGTCACACCAAGTCTTGGGTAGCCCATCAGAGCGATCAGCAATTCGGAGAGAATGAAACCATAGACATTGGGAACAGTCAAACGCTTCGAAGAGTGGGCAACGCTAGAATCAATAAGGTGTCAGCCATGAAACCAGGTTTAGCAAGGATAATAGAGAAAGTACGTATTTCATGATATTTTGAAAGTCCTGGAATTGACCTTCATATAGCAGAGAATGCTTGCTGTATTGAGTACACTGACACCTAATCATCGAAATGAGTTCACTGACTGCCAAAAACCCAAAGTCCGCATCGAGGTACTTCCGATTATGGATGTGAAGACAGGTTGCAATTCTACACTGGAGTTGCTCGAGCGCGCCTACTGATCACAGGAATTCACATGCGAGTGGCTCCAAAATCCAAAATCCAGTGATTACAGGCCACTTTTCACAACTCAAGATGTATGGACCATTGTGAGGTATGTTATGGAAGTATTGAGGCCATTTCGATATTGGACCCTGTGGATGTCGACGAGGCATTCAGTCTCATTGCATCACGTTATCACAGTGCACAATGACAAGTTCGATCATCTGGATGGCGTCATGCGAGCGTTGGCAAAGAAGAAGGCTCAATGGAAGGAAGACTTGTTCTTCGCTGTGAAGATGACTCGACAGAAGCTGTCCAAATACTACCCTGAAGTAACTCCAACGACAGGTATGCTTCTCATATCTGCACATATCTTCGATCTTTTCTGGATGTTGTGATTGTTTAGAAAGTAGGACAAGGGAATGGATATTAATCCTGAAGATGAGACATCCTATACTACCCAATACCAAGAGGCCTTTATGTAGTATGTGGAGGATGAATACTGTGCGAAACATCGACATGTGCTGGGCCATACACATGAAAGCTTACCGAGCAGCAATCTCCTCCATTCTGCAACGGCTTCTGGATCTTCTCAATCATCCTGTGTTCCATATGATTTGTCCAGCATTGATGAAGAATACTTAACGCCTAACAATGTGGCTGAGGCTACACCTGGATGAACCAATCGCGCAGCACACTTATTTACCACCACCAGGCTCTATTTGAATTCGCCGCATGAAGCACCAAAGAACTGGGGGCGAATTAATCCAAATCTCAATCATTACCACTCCGACCCAATGGAGATTAGTAGTACATTTTGTTTACTGGACATAACCGACTGCTGCCATCAATAGGAAGAAGCACACTTCAAGTGCGCTGATCTCTCTGATGTGGCACTAGACATATTCTCGATCAGACCACATGGTGTCGGAGTGGAGGCCTGTTTTTCCCTTGGACGAGATATTATGGGCTGAGGGCAGTCAAAAACCACACTCGAGACCCCTCCCAAAGAAGTCGTTGTAAGGCTGTTTGCTCGAGCCAATAACAGTAATTTTGTAGGTGCTGACGCCGAATTGGATACAAAGAACGCAGAAAATGACTCGGAAATGAAGAACGTGGTGAAGGAAGGGACATTGCACAGAATGGCCAAGGTCCACGACATGTTGGAGATGTGGCAGGGCAGCCAAAACCTACGTGCTACCCAGAAGGAAACCCGCACTCACAACAAGAAGATGACAGCCGTAGGGTACATTTCAGACACGGAATATACTGTCAAAGCATCGTGGACACTCTTCCAACATGATGGCGCGGCTCCATTCAAATTGTCAGAAAGATCTCCTTTGCCACAACCATTGTCTGCAAAGGACCTCCGTGGAGGATGAACACAAACATTCAATATCCGCCGAATTCAAACAATCAATCGTTAACCAGCCGAAAGTGATGAGGATAGCGCACCTGAATGCATTTCGCACACTGAAGCTTGGCTTAACTGGAATGGGGACGTAGATAATCCAAATGACAGCGAAGACGATTGCGCAGCGGACGATGAATTTGATATCCAGCATGACAACAGCATCAAGGATCCGGAATGCCCAGAGCAGCAGGATGTGAGTGCCATGCCAAATATTCTTGGATTGATTTGGCCCACACAGAAGTCAAGGTTCCAGGCTAAAAAGCTGTTGATGACGGTCAATGCAATCGAAATGAGGAGGAATAAGGGAGTGAAGAAAAAGTCGGACAAAATGCGTCAATGTTTCACCAGCTTATTTATGTATCTTGGCTGAGAGTTTTAGTTAGCGATATATTCTAGGCGAATGGTCAGCAGTAGCTTGTGAATATCGGTTAATAATCAGATGTATAGTAGGCACAATGAAGCTTTTGGCATGATACATCAATTTTAGTCATGTGAGAGCGAACAGTGCAAGCATGTTTCTGCGCTCGGGTTTGCCACAGGGCCAAGTCTCAATCTGTCAGAATGACCACCAATAAGTTCAAATCATGATGAAAACTATGATTGATGGCAGGAGATGTTGAATGGACAATACATTAAAATGAGCGTCAATGGAGCGTCAACAATATTTGGTTTTGTAAGAACGGTAATTAAACAGTGATTTGGTCCCTGTTATGCATAACGGTTTTATTGGCAGAGTTTATTGGTAAAAGAGTCAGCAACACAGTCACTGCCCCATTCTGAGAATGAGCGTCCACGGAATGTCAACAATTTTTAGCTTCCTATCTTGGATAATTTATGTTCTGATTAGTTGCAGTCATCCATTTATCAGATATTGGCAGCCTTTACTGGGTAAAACTACAGCGACATGCTCCCTGCCGCATCCTGACAATGTGCGTCAACAGAGCATCAAGAATTTTTGGGTTCGCATCTGGGGTAATTTATGTTCCGATTGGTTGCAGACATCCATTCATCAAATATTCACAGACTTTACTGGCAAAAACATCAGTGACATGCTCCCTACCGCGTCCTGAAAATGAGTGTCAACGGAGCGTCAACAGTTTTCGTTGTTGCATAGTTCATAATCAAGGCATCGTGCGGATCTTCGTGTTCATAACGGAATTATTGACCGCCCTGTCAGGCAACAATATAATATATCAAAGATAAAACACCGATTCCAAATCAATCGATATTGCAAGCTGCAAAGCATGCAAAAACATATTATTGACTGTTGAAAACGCAATTTTGATAAGATACTATGAACAAACTCCAAAAACAGAAGCCCTATATGAATCTATGGATGGACCTGCTGGGCAACCCACCGACAACCCGCCCAATTCAGATGGGTTGGGAGTTTATCATTGAACCATACCTGAGTTGACGGTTCGGGTTTATTGACAACCTGGGCCCCCAATTTGGCAACAGTTCGGTTTGGTCCTGGACCCGGACCCGAAGTGACGGTTCAAACCTGTTGGTACTACTAGATCCGGAGTGCATGGGGGGAACACAGGAAACCAGGGAAGGTGATGGAGGAGAGGAGAATGAACTAGCACTGCACCAATCTATAATGAGGAGCAGTGATCTCAGGAGAAGAGCACTGATCTCACTGGAGGAGTGCAGAAAGAGGGGGTAGGGAGCATTGAATGTAATAGTCAAGTGCCAATCCAGGCCGAGGAGCACTGATGGGGATTAGAGAGTACCTATCCACATGAAGGAGCACTGAAAAGTGGGGGTAATAAGTGTGGAATGATATGTTAGAGCACCAGTTCGGGATTAATGAGTGCCATTATAGAAGTGAGGAGCGCCGGGTGGAGATTGGGCAGCATGAATGGGTGATTGAAGAGCACCAGTGCGGATTGGCGACCTCCCGGTTCAGTGCTGGATCACCGACACTGAGCGTAGCGGGGATCTGGAGGACTGAGAAATATATGGATGCGACAATCCAAAACGACGAGCACTGGTACGGATTGAGGAGGAACCATTGCAGCGGATGAGCGCCAGAATGTGGGCTGGGTATAGAGCATGTAATGAAATCTGTGGGCACCATTCGAGACATTTAGGATTGAGGAGAGTCTATGCGAGTGGAGGAGTGTTAAAACAGAAGGATGTAAGTGTGAAATAGAATGAATGAGAGCTATGCAGACAGGGATGGAGAAGTGCCGGTTCTAGCAGAGCTGTGCACCAAAGGCAGGTTGTGAAGGGGTGCACCAATTTGCAAATAATCAGTGCAGTGGCTTCCAGTGTAAAATTAATCACAGGCGAAAGGCAAGATGTACCTGGGTATTCATCTTGCCAAAACTTAACTGTGGTTTCCATTCCTGTGGCATAGTCAGAGTATGCACGATGAATAGCTGCAGCTGCCCAGGCTACAGTCTGGTGAGCGAGTGGTTGAAACAACTGACATGTAGTAGGCTGCTGCTCCTGCAATTAGCAGGGAACATGAACTGATGGTAAGTTAAATCCTGAACTTCAAGTACGGTGAACAATAATTTCTGATCATCCACAACCTTTGAGAGGTAAGAATCGCAAAACAGGAACTCCTTGACCTGGATCCGAAGTGAAGTCTCTGAGCCCTTCTGCAACTGGTAAGTACAGGCAACACTTTGAGGAGCCCAATCTGTCAACTATCCGCGGATGGTATGACACTTCAGTTGTGACTTTCGATATCTTGAGGCATAGTCGACATCATAAGCCTGATTGAAGGAGCATTCCACTGAATTCAAGACTTACAGCTTTATGTATATGCAGATCAGTATTGAGTGACAGACCACTGGGTAATTGAAACACCGATGTGTACCTACAGGAGCACCTGCTAATGCTGGTTGACGATTCTGAGCTTCAATGGCTAGTTTCCAAGCTTCTTCAGCCATTCAGAAGTTCTGATTAGTTATTATTGGCCAAGGAGTATTCATGAATACCATTGTCTCCATGAAACTTTTCGCTACCTCAAAGGTAGCTTTTAGCAGTTGGGGATCAATCTGATCTTTAGTGGCCTTTGGTAGTGGAACATTCTGGTCGCCACTGGACATGCACAGTAGGAGCGTCTAGCTGGCTGGTGCATGGTCAGACTTGTATAATTTGTTGTGGATGGTTAAGGATTGGTGATTAAACAGTGGTGGTGCCACTGCCCCAGCTGTATCTCAGAAATTTAGAAGTGGAAGGTGTGTACTGACAGTATCAGCGTGGCTCTGTATCCTTGGGAGTTGAACCCTTGTAGTTCATAATGAGTTGTGCTGGCATGCCTGGCCTAGAATATGGACCACCTGCTAGTAATCCAAATCATCTTGTTCAATGTCAGATGTCGAGGTTGACTCTCCAGCCTCCCTGTCATCCATGTCAATCTCCGGATTGGTATTATTGTTCTGTGCTATTAATGTACTCATGGATATTAGTCATCTGCAATGCAATGTACGAAAGCAGATGGTTCCAATCACAAACATTCGATGGACAACAAAGATGGGCTGTTTTCTTCAATGTGAGTGCAAGTGCTCACTCAAGGTGTGTATCTCGATTCTTCTCTGAATAGTGATTCCTCACATGGCTGGGGATAGGTTCTAATTGCTGAAATGAACATAGAACGTCAGCGAATGTGGGAGACAGTGTGTAAGCAGTTAATATAAGATTCAGTGCAATAGAATAATGGGAACCATGATACAAGATGTTGCATGATACAAAGGAGGGGGCAATTTGAGGTGGGTCTTGAAATGGCTCAGGAGGGATAACTTCAACAGTTGATTGGTATGTCACGGATGGAAATCCAGTCGAGTGAATTAGAAAGTGTCAGGTGAACCAGACTATATGGATTCCTAACGCCCAATGCCAAATGTCAGCACTTCCTATGCACAACACTCACTCTATAGATCCAAGAATTGGATGTTGGTTTTAAGCTATCACACATAGAATTGAACCAGATGCACCTGAACCAGCCACGCACCTGAACAAAACTCATGACATGCACATGGTTGGTAATGTTAACTAACCCTTGAAGCTGCAAAATTGAGTACTGCGTACCAGAATGAGAACATGTACCCATGCATATGAAGTCTCCAAATGTAATCAGTATGTGTTTATGTTGAAGTATTGTAGGTGACCGCAAGACATGCAATTGTGGCAACAATTGAAATCTGCAGAACTGGATAGATTTGGAACATTGTAAGTGACAGTGGAGTTAGAAGCATTCATAGTGAGGCTGTAATCAACATGGGAGAAATAAGAACCTCTATATGTGGTATATCTCCTGGAATGACAGATTTATTTACATGACATTATGTTGCATTAGGATGCAGGAGCTATGTTAGCAGTAAATATAGCAATATCATAAGCACAACTTGTCTTTTTTGCGTTCATCTGGGCTGTTTCTGCATAATACTTTGACACTTATACTGCAGTTAATGGAGGAAGGGAGAAGGAGAATTGGGGTACACAAAGGAGATATATAAGCATAAGCGAAAAGAATGGTAAAGTATAATGATGATTCAAGTGAAATCTTATTGATTCAAGAACTGGTCAATGCCAAGATTGCAAACAGCTGGGACATGAATACGCACTCACATTGAGATTTTGCACTTAGTATCTTGCAAATTACACACTGTTAAATCACAAATTCATTATGAGTCTTAATACTACATCAGCAACAACCCTAGTTTCCGTCTGAAACACCCGGGTGTTCCGGACGGCTCTGACGGCTCTGGCGGAACCTCATACCCTCTGACGGAGAATCAGACGCGACCCGTCGCCCAAGCCATGGGTCGCATTCTATACCTCCCTTGCGGCGGCAATTATACCATGCCTCTTATTCTCGCGACGCATCGCGTTGTATTTTACGCTCGCCGCTCTGGCGTCACGCTTCCTTTACTTTGCGTCCGGAATGTGGTGATGTATACGCACCATCAGAACGACACGTATGTTACAATCTTCGCAGGGGTTGCAGTTATGCTGTAGCCATTTACACAACGCCTGGCGATGTTTATGCCTTTCTTCGGCCGATAGCCACATGCCGGACTCTCATTTGTGTTTAGCTTTGAGATGTTGTCACTTATTGCAATACAGTCTTCGCTTGGCATACATCGCTTACCGTTGCATTGGCTCCACCATTATCGTATTTTACATGTCTGAAATATACTGTCCAATCTTCACACTCTCTAGTACTATGCCTTCAGTCCTCCACATTCTGCGTTGATCCATCATCGGCTTGCGATGCTTCTTCCTCCTCATCCGCATCCGAATCATCGCCATCCTCGCCCTCATACCCGTCGACATCACTCGTTCCCAGGTAAAACCTCTCGCGTTCAGTCGCGGCCAGTCGTCGCCGGCTGGTGGTGGGAATGAGATCACTTTCGTCACCTTCATCTTCGAAATCCCCGCTGCCCCCTGGCATCCCGAAATGCAGTTCGTCATCTGTGCAATTGTTGTCTATCGGGATGTTTGGGTCAGTGCTTCCGATCTCAGGTTCCTCAAGCGCCACTTCGGAGGTCAAATAGTCAAGAAGAATAGCATTGTCAACACGCCCTGCTTCCATGCTGATCACCACAGCAGGCGTTGGGTTCTCCGCCTGCTTGATCTGACGCTTGACTGTGGCAAGAGTGTTGTGATACACCCTCTGCTGGTAGCTCTCCGGTAGTGTGTTCCAGGTATTCATCAAGAATGTATACGTGTCTGCAACGCGAGGCGGGGTTAACAACTTGCGACCCGTTACAGCGCAGCAGGACGCGATCTTACCACCGTCATTCTTGCAATTGAAGTAGTTCGAGCGATCAGGTCTGTCCGCTTTCAGCTTAGACTTGGAAGCTTTCGGATGAACACCTTTGTTTTTTTGCCACTCCAGGAGAGCATGGCGCGACGCGGTGCAGGTAAACATGATCAGTGGCGAGGGTATATGACCGTCCTCGTCGTCAATCATGGAATTATAAAATCCATCAGCATACTTACCGCGGTTATTCGCCCAATGATAAAATTTGATGTATATAAACTGCAGGATTGCTTCCGCCAGGAAGTA
>Ga0307512_10005187_pt1 | contig 13737 bp, 11 predicted proteins | sample 14_EM_MG_FD_200267 | JGI IMG/M metagenome (GOLD analysis project Ga0307512, IMG submission 200267) | Populus trichocarpa ectomycorrhiza microbial communities from riparian zone in the Pacific Northwest, United States - 14_EM | ecosystem: Host-associated > Plants > Roots > Unclassified | place... | reverse complement strand
GTCGGGGTAGATCTTGGCCGTCACCTTGCCGTCCCGCGTGATCGCTCCCCACGTGATGCGGTCCACGAAGGGGGTGATCTGGACCAGCGCGCCGTCCGTGCGGTCGAGGACGAAGAAGTAGCCGTTCTTGTCGAAGTGCCCGAGCAGCTTGCGCCCGTCCTGCTCGAACAGGATGCACTCGGCGATGCTGTCGTAGTCCCACAGGTCGTGCGGGGTGCACTGGTAGTGCCAACGGATCTGACCACTGTCCACGTCGACGGCGATGATGCTGTCGGTGAAGAGGTTGTCGCCCTCGCGGACGCCGCCGTCGAAGTCGGGCGCCGGGTTGCCGGTGCCGACGTACAGCAGGTTCGTCTCCGGGTCGAACGTGCCGGTGACCCAGCAGTTCGCCCCGCCCCGTGCCCAGGCCTCGCCGTCGGCCGGCCAGGTCTCCGAGCCGGGCTCTCCTGGCTTCGGCACCGTGTAGCAGCGCCACTGGTGCTCGCCGGTCTCGAGGTCGAACGCGTCGAGGTGGCCGCGTACGCCGAACTCGCCGCCGGAGCTGCCGACGATGACCATGTTCTTCACGACCAGCGGGGCGACCGTGGCGCTCTCCCCGGCCCGGACATCGCCGTAGGTCCTGTCCCAGACTCGCTTGCCGGTGGTGGCGTCGAGCGCGAGGAGCCGGGCGTTCGCCGTGACGAAGAAGACCTTCCCCGCGGCCACGGCGACCCCGCGGTTCACGTTCCCGCAGCACAGGGACACGTCGAACGGGACCGCGTGCTTGTACCGCCAGATCTCGACACCCGTCTTCGCGTCGAGTGCCCACACCCAGCCGTCCCAGCCGGAGAGGAACATGACTCCGTCGACGACGATCGGGGCAGCCTCGAACGAGTAGGTCGACGCGCCGGCGATCAGGCCGGTCGTGCCGGCCTGGAAGATCCATGCCGGGCCGATGCGTTTGACGTTCTCGGTGTTGATCTGGTCCAGCGGGCTGTACCGCTGCCCGTTGTAGGCGCCGTAGTAGGTGATCCAGTTCTGGGGTTCCTCGCGGGCATTGAGGATGCGTTCGTAGTTGAGGCCGGCCACCACCGGCGGCGCGACCTCCCCGCCCGCGACCTTGCCGCTCAGGGTGCCCTGGTCGACAGCCTCACCCGCGTCGACGTATTCGACGGTCATCTCGTACGCCTCCTTCCTATGGCCGCGGCTGTTCGGGACGGTCGAGGCGAGCTTCCGGCGGGGCGTCACCGAGGACGACGATGGCGCCGGTCAGCCCGCGGCCTTCGTCGTTGCCCGTCGGCGAGCTGAACCAGTAGTAGCCAGGTCCGTCGAGGTTGAGGGTCGCCCGTCCCTTCGAGTGGTTCACCAGCCAGATGAACTTCCGGTCGCCGTTGCTCGGCAGGAGTGCGCAGTGCGTGTTCTGGTCGTCATTGACGAGCTCGAGCTCGATGTCGCCGCCATGGGGCATGACCAGAATAGAAGGGTCCCAGGACAGCTCATCGGGGTTGATGCGAATTGTGGCCTGCATGCTGCCATCCGATCTCTCGGTGGCCTGACCAATACTTCCGGTGCCCAGCACTTGGCCCAGCGCTGCTTTGTTCTGTGCGTCCAACCCGATCTTGCTCAGCAGGTCGGATCGCTCCTGCGCGGTCGTCATCGGGGCCGCACACCTCCACTCGGCAAAAATGTTCTCCGAATTGGCCTCGAAATTGTTTTTTATTGCGTCGTTGAATGGTCGACCGCAAATCGGCAGTCACGAAACACGCTACGCTGGCTGAATTACACCGACAAGGGCGAGCGTCCATTCTGACCGGCCCGTGCCGTTCGTCCACGACCAGCTACCGTTCGCACCCGATGTGCGACCGCTGGGACGAGCGTGGGAGGCGGATCAGCCGAGGTTCATGACCTTGTCCCACGCGGCGACGAAGTCCAGCACGAACTTCTCCCGCGCGTCGTCGCTCGCGTAGACCTCCGCGACGGCACGCAGCTCCGAGTTCGAGCCGAAGACGAGGTCGACGCGGCTGCCGGTCCACCTGACCTCGCCGGTGACGCGGTCGCGGCCCTCGAAGGTTTCCGCGGAGGTCGGCCGCCATTCCGTGCCCATGTCGAGCAGGTTCACGAAGAAGTCGTTGGTCAGCGTCCCCGGCGTCGCGGTGAGGACCCCCAGTGGGGACTGCCGGTAGTTCGCGCCCAGCACCCGCAGGCCACCCACGAGGACGGTCATCTCGGGCGCGCTCAGGTCCAGCAGGTTCGCCCGGTCGACCAGCAGGTGCTCCGACGGCAGCCGGCTGCCTCTCCCACGATAGTTGCGGAACCCGTCCGCGACCGGCTCGAGCGCGGCGAAGGACTCCACGTCGGTCCACTCCTGCGTGGCATCCATCCGTCCCGGAGTGAAGGGGACCTGGACACTGTGACCCGCGGCCTGCTCGATGGCCGCGGCTCCGCCGAGGACGATGAGGTCGGCCAGCGAGATCGTCCCGGTGAAGGATTCCTGGATTCCTTCGAGGGTGCGCAGCACCCGCGCCAGCGTGTCTGGCTCGTTGACCTCCCACTCGCGCTGCGGCGCGAGGCGGATCCGCGCCCCGTTCGCCCCGCCACGCTTGTCGCTGACGCGGAACGTCGAGGCCGACGCCCATGCGGTGGACACCAGTTGGGACACCGACAGCCCCGAGGCGAGGATCTGGCTCTTGAGCGCTGCGATGTCCGCGGGCCCGACCAGTTCGTGGTCCACGGCGGGGATCGGGTCCTGCCAGATCAGCGGCTCGCGGGGGACCAGCGGGCCGAGGTACCGGTGGATCGGGCCCATGTCGAGGTGTGTCAGCTTGAACCAGACCCGCGCGAACGCGTCCGCGAGCTGGTCCGGGTTCTCCAGGAAGCGCCGCGAGATCGGCTCGTAGACCGGGTCCATCCGCAGCGCGAGGTCCGTCGTCAGAATCGTCGGGGCATGGGTTGTCGACGGGTCGTGGGCGTCCGGCACGGTGCCGGCCCCGCCGCCGTCCCTCGGGATCCATTGCCACAGACCGGCAGGGCTCAGCTCCAGGTCCCACTCGTAGCGGAACAGGGTCTCGAAGAAGCTGTTGTCCCATCTCGTCGGGGTGGGTGTCCACGTGCCCTCGAGCCCGCTGGAGATGGCGTCGGCGCCCTTTCCGGTGCCGTAGCGGCCTGTCCAGCCCAGGCCCTGTGCCTCGAGGGGAGCGCTTTCGGGTTCGGGGCCGAGGTAGGAGTCCGGGTCGGCCTTGCCGTGGGTCTTGCCGAACGAGTGGCCGCCCGCGATCAGCGCGACGGTCTCCTCGTCGTTCATCGCCATGCGCCGGAACGTCTCGCGGATGTCCCTGGCCGCGGTGAGCGGGTCCGGGACGGTGTTCGGGCCCTCCGGGTTGACGTAGATGAGGCCCATCTGGTCGGCGGCTAGGGGGTTCTCCAGCTCCCGGACGCCGCCGTGGCGTTCGTCGCCGAGCCAGGCACGCTCGGGACCCCAGTAGGTGTCCTCTGGCTCCCAGACGTCCACCCGCCCGCCGGCGAAGCCGAACGTCGTGAAGCCCATGGTCTCCAGTGCGCGGTTGCCCGCGAAGATCATCAGGTCGGCCCACGAGATCGTGCGGCCGTACTTCTTCTTGACCGGCCAGAGAAGACGGCGCGCCTTGTCGAGGTTCCTGTTGTCCGGCCAGCTGTTCAGCGGCGCGAACCGCTGCATCCCGGCGACCGGGCCGCCGCGGCCGTCGTGGATGCGGTACGTGCCGGCGCTGTGCCACACCATCCGGACCACGAGCGGCCCGTAGTGGCCGAAGTCGGCGGGCCACCACTCCTGCGAGGTCGTCAACACCTCGTCGACATCCCGTGCCACGGCGTCGAGATCGAGCGTCAGGAACTCGGCGGCGTAGTCGAAGTCCTCGTGCATGGGGTTGGCCACGGCGTTGTGCTTGCGGAGGACCGTCAGGTCGAGCTGTTTCGGCCACCAGGTGCGGTTCATCTCGGCGACTCAGATGTCCAGCGCGCGACGCACGGCCGGCGCGTTCCGCCGGGAGACCGGCACCATCTCGTTCGTCCGGTCGTCCATGACCAGGGACAGCTCGCCCTTGAGCCCGCGCTCGATCTCCCGGATGCGGCTGAGGTTGACCACATACCGGCGGTGCACCCGCAGGAAGCCGACATCCGCCAATTCGCTGTCGAGCTTGTCCAGGCTCAGCGCGGCGGCGCGCAGTCGGCCCTGGTCGGTGGAGAGCCACACGTCGTTCCCCTGCGACTCGGCGAAGGAGACCTCCGGCAGGCGCAACAGCACCATCCGGTTGTCGCGCATCGCGACCAGCCGGCGCGGCCGCGCCCGAGGGTGCGTTGGCCTTTCCGGCTCGGGCAACCGCGGGCCGTCGGCGACGCCGAACGAGACCAGGTTCCCGATCAGGTGACCGGAGGAGAAGACGGGCCGGATGCTGATCGACGTCGGCTCGTCGGCGAGGTGGGTGAAGATCTGTGTCGAGCCGACCCAGTCGGGATTGTGGGCCGCCTGCCTGCTGGCATACCGGGCGGCCGCGATCAGCTCCGGCAGCCCGGGGTTCCAGCGCAGCGTGGGGTCGACCGCCGGGGTGGCTGCCGGGACGCCGAGGAGCACGCTCGCCATGTCGTCGGCGATCACCACCTTGCCCGCGACGTCCACCGCGGCGAGCGTCGTGCTGGAGTGCGCTCTGGCGCGGGTGTACGCCGCGACCAGCTCGGCGCCGCTGTCCCTGGCGCGCCGCTTCAGCGTGTACTGGGTCATGGTTCCCGCGTTCGCCAGCCAGCCGCCCGCGGCCGCGGGAAGCTGGCTGCGCCAGCAGGAGATGTTCAGGACCGCGATCGGCTCCCTGGTCACCACGTCACGCACCGCGATGCCAGCGCAGACCCAGTTGTGGAACGCCTGGCACCAGTGTTCCGCGCCCCTGATCGACACCGGGCCGTGCGACTCGAGCGCCGTGCCCATGCCGTTCGTGCCGGCCGCGCACTCGGACCAGCAGAACCATGGCGCGAGGTTGGCGCCGCTGGCCCTGGCGAGCGTGGCCTGGTCACCCCACTCGGACAGGATCCGGCCGGTGGCATCGGTGATGGTGACGACGCCACCGATCGCGCCCACCTCGTGCGCCACGGAGGCGGCGCGAAAACCCAGCTCGGCGAACACGACGTCGTGCTCGGGCGTGTGGTCGAGCTCCGCGACGGCCACCGGAGCCTCCGTGAGGTGTGGGTCGACCCGGTACTGCTCCCGGCAGCGATGCCAGGAGATCGCCACCAGTGGCCGGACACCCGGGACCTGGTCCTCGCCCTGCACGAACCGTTCCCACGCCGCGAGCACGTTGCCGCTGCCCGGGTTCGCCGACATTGACTCAAGCCGATGTACGTCCCTCATGGTGGAGAACCGCCTTTGGTCCATCCCCAACGCCCCGACGGAGTGCGTGCGTCTTCCTGTTCGTCACCGCTGTGTCACAGAACCGGCACTTTCTTCCACCCTAGGGACCGTCGTCGAGCTGCGCACGTCCCTCTCTTTGGCTGTGTGCGCGAAAAGTCGAGAGGTCAGTGCTCGGACCGGTCTGTGGTGTCCGGGTCGGCGAGCTTGTTCAGGCCGGTCAGCCGGATCAGCGTGGTGAAACCGTCGTCGGTGCCTGGCCAGTGCGCGCGAACCCGGGCGAGGCCGGCACGGCGGACCATCGAGCGGAGCACGGCGGTGACGATGATGGCGTCGTCGGCGTAGCCGAGGACGGGGATGAAGTCGGGCACCAGGTCGATGGGGATGGCGAGGTAGGCCAGCAGCAGCCCGAGCCGGATCCGCACGCCGCGGGGCAGGGTGGGGTCCGCGGCCAGCCGGCGCACCAGGCGCAGCACGTCGGGCAGCACCCGCAGCGCCTCACGCAGGAGCCCGCCGCGCGGGCACAGGATCATCAGTGTGATCACCAACGCCAGCCAGGCGAGCACGAGCGCGCCGAGGACGCTGATCGTGAGGTCCCACCAGAACGAGCCGGTCACGAGCGAGCCACCGCCCACGGCCGCCGCGGTACGGGGGCGTGGAAGGCAGCTTCCTGCTGTCCCGGCATACGACGAGGCTAACGGCGCTACGGTGGCCCGCGCACGGGCTGGTCGCGATGCGAGGGAGAACAAGGTGCGAAGGACCCGACTCACGTTGTTCGCCGTGGTGGCCGCGCTCGGGACGCTGACGCTCCCGTCGACGGCGTCGGCCGACCAGCACGCCAGGGCGATGGCCGACCAACCGTTCGCCTCGGCGGTGTACGAGGCAACCCACAACAGCTACTCCGGCAACGTGGCGGGCGCCAAGAACTCCCTTACCTACCAGCTCGACCACGGTGTGCGGTACCTGGAGCTGGACATCCACGACAACGGCTACACGAGCCAGGGCGACTACTCGATCGGGCACGACGAGCCTGGCGACCAGGTCGACCACTCCGGCGGCAACCCGGCGTCCAACCGGCTGCGCGACTGGCTCGACGAGATCGCGTCGTGGTCGGCGGCGAACCCGGAGCACGCGCCGCTGGTGGTCATGCTGGACGTCAAGGACGACCTCACCGACAACGCCTCCTACGCGGAGGGCAACATGGCCGCGCTCAACGACGAGTTGGCGGCCGCGTTCGGCACAGGGCTGCTGCGCGCCGAGGACTACCGGACGGGATCGTCGGTGGACGCGCTACGCGGGCGAGTGCTCCCGGTCCTGTCCGGGGCCGCCGGAACTCGTGCCGCGTACGCGCGGGATGTCGGCGTCAACCCGGCGGTGGCGATGGACAGCCGGGGAAACGTCGTCGAGGTGCACGACTCCGGGTCCGGCACCCTCTGGTACTGGACCGGCCGCTACGACGGCGGCCGCGTCACCTGGCTCCGGCACGGCCGCTACGACACGGGCGTGACCCCCGCGGTGACCATGGACGACAACGGAAACGTGGTCGAGGTCCACAAGTCGAAGGACCACGACACGGTGTGGTACCGCGTCGGGCGCCTCCAGACGAGCGGCGAGATCAGCTGGTCGGCGAGCCACCAGTACGACAACGGCGTCCTGCCGACGGTGCGGTTCACCGACCCGGCAGGCGGCAAGCTCCGCGAGATCCACCGCAGCGCCGCCAACAACCAGAACTGGACCTGGAACGGCGCCCTGAACGCCGCGGCGGGCACCGTGAGCTGGAGCGGCAACGCGAAGACCAGCGACGCCCGCTACGACAAGACCACCAGCGGCAGCGTGCGCGTCTACACCGGCGCGGACGGCTCCACCCCGGCGCAGACGCTCCGGTACGACACCACCACGGTCACCGGCGACCGGATCCGCTACCAGCAGGCCGCGTTCGTCGAGTACCAGGACGGCGACAGCGCGGAGCTGCGACAAGGCGCCCTGTTCTGGGCCGCGCCGGCGTCCGACAAGGCGTTCATGGTCGCCGCGCGGCAGCAGGGCGCGCTCGTCCGGGGCTGGGACTTCGACTCGGCCGACCTGGCCACGACCCCGCTGGCCAACTATCCGGCCACGAACAATCCGTGGACCACCTGGTACCAGAACATGATGAGCGGAGCCGTGGAGTAGCTCGCCGATGACGTGGTCGTGCGCGCGTACTGGTGGCTGGTCGTAGCGCCCTTGGGGGTAGTTCGGGTTCGGCTCCCGTTTTTGTCGGTGGTCTGGTGCAGGATGTGGCCATGACTGTGACAGCACGCCTTGACCTGGCCATATTCGACGCGGCGGACATCGAGAAGGTCGGCTTGTTCTATGCCGAACTCACCGGATGGGACGTCGTGCGGAACGACGCCGACCGGTTCGGTGTCCGGGCTCCGGACGGCCAGGAGATCGAGTTCCAACGCGCGCCGGACCATGCCCCGCCGGATTGGCCAGGGCAGAAACGCCCCCAACAGTTCCACCTCGACCTGCAGACCGCGGACCACCAGGCGCAGGCCGAGCGGGCCGTCGGCCTCGGCGCCACCCGACTGGCAGACGGGCCGAACTGGGTCACGCTGGCCGACCCGGCCGGCCACCCGTTCGATCTGTGTCAGAAGGACGGTGTCGGCCCGGCGATGGGCCTGTTCGCGGTGACGATCGACGCCCCCGACGCATCGGGGCTGGCCCACTTCTACGCCGACCTCGCCGGCATGGAGGTCACCTACGACGGTCCGGAGGGCGCGCTCGTCACCGGTGGCGGCAGGAGCGTGATGTTCCAGCGGATCAGCGACTACAACGCGCCCCGTTGGCCGGATCCGGCGCATCCGCAACAGGCCCACCTCGATCTCCTCGTCGAGGACCTCGACACCGGCGAGGCCAGGGCGTTGGAGTTAGGCGCGTCCCGCCTGGAACCCAGCGGCGAACGCTACCGGGTCTTCGCCGATCCGGCGGGCCACCCGTTCTGCCTTGTTTGCTAGGACGCGTCACTCGCGGTTGAGTCCTGTGGGCCGCTGGTCCCAGCCGTCGGCGGTTGGGTGGTTGTCCGCCAGGCTGCCCGGAGGGCTTCGAGTTCGTGCCGGGGGAAGGGACGGCCCCAGAGGGTCTGGTAGCCGGCGTCGCCATGTTCGGTGGCGACGGCGTCGAATGCCCGGACGATGGTCCTGGCGAGGGTGGTGATCGGTTGTCGGCTGGACCAGATGACGGTTCCGGTGTTCTCGGGCGTGCTCGAGTCGGGTGCTTCGACCAGGCGGATGGCGACCGTGGCGCCGTCGCGGTGGAAGAACCACCGGTAGACGGTGGGTTCTGCCTGGAACTCGGCCTGCGTGTCGGTCTCGTACAGGACGACGCGAGCCACGGCGCTCAGCAGTTGCTCGGGACCATCGGTGACGTACGAGGCGATCACCTCGGCGTCGGCGTGGTCATCAGCGACGGAGCAGAAGGCCCATCCGTGGTTCCGCACTGTCCAGATGAGCCGCATGCCGGCCATGCTCGCAGGCGCGGACGCCCGGTCGCCATCTCGTTACGCCCACCATCCCTGACGGCGAGGGGAAATGGTCGGCTGGGACGACCCGAAAGGCAACAACCTGCCACACCCGAATGGCCGCCGCGACCTTCGGCGGCGGGTTCGTCGTGCACAAGACCTTGCTCGCGAGGCGAATCACCGTTCCCGTCCAGCTCCTGTTCCCGTGGGACGACGAGCACGTCGACCGCCAGTCCGCCCCAGCGTTCGACGCCTTCGCCTCGAAGGAGAAGACGTTGCACGCCAACCAAGGCGACCACCGCACCATGAGAGTCCTTGTGCCGCAGGAGAATTTGTCGATCGGCGACCATGTCCGTGGGAACCGTGGCACTATCGACTGGTTACCACGAGTGGTGAACACCGGTACGAGGAGTTCCCGATGACGCAGCCGCACGATCAACCGCCGGAGTCCGTTCCGGCCATCGGCGAGCACCCCCAGCCCGACGAGTCCGTGCCGGCGCCACGTCTCGACCCGGCGGCCGGCCACCAGGGACCGGCGGTTGGCCACCAGGGACCGGATGGGTATCCGGCGATGCCCGTCTATCCCCAGTACGGCTGGTACCCGCAGGCACCGGGATTCGGCGGCGCGGGGAGACCGATCCACCGGCCGGGGGCAGCGATCGCGGCCGCCGTGTTCGCCTTCCTGCAGGCCGGGATCACCGTCATCGCCACGGCGATCATGGTGATAGTGGTGACCACGGTCAGCGACACCGGCGCCGGCGGGCTCGGCACGCACACCAGTGGGGTCGGCACGTACGTGATGATCGTCGGTTGGGCGGTCGCCGTCATCCAGCTCACCGGCTCGCTCCTGCTGATCGTCGGTGGCATCCGGCTCGTGCTCGGCAGGGGCCGCGCAGCGTTGATCTCCGGGATCGTGCTGGAGCTGATCATCAGCCTGGGCTACCTGGTCATGGCCGTGGTGGCGAACAGCGCCCAGGGCTCCTCGGAGTTCGAGTCCGTCCTGCGGAACGTCTCTCAGTTCTTCGTGGGCATGGTTGCCGACGGCGGGGCCGACGCCCAGGCAGCCATGCTCCCGGCAATCATGGTCATCGCGGTGCTCCTCGCGATCATGCCGGTCGTGAGCCTGATCCTGTCGGCGGTCGCTCCAGTTGGCTACTACCTTCGCGAGACCTATTTCCTCCGGCATGGGTTCCGGGAAACCCGCACGGGGTGACCAGGAACCGTGCCGAGATCGGGAAGCACCGGTCGGCGTCCACCCACGCCGACGTCGTCACCTCGGCCAGAAGCGGACGTTTCCTACAGCGCCGCGGTGAGGTCGACTTCGACGAGCTGGCCGGGGAACCCGAGTTGTGCGACGCCGAGCAGGGTGCTCGCGGTGGTGAACGCCGCCGCGATCGGTGACTGGTTCAGCCGATCCCACGTGGCGGAAAGGGCGGACCTGTCGTCGCTGACCACGTAGATGACCGTGCGGACAACCTGGTCCGGCGTGGCGCCGACGGCGGTGAGCGCGGTCATCGCGTTCGCGGCGATCTGGTCGATCTGGGCGTTGAGGTCGCCGTCGCCGACGAGTGTGCCTGATGCGTCGAGTGGGCACTGTCCTGCCAGAAAGGCGGTGCGCCCGGCCTCCGCGATCGTGATGTGGTGGTAGCCCGGTGGCGTGTGGAGCTGGTGCGGGTTGATTCGGGTGATCTTCGTGGCCATGCGGTCAAGCATGCCTCAGTCGATATGGAGCACGGCTTTGCCACCGATTCTGCGCCGCAGCAACGCCTCGATCGCCGTCCCGTGTTCGCGCCAGGAGACCTCGAGCTCGACCTGCCCATCGAGTCGACCTTCGGCGACGAGACCACACAGACGCCGCAGGTCGGTGGCCGCGCTGGCATGGCGGGTCAGCTCGTCGAACAGGTTGAGCGTGTAGATCCTCGCGCCGGGCGCCCGGTCGAAACGAGCGGCTCGGAAGGTGACCGTCTCATCGGGATGCTGGGTCGCGAGGTTCACCACGACCCCGAAGGCGGACAGATGCTCGATGGCACGCCCGAAGGTGGCGCCTCCGACACCATCGACGATCAGGTCGAAGTCGGCGTCAAGGCGATCGACGACCTCGCGGGCACCCAGTCGACGCAACGGCTCCACCGCCGCGGCGGTGTCACGCACCAGCGCGGTCACGTACGCACCAGCGGCGCTGGCCAACTGGACCGCCATGCGCCCCACACCACCGGTGGCACCCGTGACCAGCACCCGTTTGGCCAGCAGGAAACCGCCCACCTCCAACGCCCGCAACGCCGTCAAACCAGCAGTGGGCAACGCGGCCGCCTGCGCATCCGGCACCTCACCCGGAAGCTCCGCCAGCCAGGAAGCCGAAACCGCGACCAACCGCGCCCAAGCGCCACCCCTGACCAGTCCCACCACCCGCGCACCCGTCGGCGGCCCACTGCCATCAGCAGCGGCACGCTCCACCACACCGGCCACGTCCCAACCGACAAGAGCCCCCTCGACACGACGAGTCAGATCGACGACCTCACCCCGGTTGAGCGACGACGCCACGACCCGCACCACAGCCTGATCAGGCAACGGCACCGGATCGGCCACCTCACGAAACGCGACGTGCGGGGCGGCACGAGCGGCGGTCAAAGCCAACACACTCACACCCTAGGCATCCGGCACCGAATCGGGAGTCGCGAACTCCGGCGGCTGGTTCTCATGTCCTCGGGATCGCGCCCTCCTTGGTCCGGCCTGCCGGCAGCGCCGCCGCCACCGGCGCGAGCACGGCACAGATGGCGATCACCGCGGCGACCGGCGCCCAGGGCACGCTGACGAGAACAGGACCGGCCAACTGCGCGAGCGCCACGGACAACCCAAGCAGCCCGAGCGTGGTGGTGACGGCGGCCAGGACCACGCCGACCGCCACCACCAGCAGCGCCTCGGCCATGACATAGCGCAGGACCTGGGGCTTGGTCGCGCCGAGCAGGCGCAGCGCGCCACGTTCGGTGGCCCGGTCGCCCGCCGCCATCAGCAGTGTGTTGACGAGCGCGATCACGGTGTAGCTGAGCATGATGCCGAGCACGGCCAGCAGACCGAGGCGGCTGGCGGTCGCACTGCGTTCCGCGGCGGTCGCGGCCCAGGCGGTTCTGGTCACCGCGCGGGCTTTGTGTCCCTTCGTGGCCGCTGCCAACGCCTTCTGCACCTCGGCGGTGGCGGCGCCGGGACGCAGTTTCACGTACGCGACCGAGGGCGAGGCGGAGAAGGCGTGCGCCCGGGTGACATAGGCGTCGGCGACGGAGTCGGGACCGAGCAGCGCGACGACGGTCAGGGCGACCTGGCTGCCGTCGGCCTGCCACATTGTCACCCGCTGCCCCAGGTCCAGCTCCCACGTGGTGGAGACCGCGATCGTGTCGTCCCGCAGTTCCGTGAGGTCGCCGGCGGTCACGGGCACCGACAGGGTGGCCGCGAGCGTGGCGGGATCCACCGCCTCCGCCTGCCGCTTGATGAGTTGGGTGCCCTCGCCCTCGAGCGTGTAGAGGCTGGTCGAGGTCACGGGGGTGACGTCGACACCGGGGATCGCGTCCAGGCGTTCGACGAGCTGCCGGTCCAGCCCCGCGGCGCCGGTGGGCTGCACCACGTAGTCGGCCAGGACGGGGTTGGTCCGCATCGCGGTCTTGGTGGCGTCGGTCATGGCGGCAGCGCCGAGCAGGGTCGCGGTCAGTGCCACGGTGATCATGACCGGTGCCGCTGTGGCGGCGGTACGCCGGGTCGAGGCGGCGGCGCCCGCGGCGACCACGAGGCCGCCCGCGCCGCGCGACCGTCCGAACGGGACGGCGAGCAGTCGCGTGACGGGCCGGACGAAGGCCGGCGCCAGCAACCCGCCCGCGGCGATGAGCAGCATGACGATCGGCATGAACGTCTTGTTGTTGGTCGCGCCGGCCGGGTCGCTGACGGCGTTCACGACCATGCTGATGACCGCGACAGCGAGCAGGCCGCCGCCGGCGAGCCAGCGTCCGATCGTCATGGCCTTCGGCTCCACCGCAGACTCGCGCAGCGCCTCCGCGGGCCGCACCCGGCCCGCCCGCCTGGCGGCGGCCACCACGCCGAGCACGGCGACCAGCACACCGGCGCCGAACGCGACGTAGGACGGCGCCGAGGACGTGGCGGGCACCAGCCAGTCAGGCGCCATCCCGAGCGTGCTCAGCCAGTCCAGGATCGGTCGGGTGGCCAGCGGGCCGGCCACCGCGCCGAGGGCGGCGGCGATGATCGCGACCAGGAGCGCCTCGCCGTACACCATGCGCCTGACCTGGCCCGCGGTCGCGCCGGTGGTGCGCAGCAGGGCGAACTCACGCTGGCGCTGCCCGACCGCGAAGGCGAACGTGGAGGACACCACGAACATGGCGATGAACGCCGCGAAACCCGCGGCGATGCCGACGATCGTGTTCGTGTCGTTGCGGGCCTTGTCGTCGGCCCCGCGGAACGGGTCGAGCAACGCCCGGTCCTGGCCGGTCAGCACCCTGACCTCGCCGGACACCGCCGGGACCCCGCCAGCGGGGGTGGCCGCCGTGCCCAACGCGGCACGCACGTCGGCCACCGGCGTCCACAGGGCCAGAGCGTCGATCCGCGGGGACAACGCGGCGGCCCGGGAGTCGGTGAAGAACACGGTGGGCTGCGGCCCCGCCGAGGTGAGCCCCACCACCCGGTACGTCCGAGCCTCCGCCGCGGTCACCACGGTGACTTCGTGACCCACGCGGGCGCCGGCGGTGACCACGATCTCGTCGTCGGCGGCAGGCGACCTGCCGGAGGCGAGTCCCTGCGGCGCGGTCCTGGCGGCGGACCACGGACGGCCGACGGCGGGCGGCCCGCTGTCGAGCTGGGCGGGAAAGATGCGGTCCACGACCGCCTCGGGGAA
>Ga0307512_10005186_pt1 | contig 13737 bp, 15 predicted proteins | sample 14_EM_MG_FD_200267 | JGI IMG/M metagenome (GOLD analysis project Ga0307512, IMG submission 200267) | Populus trichocarpa ectomycorrhiza microbial communities from riparian zone in the Pacific Northwest, United States - 14_EM | ecosystem: Host-associated > Plants > Roots > Unclassified | place... | reverse complement strand
CATCCTCTAGCTTCTCCGTCCACCGAAAACAACGGGCTGCGGGTTGTCGCCGGCGGATATAAACAGGCCCAACCCTTCCTCTCCCCGCCTCATGGTTGTGGCAACAGCAAACGTCCCTTCGGCCAGTCCCTGTCAGGTTTTCAGTGCCATGAACTAGTGATGTTCCATGCTCAAAGCGCACCCGCTTCACCAGCCCCCGCCATCGAAAACCCTCCTCGTCAAGACGTTACATGCCACCCATATCTCTGCAGGTACCCTATTCATTTCCACCGGCACCTGTGGCCACCGTCGCGTCCGCCAACTCACTCCCGCCATTGGCAAACCATCTGACAAACTTCCCGCCTAATTCCAGTCCTGCTGACAATTCCACCCCCAGGGCCCAGCGGCGTCCATTTGCCGCAATTGCCTCAAGCTGCTCCTTCGCCGCCTCATTACACACCCCCGAAGCGCCGGTGCAACCACTCGATCCGCCGCCGTTGGCTCCAGTAGGCCTGACGCCACCTCGTCGTCATTCCGTACACTCCATACCTCCTCCGCGGCCGTGCGACTGTCGAAACCTCCACCGCCTATCCCGCGGGGTCGACGACCGAATAATAATGTTGTGTTGGCTTTCCCCATGGCACGGCGGGCGCCGCCACCTCCGCCGATACCCCCGGAGGAGGTACTCTCGCTGATAGAGATGGCGGCGCAGTCGTCCGACCTGTTGGATATCTACACGGCGCTGCAACGGCTATTACCGCGGGAACGGCGGGACGAGGCTTCATGGGCGAATCTAGCGGTTTACCGTCCGCTGAAAAATTTGATATTAAGGCTGCTGGGTCATATCGTTGGTGATGAAGGGAAGACACCGGGGTTGCCGAAGCCACTGGAGTTGATTTCGCAACTGGATGCCCTGGGTATGGACGTGAGGAAACATTTCCTTGTGGTGCTTTCACGGAAACTAGCGGCTGAGGCCCCCGCGGAAGAGATACTACCAGTGTTTGAGGCGGCGGTGAAGTCGCAGGTGAAGAAACCAGAAGATATTAAACTATCGGATGTCGAGAAATTATTCAGTGGGGCCGATGGGGAACGATTATACTGCATGTATTTGTATCTACACCATTTGGAGGCATCCTCTCCGGCGTTGGCGGCCATCGACGCCCATAGTGCGCCCTACCACCGGCCAACTCGCGCACAAGTCACCACAGCACTACGGCTGATCCGCGGCCTCTCTCCACGACTGGCGCAACAACTTTTGGAGCTTCTAATCACACTAAAATTGCGAAACATGCTCAAAGAACATTACGCCCGCCTACGGCCTGTTCTGAAACGCTTCAGGGAAACCAACGATTTGTCTGGTCTGAAGAGTCTCTACCGCTCCATCCGAGCGCTCCGGCCATCTCCCACGCATGAGGGGATCTACGCATACTTCATCAATGCGTTCATAGGTTTCTGGCGATCCCAGGACATGGCACTGCGGGTATGGGAAGATATGATAATAAGCGGGATCACGCCCACCGCTAAAAGCTGGAACGCACTCCTCCGCTATGGCCACGGCCGCGACCGCACCGCCCTTTTAGCCATCTGGAAGCGGATGGTCCTCTCTGGCGTCGTCCCAGATGTGCACTGCTGGACAACTCGGATCCACCTCCAAATGCTCGCAGATCAGGTCCAAGACGGTCTCGACTCCTTCGAACAAATGATCGAAGCAGGCGTCAACCCCACCACCGAGACAATAAATGCTGCCATAGGCGGTCTTCTCAGTTTCAACCGTTTCGACGAGATCAACCAGGTCGTCTCAATGGCCGATCATCTCGGTGTCCCCGCAAACATTATAACTTACAATACACTTCTCCGCGGTATGCTCCGCCGTCAAGGCGCCGCAACCGAAGTCATCCCACTTCTCGACTCCATGCACGCCCGTGGTGTGCCCCCGGATGTTTATACCTTCACCATTGTACTCGATGGCCTGTACAGAGCCGCGCGGGTGGCCACAGCCGCCTCCTGGAAATACTCCCTAAGTGATGAGCCACCCCCCTTCCCCGACGCCCCTAGCTTCTCCTACATCCTCGAACTCTTCCGGTACATGGAAGGTCTGGGGGTCGATGCGAACGTAATGACGTACACCGCATTGGTTGGCGGCCTCCTCGACACCGGCAACCTCGCTGCCGTCGATATAGTGCGCCGCGTCATGGCCCGCAAAGGTGTGATCGGCAATGCGGACTTCTATACGGTGCTGATCAAGTCCGCCTTCCAGCGCTGCGACATCGACGCCGCGGACCGCTACGCAGAGGAAACCGCCCGCCTCCGGGTTCGCCGCGATCACATATTCTGGATGGAGCTCATCTGGGGGTACGCGCAGTCCGGCGAAACGGTCAAGATGACGGCGGCGATCGAGGCGATGAAGAGGGAGCCGGTACGCATGGTCATCACTCTCAAGGGCCACGTCACGATCCTGCGTGCGCTCGAGAGAAGAGGGGAGAGGATCATCGCGAAGGGTATCGTCGAGGATGTGGTTAGGGAGTGGGAGGCGCCCCCGCGGCTACCTGACGCCCCCGATGTGCCGAGTAAAGTCGAGATAGAGTTTTGGAGCGTTGTGGCGAAGATCGGCGGGACCGGATGGATGTCGGCGCTGAAGGAGGAGGCGGGTCTGAAAGAGGCGAAGGATAGGGAGGAGATCGCGAAGGATCAACTGCAGCGGGTTGTGGATATTGTTGGCGTCAGGGAGGGAAGGAGTGTATAATATTGGTTAGCGGTTTTACCACGACGACGGGACGGAATGTGTGTATTTGTAGACCAAGTTAGACCTCGGGATGGTGGGATGAGAGTGTAGGAGAGTAACCAGCGTCTCAATTTGAAGCACGAGCAGCAGCAGAGTGCTCCTGTTTTCGGGATCCAACGAATCAACGAATATCCAATCAACGAACTACAAAAACCAAGAAACGGGCATTATGCAACATGACAGTAGACATCGAAAAGAATACAAATCTGCCCCCACTCCATTGCTCGTCACTAGTACACCTGTCCCCCGATCGGCTGCCCCTGTCCCTGTCCTTGCTGCCGCCTTCCGCCCTCAGCGAGCACATGTCCGCCAGCACGCAACTGCTTTAGATCTGCAAACCATGGGTGCCTCAACGCATCCTTCGCGCTGACCCTCATCTCGGGTCTCAACTGCAGCATCCTACTGAGCAAGTCCAATCCCAAGGGATCTATCTGCGGTAGAATCATGCGCAACTCCTGCGTCGCAAACACGTGGAACGTATTCCTGTACTCGGGATACGCGCTGATGCCCGGCCACGTGCGCTCGCTCGGCGTGCCCATCAGACGGAAAATCTTCTGTAGCTGGTCTTCGTTCGTGGTGCCGGGGAAGAGGGGCCGACCGGTGTACATCTCCGCCATGATGCATCCGGCGGACCAGATGTCGATGCTGGTGTTGTAGGTGCGCGATCCCAGGAGCACATCGGGCGCGCGGTACCACAGGGTGACGACCTCGTTCGAGAACGTGTTGACCGGAATCCCAAACGCCCGCGCCAGACCAAAGTCCGCGAGCTTGAGCTGGCCCTTGTTGTTGATCAGCAGGTTCTGCGGCTTGAGGTCGCGGTGCAGCACGCGGTTCTCATGGCAGAACGCGATCCCCTGCAGGAGCTGGTGAGTAAAGCTCTTGATCGTAGGGTAGTCGAGCGCGCCGCGGTCTCCGCGCTGGTCCATGTACTTCTTGAGGTCCCGGTCCATATATTCGAACACGAGCATCAGTTTCGACTCCGTGTGGATCACGTCGTGGAGCGAGACGATGTTGTCATGTTTTAGTTCCTTCATCAAACTGATCTCGCGGATTGCTGTCGACGGCGTTCCCTCCTCGCTGTCAAGATGGATCTCTTTGAGAGCGACAAGATCACCGGTTTGTCGGTTGCGCCCTTTGAATACCTGTTTTTCAGAAAGAAAGGGGATCAGCGACCACCTCTTCCGCACGCGCTCTCCTCTATATTTCGATTTCGCAAATAGAAAGCATACCGTCGCATACGTTCCCTCTCCCAACTTCTCCAGCTGCTGGAAGCTGCTGGGATGCCGTTTGTTATCCATCTCGGAGTGACGTCTGAATACCGGTTTCTTTTCGGTAGTATCCCACAGCAGCGATGCAGCTGTGGTGAGAGGAGTAGCTGTATGCGAGGCGGCCGCGGTCGTTGTAGTGGCGGAGGCCGAGGTCGTCGTTGTGAGAACCGTTGTTGCCAGGTGGGGAGCCTGAGGGTTAGAAGTGGCGGATCAGTGGCGAACTGACTAAACTATGTAGTTATTTTTAGCGACCAGAGTTTGGCTTTGTGCAGGCGGTAACTAAACATGAAGGTTGTTCCGTCACGGATTCGTTTGAATTGTAGAGGTGAGACAATGAGACGGGAAGTTAAACTAGTAATCAATTAAGTACCATTTGCGACTCGGTATCGGGGGTATTTGAGTGGCGATGATGGTCATGACTCATGACTCACGGCAGAGGGAAACGGCTCATAGAAACAGAAAGAAACATGGCAGCGACAAACCTGCATCAACAGCTACACAGCATAGATATATCTCGAATTTTCACGATCCGACCAGAATTCTACGCTATTCCGAAAAGATTCTCCACCTCCTCCGTCAGAAAGCAAAACCGAATTTGGCAACAACAAAACAGTGTATAAGACGGTGGGAATACTTTCTTACACACTTCACAAACCCGGTAACTGAATCCACTCCATCATGGGATGTACATGGCAAGTGAAAGAAACAACCACCTTTTCTTTCGTTGGCTTTAAACAATGGTCATTGTTATGAAGGAAAGGGAGTGAAAAAGCAGGAGAAGAGGAAGAGAGAAGAGGGCTCGTCAGCCATGGTCGTGAAAGAAAACAAGTACGGCGTCATTGTGGAATACGAAATGAAGAGAGAAAATATGTAGCAGAAAAAACCCCTTCCCGCACACCGCAAGCTCCCGAACCCATCTATACTTTTAGGAAGGAAAAAAGAGAGAAAATGGCAGAGAGAGAAAAAAAATAGATTTCCCAGCAATCAACCATGCCTGAAGAGAAGAAACGGAAACAACTGACAGCTACTATATCCCCCTCCCTCTGCTACAGAGAACTCTTCTTCGGGAATCCAACACCCTTGACCGCATCCTCGTCACAGAACCAGCTTACCCTCTCACCGCCGCCCATGTTGACCAACGCGCACGGCAGGACCTCACCTCCCTCAATCTCCGGGTGCGTGTCGAAGATCCTCTTGAGCACCTCCTGCTTTCCAGCGCCAGTCGCCACGAACGCAATCTTGAGGGCATGCGTGACGACGGGCAAGGTGAGGGTGATCCTCTTAGCGGGTGGCTTCGGGCTATTCTCGATAGGAGCGACCCATGCCACATCCTCGCGTAGCAGCTCGTGGCTGGGGAAAAGCGAGCATGTGTGACCGTCGGGACCGCATCCGAGCAGCATCAGGTCGAACATGGGGAGCTTCACGGTGTCCCTGGCGGCGAAGTGCTTGACGAGCGACTGTTCATAGACGTCGGCGAGCTCCTGGGTGTCGTTCAGGAGCGACTCGTCGATGGTGACGACCGTCGGCTTAGCGTTGCCCGGTATCTTCGAGAGGAACTTCTCCTTGAGCAGCGCATAGTTGGAGTCCTCGTGGTTGAGCGGCACCGCGCGCTCGTCCGCGAAGAAGATCTCCCAGCTGGCCCATTTGCACTCGGCGGAGTCAAGCAGCTCGCTCGACGAGAGCATCGCCGGGAGAGAGCCGCCGGATACGGCAACGCGGAACTTGAGGTGACGTTTCAGCGCCGCATCCTGCGCTTTGATGATGTAACTGGCAAGGCTGGACTGCAGTGCAGATATGGAGGGGAAAGCGTATAGCGAGGGCTGTTTCGTCATCGCCGCAGTGGTCGTGATGGTGGGTTGTGGGGGCAAGGCAGGCGGAAAGGTTGATGGTTGAGTGTAAGTTTTGGGGGGCTGTATGTACTGTAGGTATGGTATGGTGCGTTTTCAAGATTCGAAGGGAAGACGAGGAAGGAAAAGACAGCCTCTGCGATAAGGAAAATGAGATGGGGCCTGGAGATGAGGGGCTTGGGCTAACAAGGCTCACTTAGTCCGAATGTGACGTAGAAGAAGGGCGGGAGAACTTTAGATAGTCTAGTCTATCTACTCGCCCTGCAGCTTCGGTTTCTGCAGGCGTCTGTGGTTGCCTTCTCTTCTTTACATATCACCCCTCCACCCCTTCCGCTGGTACATACATAACAAAAAAAAACGGCGTTTCTTGATGGTGGAGGAATGTTGAAGCAGTGCTGATTATAAGGAAGCCAGCAGTTTCGGAGTGCTTTTTTTTTTGTTTATTCGTACTCGCATACAGCCTAACTACTTATGTAGATACTAGAATATGGCGGCGCACTTTTTTATTTATCCAGTTTCCCGTCCGCTGCCCGCGCGAGGCGGCACGTTGCAAGCTCCCCTGCTTTCCGCCCCGAAGCTGTAATGCGCACCAAAGAGATTATCTATGCACAGAGGAAAAGAATCCGAACAAAGGGAAAGAGCAAAGGAAATCGCGTCCCGCCAATCCTCATCTGCAGCTCCTCCCCGGCACCCAATTCCCTCCACCTCCGTCCTCCTCTCTTCTCCCCGTTCCCTGTGCTCCCTGCGCTCCCATTCTGACAGCTCAGTTTCGGCAGTGCGGGGTTTAGGTGACTTTTAAATGGGTAAAGATTCTATAGCAAAAAAAATGGCATTTCTTGATCCGGGAGCAGTCCTTGTGTGTGACGAATGTCCGTATTAGTTAGTGCTGGGATTACATGACGCATTGAAGTTGACTTCGTAATGTCGAGATGCTGGTATTGGTTTCGAACGCTGGCGAGCTTCTGTGAAAGCCTAGACGAAGGTTCATGCAGCCTTTGAAAAAAAATGCCCCAGAATTCCAGTGTGGGCAAAGGCAGCAGCCTTCCCGCATGGCAACCGAATCGTGTAAACAACAAAATTGAAGTCAAATAAAAGCACATACAGAAAAGAAGAAAGTTGCTCATCGTAAACCCATACACACAAGGGACATGATACTCATAAGAAGCGCATGGCAAAGGGATTCCACCACCGGCTATTGCTCTCAGATCGCGTCATAGGGTCGACTTCATCTATTGATACAACCAATTGTCCATAATCATCGTCAGGCTCTTTATGTATATGGTACGGAGCTGCAGCGAGGCACGATTGAGGGGTCGACAGAGCAAGTGTCACGGCCCGCCACCTCGGCTCGGACATGCCGAAGAAAGGAACACAGGTGACGGAATACGGAACCTGAGTCAGAAATGGACGTCATCTGAGTGCGGGGCGACGGATATCTTATCTCCAGGCAGTCATCGCCCACACTACATACGCAACAGCTTGTCGGTCTTATCTTGTCTTGTCTCGTCTTAACTTATCTTGTCTCGTCCGTGCTCCCAGCCCTTTAATTGCTGTCCTCCGCCTTGTCTTCGCCGCCGTACATGGCCGATCTTGCCTTGCCTCGCCCGCTCGCTGGCGCCCCTGCTTCACTTGCGCCCGCTCAGCCTGGTCATCCGCGGCACCGTCTGCACAACCGCATCTCCTGCTCTCTTCCGTCCGCAGACCCACTCCTGAGTCCCAAGCTCCCACGCCGGTCGTATATGTAGCAACAACAAACACTATGGGCGACCAGAACGACTTCCAACACTCCAATGAGTTTTCTCCGTGGGACCTGCGACTTCATCCGTGAACCCACCCGTTTGTTTGTCCCTCACCGTCTCCACTGCTCAGTTCTTAGATGTTTGGGATGATGCAAACCTTCAAGACCGGGCCTCGCCAACGATTGGGGCTCGTTACATCACGTATCCGACTGCAAGAGATCATCCTCGGCGTCAAGCTTGTGGATGAAGTTTTCGAGAGCTAGAGTGGATTTGAGAATACAACCGATGTCCGATGCAACCTCTTCTCGCCAATCGCTACGTCCCTTCATGGTATCGTGACAAGCATTGAACCTTTCCATTAGCGTACCGGCATCTGCTATCGAGAAACAATCACCCTCACAGCAAGACTATAGTTATTGTCATATGTAGCTCTTTAACTCCTAATGGCGCTACCCCAGGCTGACACTTCGTGGCTTGGGTGTGTTGCCTTCCGGAACAAAATTTCTGTAGCTATCGACTCTGGAAGTCTCTCCCACTTTAAACTTCGGTATGACGATGCTGACGGCTTACCAGCCTGTGCACTTAAGTACACACTTCTGTCGACTCCATGGATGATTTATTGTGAGTATTCGCCTTTCTTCTGCATGACGACTGACTGGTCCAGATCCCCTAATTGAGCACTTCAGGATTCTTCTTTCTCGACTGTACTACTTGTTCACTTACTTGAGAAGAACTTCGTCACCCCTCATGTACATACATACATGGTACATATTAAGGATTGCAACGGAAATCAGACTACAACCGTGGCTGGAGGTGGGTAGCGATGGCTGGACTGCGCAAGGGAAGCGCCAGGGGTGGGTAGTGGAGGTACTGGAAAGGAGGGCTGCCGAGCACGTGATATATAATTGAGTAGGCAACAAATCATCTTCAGTACATACATCAGAGTCACAGAGCAGCATTGCAACGGATGAGCGCAGAAGTAGTAGCGAACTAAGGCAGCATGGATAAAACACTTCCTGCCTATGCGCATCCCGTGATAGCTAGCAGTTACAGTAATCGAACTGCGATTACACCCGCCGCAATCCGGTTTTAAGTACCAAACGTCGAATTTTTTGCAGGTCCGGAACAATTCCGCATCAGTTCCTTCTTCTTTACGACAGTGAGAGATGCATATCGGTTCAGCCGCAGGGCCGTCGCTGGTGGGGATGGATAGCACTGCGCTCTCACATCGTGTCCGAAAGGGGGAAAAAAAAAGTTTATGTATGTCTCTGCACGTACCGTTGGAAGGCAGGTCCATCACCGCCGCCCTGGCCAGGCGAGAGATGAGTAGTGTACCTAGGAGACCAGCTGCCGTCGATCGCCATACGATGATACAAAGATGGTGTGACGTGATAGGCGGTGGGGGGGCGGCTGGGCGGCAATAGGAGTGCTGTCCACTGCATTTTTTTTTGTCATTAATCGCGTGCGACCTATCTAGATCATGACGACGTACACACTAGATACCGGTTCCTGTCCACTGTCGGCCGCACGTCCGCGGCCCGTCGGGGGCGGGGGCCGTGGGGGCCGCGGCATAGGAAGATGGTAAATCTGACGGCCTAGATAGACACTTGTTACTCACAGACAGCAAACGAAGGACCGATCAGTTACGCCACCAAAAACGAAAGAAAATACCAAACCCCAAATTCCCATCCAGTAGGCAGGTGCGGGGCCGGATGCATCGTCCGCATCTCATCATGATCTCTATCTCTCTAGTCTACCCGTCCTTCTTGCTCATCTTTACAAACTCGTTGGCAGCAACGACTCCCTTGCCCACGAAGCGCACCTGCACCTTCCACATTCCAGCCACATCTGCAACACTGGTCCGGACCCTGTCCTCTACCTCAGTCAGCTCCCCCATTGTCCGGCCTTGATCCACCGCCACCGTTATCGTCAGCAGGTAGTTCTGCCCACTCTTGATCCCGTCCACTGATATCAGTTCCTCTCCCGTCTTAACGACCTTCTCCGCTACTTCGTCTTTGACTTCGCGGTCGATGCCCGCATCAGCGAGCTCCTCCAGGGCTGCCCTAGTGTTTCCAGCGCCAGCTTGCACCACCATGGCCGCCACAAGTAAGCCGCCGACCGGATCCATCCACGAAGCATTCGGGAGCACGTTCGCGCCCGCAATCGCTACCAGTGCCACGATAGCAGTGAGGGAGTCCACTCGGTGATGCACGGCATTCGACGCCAGCACCGACGACTTCTTCATCTTTGCGATTTTCATCGTCTTGCGGTAGAGCCACTCCTTCGCACCGATCGAAGCCAGTGCTAGCCATGCCGCGTTGATCGACGGGATTTCGTGTGAATGTTCGTGCGCGTGTACGTGAGGGAGATAGTGTGCGAGCGCGGGCGCGAAGTCGCCGACGAGGTGGAGTAGAGAGCCATAGCCTGAGAGCGCTTGAGCATTACATTCGCGCGGGACGGGAGGAGGGGGAATAACCCATCGCCACGCCACCTAGGAGTAGGAGGGAGGACACGCCCAGCGAGCCCAGTGATTCGATCTTGCCGTAGCCATTAGGGAAGCGGTCCGTTGGCGCCTTGAGCGCGAATGAAACCGTCGCCAGCGTCATAATGTCCGAGACCATGTCTGTCAACGCGTGAAACGCATCTGCGATCTTGATTCCCGCCCCCAACCGTCAGCTCCGACCAATTTTGTGACGCGAGAACGAGTGGAACAATACCAGAGCTTGGGAATTGAACACCCATCCGCCGAGCCCTTTGGTGACCACCATTCCCAGGTTCACGAACAACCCTATGCGTGTTATCCGCACGCCAGGATCTGTCTTGTCCTTGCTGGTAAGGAAGGGATCGGCGCCATGATGGTGGTGGTGACCGAAGAGGCTGTGGCCACGGCTGTGGTCGTCGTGGCCGTCATGGTCGTGTCGGTGACTCGAGTGGACCCGAGCTTGCTGTGAGGCCGCCAGCTTGAAGGATGTGGGTGGACGCCTGGGAGGGTGATGGGTCGGGCTTGTCAGTGTGTAGCTCGAAGCTGGTAGCGGACAACGACGGGTCCGGTGGTAGGGCGCGAAGGAAGTGAAGACTCGTGGGCGATGGGCGAGCTGCTGTGAGAGTGCGGTGGGTATTCGGCGCAAGAGACAGTGCTGTGTTCTTGTGGTGGAGAGGGAGCGGAACGACAGGAGCGAAGAAGAAAGGGACGGGGAAGGGTGCATATGAATATAAAAGGGAGAGCTATTCTAGTAGGGTATGTAGTACGTATTAACTATGGGGAAGCGAAGGGGTGGGGGGGGTTGTCGTGTGAGTGGGCGTGTGCGCGTGTGTGTGTGTGTGTGTGTGTGGCTCAAGCTCAAGCTGTACGGGGAAGGCTTCGGTTGATGAGTCGAGGGAAGCCTATCGTGGCTGGTGGGGTGGCTGGCGTATATCTATAAACGAGCGGAAAAAAAACGAGATGTGTCCAATTCTAATTCTGGGGGTTCTGATGGTGGGGGTGCAGGGCACTCTGTCGGATAGTGGATGTCGATAGTATGGGGAAGCCTTTTTCGGTATCTACTTGGACTTAGCAGGTATGAAGTTTTTGTTTGTCTGATTACCTCTCTGGTTGCTGTGAAGATTCTGTTCGAGATGGCGATGGCGATGGCGACGGCGATGACGACGGCGATGGGGTTCCTGCTTTGCCGGCACGTCGGCTCAGGGGCAGAGGGATTGATTCCCTGCTCCACGCGAAACGCACGCACCGCTAGGCCGTTCGCCATGACGAAATTCGGTCTGTCCGTCTCTCTTTTTTTTTCTCCACATTCATCCTCATGGCTCGAGCGCTTGTCTGTCTACCGGCTGCGTCAATTGGCTCCCTAGATATCTAGATCTTCGGCAATCCCCCTGGCTTGAAGACGCGGACGTAGTACATGCAAACTCTCCGGATACGAGACTGCAATCTAGGTACATATGCACTCTGAAGCAGACCGCCAATTGGAGGGGGGGGATAGGTAATAAAAAGCTCTTTCCCCGCGAAGACGAATACGCGTTCCTCAGCTGACGACGCCTCCGTAGATGGGTCATATATGATACTGTGGTTGTGTGTAACTGCTCTCCGCAGATTGGCCGTGCAAAAAGTCCAACCTCGGGAAAGGCAGGACGGACGATTCGATGCAGCCTGATTGCACGAGTACGTGATGTGGGGAAGAGTGCCGGCGCAAGTACTCTATCTAGGCACCTACTTTCGGTAACACTTTCGGTAGCCTCCATTGCCTCTCCTCTTTATCGATATCGGTGGGGTAGCGGGAATCTACCATCACGAGTTCAGCATTTCCGTCGCACTGACAACCGTGTTCACACCACTTGACGATGGGATGTGGATATATGACGCCGCCGCCGATTTCCAGTCCTTCCTGACGACCAACAAAGGTAGTTCAAGACCAGATGCCCAGCTTCTGTGCTTTCCGTAGAATCCTTCTCCGCAAGACGCGAAAACCCCCTCCTCGACTGACAGCGATGGTGGGGTCGTATAGTAGTGTTCATCAAATCTGCGTGGACTGTAAGGAGAAAAGAAAAGAAAGAGAGAAGGGAAAACAGAGTTGGGCTTGATATGTATGGGCGGCGGCTAAAAATCGGCTTGGTGGTACCGGGGTTAGGGTTCGGGGTTCCAGCGAACTAGGTACTATTAGTGGAGCATGAGGACGCACTCGATACCTACTTCAGCGTCTAGGGTCCTGGATTACATGGCATGTAGAATCCGGAAAACCTTGCGAATTGCCGCCCACAGCCCTCCCTGCTTTTTGTCTTGCCATTGATCGCGTGCGATCTATCTACATCGCGGCGATACAGACAGCTCTCCCTGCAATGTATATGCTGATGATGGTACTTCATTACTCGCATGCGACCTTGTCAGATCATGACGAGATTATGTACAGTCCTTTTCTCTGCCCACCGTCCGCCCTACGCTCCTTCCGCCCCAGAGCCATTCCATCCAGCTGCCATGTGGGCCCGCCTAGCGTTCATCCTTCTGCTCTACTATTGCAGATCTAGGGCGCTCTGCAGTCAAGCAGGGACTTATCTGTGAAGGTGGTGAGGCTTGCCCAGCTGTTTTCCGCCTCCGCTTTCGCCGAAAATGTGCTTAGTGCTTCGAGAAAGCATCAAATTGCCACAGCACGAGTGACCGCACGTGCAGCACCATCATTCGAACGGGCAGCAAAAAACCAAAGCGCAAATACAAAGTCAATAAATTGTAGCAGACAACAGAATAAACGGCGCAGGAAATAGGAAGGCAATGCCAAGTATCACAGCCAGCCACAATCAGTCCCTCCACGGGACACCATCAAACCAAATCAAAACCAAACCAGATCAAAGCAATCTATCCCACCCCATAACTCCTCTCCATACTGAGCCCATTAGCTGCCTCTATTTGCTTTAATTTACTCCCAACCGCAACGGTTTGTTGCACCTCTCACTCCGGTGCGTGATAGTCGATGGCCTCGAACCGATAGTTGTATCCTCGCGCGCTGACGAACCTGTGGATGGTATGGAAAACCCTCATCGAATCGATCGGGCGCTTGCGGGGCTTGCCGTCGCCGTCGTCGAATAAGGGCTCGGCGAGGAGGTCGTAGGTAGTGTAGACATCCTCAAAGTCGCTCGCCTCGTCCTCGTCATCTCCTTCTTCTTCATCGGTACAAAAAGCGAGCCCGATCACCGCCGGCGAGGCGATTGCGGCGCCAAAGCGGGGCACCTCAACCTCCTTCTTGTTCTTGTTCGTACTCTTGTGTCTGTTCCTGTTCTGGCGCTGCAACGGGTTGCGGAAGAGGTCGCGTGCTAGATCGGCTAACTTCTTGAGCGCGCATCGCCCGTGGCTGGGACTGCCGACGGTTGCCATTAGGGGCGCAGACATCTTGTTCGCCTGACTGTCGGGGGACTGTCGAGGGGGTATGTATGTGCGAGAACGAGTTATCGTGTTTTACTAGATATCGTGTTGTCGTTCGTGCACAGGACGCACGTAGAGTATGCAGAGGATGCAGAGGATGCAGAGGATGCAGAGTATGCAGAGTATGCAGAGTATGCAGAGTATGCAGAGTATGCAGAGTATGCAGAGTATGCAGAGTATGCAGACGGATGGGAGAGAATATATTCGGAGGGGTCAC
>Ga0307512_10005185_pt1 | contig 13737 bp, 9 predicted proteins | sample 14_EM_MG_FD_200267 | JGI IMG/M metagenome (GOLD analysis project Ga0307512, IMG submission 200267) | Populus trichocarpa ectomycorrhiza microbial communities from riparian zone in the Pacific Northwest, United States - 14_EM | ecosystem: Host-associated > Plants > Roots > Unclassified | place... | reverse complement strand
GACAGTGACACCCGCGTGATGGCAAGTGGCGACAGCCTCGCGGACACCGGGACGAAGGGGATCTTCAATACCGGTGATGGCCACCAGTGTCATGTCATAAGAGAGGTCCTCATATGAAACTTCGTCGACGGACTGGAAGTGGGTACCGGCGGGGGGCCAGCTCTCGAAATCCCGGTAGCAGAGCGCAATGGTCCTCAACATCTGGTTCGCGTAGAAGATAATGGTCCGTGAAATGTTGTCCCTGGTAATCTCGTCGATTGTCTTCGTCTCAATGTCAGAGTCGGCGTGTTGAGCATGGTTTGGATTCTTGGAAACGACGACGTGACTCGAACACTTCTTCACGAGGATCTCCGACGCGCCCTTGAGGAACAAGCGGTAACGGCCGGACTGGAGACGGACGACGACGCCCATGGCTTTCCGCTCGCTAGAGAAAGGGATCATTTGCATGATCTTTGCCGACTCGCGAGTTTCCTTCCAATTCTCCCAACCGAGGTCCTTGGCAAACTGGAGAAGAGCGGTCTCGGTCTTCGATCCCACGAAGGTGAGCTGTTTGGTCTCCGGGTCGGTATCTTCAAAGGCAGTCGAGTTGATCGTGATCGATTGGTTGAACAGGCGCTTCAGCTGAGGAGAAAGGATTGTGTTGATGTCGCCTTGCTCGATTGAGAAATCGTTGGCGTGTTTGCGGTTCGCTTGGGGCTCGTCGGCGGCCTCGGTGACGTCCTGTTCCTGGGGTTGGTCCTGCTCCTGATCGGCTGCGTTCGTACGTGCTTTGTTATCCTTGAGGTTGCGAACGAATTTCGCGTGAATCCCGATCGAACCAGCCACGACACTCATGGCGTTCTGAGTGAGAGTTCCGGTCTTGTCGGTGCAGACGACAGAGGCGTTTGCCATAGTCTCACAGGAACCGAGAATACGAACGAGGAGTTTTTCGGCGGTCATTCGTTTCGTGGCGAAAGCGAGCGCAAGAGTCACCGCAAGCGGGAGACCTTCCGGAACGGCGACGACGACCAGTGTTACAGAAATGATCAAAATCCGTGTGAAGGCGATGCCCTTCTCACTAGCCGTACTATGAAAACGAGTCAGGGCAGAAATCGAGGCGGTGAGAAGAAAAACACTTACCGAACGGGTTCTCCAGTGCCCAACTGGACGAAGAAGCGGATCATGAGGGCGATGAACAGAATCAAGCCGGCAGCACCACCAATCTTTGCGATGAGTTCGGCCAGGTCGTTCAGCTTCTCCTGCAACGGAGTGGGATCGGGTTCTCCCCGGAGAGCTGCCAAATGAGCGGGATGATCAGTGTCCAAAAATCAGGAGAAATTTATTAGAGAACGTACCCATCATGATACGACCGTTGAAACTCTTCTGACCAACAGCGATTACGATGTACTTGCCATAACCTTCGAGGACCTTTGAGCCAGAAACCAAGAAACAATCCGTATGTGCGTTGGGGGCGTCGAAAGCATGGATATCGATACCCTCACGCTTTGTCTGCTCCCTGAGAGTAATGCACTCGTCGTAGTTAACCTTCTTGATAGCGTCGGACTCTCCTGTTGCGCCGGACTCGTCGCACCTGACATTGTGGCCGGAGATGAAGATACCGTCGCAGGGGATGATTTCACCAGGCTCGAGGAGGGCAATATCACCAACGAGTAATTGCTTGACGTCGATAACATGCTCAACGCCGAGGCGAATAACCTTGACACCTCGCTCCTCCTTCTTGTCGTTGAGTATGCGGAACTGTCGTTCCTTTTGCCAATCGTTCAGGGAACCGACCATTACCTTTGAAATAGGAGTGAGCGCGCAAGCGTTTGGTGGTAATTGGGAGACACATACAACAATGAAGATAGCGACAATGATGGCGACGCCTTCGACCCAATCGACCGGAGGTTTTCCTGGTTCTCGGCCCGGACCGAAATCTTGGAAGAAACCAAGAGCCAAGGAGATGATTGCAGCGATCGAGAGGAGGATCTGGGATGGGACGGGCGTCAGAGGTGAATTCAATGGACATCAAAATGACTAGTGCTTACCAAAACCTTGTCCTTGAGGGCGAGCCACATCAATTGTAACAGTGACTTGCTCTTTCGAGCAGGGAGAATGTTGGAACCATATACTCGCTGCCTGTCCTCGAGACTACCGCTGTAAGCGTCACCGCCGTAAGGGATCTTCTCCACAGCTTCGTCCTTCTCGCCAGCAGGATTAGTGACGACCACGGTAGGAGCATCCCCAGACTCGGAGGTGCTTCCGCCGATGTGAAGTCCGCTGTTGGGATCAACACCAAGACCAGCCAAGAGACCCTTAATACCACCCATTGCCTCGAAGGTTTCGAGACTCTTGGGATCGACAAGGGAGGCGAGGTGGTATGGCTTGAAGGCGAAGGGAGCGGGATCAATCTGCTCGTCTTGAGCAAGATCGAGCTGCACCATCTTTTCCTCGTCATCACCCTCCCCCTCCTTCTCCGGGGCCTCCTCAGCGTCACCCTTAACCTTCTTCCTAGTCTTCTTGTGCTTCTGCATCCGCTTCTCAGGGTCACCAATATCGGAGATAGAACCAACATGTGTCGGTGTAGGTGAACCAAGAGTGTCAACAGCGGATCTGGCGGAGGTAGTAACGCCCGAGGTGGCCGGATAAAGGTGTGAAAGACCAGGTGAATGATCGGCGACTGTTCCCTCCTCGGTGCTGGTTATAGTCGCATTTGATGGTCGTCGGGAATGCGAACGGGACTGATCTTGGGGGCTGAGAAGGGACAAAGAGGTAGTACCGTCACCAGGCCTATTTTCCCGAAGAGCAGTAGACGTCTTAAAATGGACAGACGAATGGGCAGAGAGGGTAGGAGAAGGGGGTGGTATTCCTCGAACCTCATCTTCAGAGGCAGAAGTGTCGACAGAGCGTCTACCGGGTTTGAGAATTCCGGGACTTAAGAGGGAGGGATCACTGGGTTTCCTTGCATGGCCGGAGGTAGGGAAAGAAGAGATAAAGTCCTCATGGTCGTCGACGTGGATGGCTGGTGTTGAACTGAGGTCTTCGGTGACTATGGACGGGATTTCCGGTTTGCTGCCATTGTCCATGTTGTAGCGGATTGAAGATCGTGAAAAAAATCGTAGAAACCGAAGCAACTGCCAGGGTTGAGGGCAAAGGAGAGGGTGAGGGAGGGCGAGAGCGACGGTAGGGAAATGAGTTCAGGAGCGTTTTGTAGCACGGTCCTTTTCCTTCTGTTTAGAACGCACAGCCTCGCAAATTACCGAATGTACTTGGCACGCGTCAGAATGAAATTGGTCGTAGACCTCTCTCGGCTTGTTCAGTTGAGGGTGTACGGGGGGGGGAGGTAGAGCTGAGAGGGGTTTCTGCTAAATCCTCGTCCATCTTTCTCTTACTTATAAGTACTTGAAGGAGAGGCTATGCGAAAGGACGTGTCTAGCTCCCGTGCTCCTACTATCCTCGGCACCACAGGTGGATGGGACAGTATGGGACATATCCACTCCGTGCATGGCGCACACGTTCGCTCAAGAGGCCAAGCATACCGAGATGATCTCCATCGACGATACCCACATTTATCGTTTTTCCCTTTTCTTCAAACCCACCCCGGGGTGGTGATGGACGCACGCCCAAAAAACACGCACGATGCTCAAGGTCGACTACTCGGAGCTTTTTTTTCTCTCCTAAGAAGCGCTGTCTCCTCACCGCATGAGCTCTCCAAGCAGGGAAGACGAAAGAGACGCGTCTTGGGCTCTTGATCGGGATATCTGATCCTCAGCATTCTAACAAGGTATCATCTTGACGGTTCCATAGGAAACTTCCCCCCGCCAAGGCATCATGCATCATCACACAGCCCCGGAATACTTTTCGTGAGGACGGTAATTTATCCATATGGCCTTGTCCGGAGGCGAAATCCAACCTCAACGAGACCCTCACTAGACTTAAGAGCATTCCACTCGCCGGTCAATCTGCCCCTGTAGATCCCCGAATAGTATGGAAGAACTCTACGCCACGTGGTACATACAAGTCAAAAACCTTGAGTGAGAAGCGCACGCGACACAGGTATTATTACCCGAAAAAGGTTTTTCTCCAACAGCTCCCATCTACACCAATTCCTGATCAATTTGGAGCAAACAACGTAGACCAGCATCGCCATAATGGCGCTCTTAATCCATACAAAAAAAAGTAAATCATTCGTACAGTACCTGGGGCTGGTCCTTATAACCGTTACTTAACGTTTCTTTGACGCTCGATCACCTTTTCTCGATCGGGGTGCTCAACGCCCACACTCCTCCTCATCCTAACAGCCTAAAGATCAAGCTCATCGTGTGATAGCCGAACGTTTTTTTGCGCTACCAAGAGCGTAACTCACAAAGCCCAGCCATGACAAGAATGTCTTTGCGTCTTTCCACATTGCCACAATACGTATCCACGGCTACGCCATTGACTTGATCATAGCTCGAAACCGAAAAAAAAGCTCTGAAACATCCTTTGTTTATCGTTCACACGGCCTCTTAGACTTACGAGACAACGGCAACTATGAAACCATGAACAGAACGATCCACAGAGAACATTCTAACTGGACTTCGTACACGGACCACCTCAATTACCGTGGCCCTACATGGATACCCGTGTAACGAGGACGTAGCCTTGCACGGCCTTGCGAAATTTCCTAAAAACAAGAAAGAAATGCTCGGACAAGACACCGCGGGGATTTGGTCCATTCCAGGAAACCCCGCCGGCGCCCCAGAAATCCGCGAGGCAGCCGTGGATGCATGCCAGGGCGCGACAAAGCAACGCATAAACGTAACATTAACACGGCTGGACAGCCCATACTCCCCAGACCCACCTCATTTTCAGCACGGGGCTCCCGCGTCGGGCGCGAACAACCACCAGTAGAGCATGTTTTCAGCGCGTGAAATATCCCTCAACACACCTCTCTCCATGTTCCTGTACGGAGGCGCGGACCAATAATACACGCTGCGCGTACGCTAGATGAACGCAAAGACAAAAATGCCGACAATGTAAAACCCCTGACGACAGATCAGAGTAAGAATCTCAAACGAAATAATCGACGATTCGCAAATCATTGCGCGTGTTCAAAGGTATAACCGTCTACATCTATACGTTCTGCGGACTGCGACTATGCCCCGCACTACGAAGCACAATTTCGAAACCCAACCTCGTTATTATTACCCGCTCCCCTACCCCAAAGCGACACACCACCAACATCACACGGGCACGCTCCACTAGAACAACGAGATCCTCCCTCATCTCCAATCCCCTCTCATGATACTTTCAGCCAGTCGGTGAATCATCGGATCTCTTGGGAGCAATCCAAGACAACTCTCCAAGCCTGTCCCCCCAGACACTCAAGCCTGCGTATCCTTCACCTCCACATACGAGGACGTGGCCGCATCCGATTCCACGGTATAAGGCTCGAACTCCTTCACTATAGCCCTCGCCTCCTCCTCCTGTCTATCCCCTTCACCGCTTACGACGACAGGAGGTGGCGGAGGGGGGGTAATCCCAGCAGCCGACCACAAACTGCTGAACGTGATCAGAGACGCCGCAAGCCCGAGTACCGCACCGGTCACCTAGAATACCCCAAAGACGCGTCATCAGTCAGTTCATCAAGAACGTCCCGGACAAATGTAGAAGAACAGAAAACTCAGATCAACGTGAGAGATGTAGCCGCAGCAACGAAGAGGCCGATCAGAATAGAGGCACTATAGAGTGCATCGAGATGGATGTCGCATGCCATGACGCGTCCCGGAGAACAAATCCCCACTGCGGCCGCATAATCTCGCGATCCCGAGACCTCCCAAGCGGAGGCCAAGATCAACACTAGGTATGTGGCAATGACGATCTCTCATCGGTTCAACACACAGGGGTATCTGTACGGCCCCCCGCAGGCTTGTACACGTACGTTTACGCCAGCCTTCTTGACTCTCGTGTGAACATCGCATACAAGTCACCCGACGGACGGACCAAACCGAAGTTCCGATAAATGGGAAATCGAAATCGCATCGCCCCCAGGCCCAAACTGCGCAAATCGCAAGATCCGCCAACATAACCGGTGACGAGGCCGCCCGAGACCCGCGTGGATTTCACCAGAGTACACCTACATCCGTCGCTGTCGGAACTGCGCTAAACGGAACGAGATCGCTACGCGAAAAGGTGGGAAGCCTGATCGGTCCGGTGTTTCAATTTACCGACACCGCCTCCACCCCTTGACCTGCGACATCGGGGCTGGAATCGACGTGGCAAAGGACGACATACGACGAAAAAAAAACAGAACAAGGGAAAATTTCAGAGGACGTTATGGGATTCAAGGGACTCACGTCATTTAACGCTATTCCGGATTCCAACGACCTGTTGAGGAAATAGCGGGAGCGGAAAACAAAAGAGGTAATTAGCACGCCATCCCAAGCCGGCAAATATCGGCAGATCACTGCACGAAAACTGAGAAATGCCCAGGAAGCAGAACGCATCTAATCTCAAGAAAACAACGCGAGACGATGCAGAAATTATCGAATCGTGATCACACGTCCACGTGGGTTTGTGAGCCGAGCGGGAGCTAAAAGCCAGGAACAAGCGGGAAGATAGCTAATACATATTCAAAGCACCAATAACACGTGGCGGCACAGCCCAGGGAAGATGCTAATTCATGGACAGACGAGGATAGTCAAGGTGTGGAGAACATGCCTATGTCCATGAGGCCGTTACGCATAGTGCTTGAAATTTACAAAGAGCACAGCCTAGCTGTAGCTGCCTGACGATCCAGGCAAGCCTTGGGTGATTCAAGGTTAGGGTCGTGGGCTCACGCACCACGTAAAACCCATTCAAAGCAAATAAAAAAGACGAGACGAATCAAGGGTCGTGGAGGACGACGTACCACTGGAGAGCTCCCGGGAGCCTGAACGCGTTGTACGCGGCAGAGAGCTTATGGACGTTCCAGCTGTTCTCGAGTTCGGCCTTCTCAGCGTTGGCCTCGACGTCGTTCGCGCTAGTCTTGTTCAAGGCTTTCTGTTTTGCATACAAAAGCCCGGACCGTTCTTTCAACCGGAAAAACTCGAGGATGATGTACGCGAGATAGAACCTGCTGGAGGCCTGCATCAACTTCTTAGCGTTCAATGCCACGGTCTTTCCGATAACTGGAAGGGTGATCGCAGATGGAATGATGTCATGAACGCGCAGATAATAAAGTTGTTCGGTCGGGAAATAGGCAAGCATGGCAAAGATCTGCCAGCGCTCGAGCTTCAGCAATCTCGAGGTGGCAGGGGGGTATTTGGAATGTGAGAGCAACCACTGGATGATTGGCAAAATTCCTACAAAGCCAGGGGCGTCAGTGTTGTTCTATTACGATCCTCCCATTGGCATTGGTAGGTTGGAATGGAGGTTAGCAATTACCCCAGACACGGAACAACATGCGCGAGTCGCCGATCAGCGGTGTGAACTTGGCGAGTCGTCCACCAACACTGCTAACTTCAGACTTCCTGAAGCCAGCCGTGTGCTGCAACCGCGCGCCCAAATTCAAGACAGGAATTACGATTTTCAACACGTTTGAAAGGATCTAAAAGGATATGAAAGGTAGGGCGGAACGCCAGTTCCTAGTCAGGCTCCGTGAAACAAGTAGGACGTGCGGAAATCAAACAAAACGGGGGGAGTACAGCCTCGAATTGATACGCACCTCGAGGAAATTACTGTTGTGTGCGTCATAGCATGTGAGCGCAAAGAACAGTGGAAGAGGGACGAGCGGGGAAGCGGCGAACTCACTCTGTTCCCTTCCAAGTACTTAGATACCGCACAATCTGGTCCAGATTAATCGCCCCGGAGGCGACCAATCCACAAAAGATGTTGTTCTTCTTGCTGGCCATGGTATCGTCGTTCGTGCAACTTCTAGGTGGTGAGCGCGGGGTAACGTCAGCCGAAAGGCCTGATCACAGTCACTGCGGGTGCGTCCGGATCGTCAAGCGTGCGATTTGCTAACGTAATACCATCAATCCTTTTCGAATGCTTTTCTCTTTTTTTTCTTCCTTCCTCGAACAATCATGGGGACACCAAAGTTCGGACTTGGTAAAGCTCTTCAAAACTTCTCGTCCGCGTTCCAGTCCCCTAGAACGTTGTGTTTTCAGTTTTGGAAATCTTCGTGGTTCATCTCTTCGTCATGTTGGGACCTGAACTTCCTCCGTATCATGGACCGATCCTGGGTTGGCCGATTTAGAGGCTTTTCGCTCTTTTGTGAGCTGAGAAGCCCATGACTGACGTTCAGTCGGGGTTGGGAGGGGGGTTCGTGCGGTTCTAGGCGGGGAGAACCTACATTTCTCCACACTATTGGTCTGTTTTCTGCTAGCCTCTGCCAAATATATGTATATCACCCACCACCGAGTGTCTATTTGCTACCGTCCCCACCCACCATTCACTCGGCCTTCGATCAGATGAACTTATCTCGGATTATGTCCATCGCAGCGCGCTGACTAGCTCGCCACAGCATTCTTACTTAATCTCGTGGGATGCTCGCTTCTAAACGTTGCTTGTTCATGGATTCTGAGTGGGTGAGAACACCTAGCGTTGACGGAGATCCCCGACACTGCGCCTTCCTCTCGAAATCCATCCCATGATGTTGCGAGCCATCCAGAGGTGGTGAATGCAGCGGATCCCTCTGGACGTGCTGCGATGGTGGCTCTTTTGCTGGGGTTCAACGTTCAACGCTCGATGATGAGTCCTGAGCCGCCTCTCGAGTGTGTTCACACTTTGGATCGGTGGGTGTATAATCCATTCTATCGGCGTCCTAAGATGTAAACATTTTCATGCCACGCCCGGACCATGCACAGCCAACGTGTATTCATATAAGTGTAGCTGCTGGCGCTCTCCTGCCTGTTAGGCCTAAATCCCCCTATCGCGATTGTGCTAGTGGAGGAAACTCTTATTAAGTGATGACTCAACCGCCTTGGGTCTTCGGGGTGCTAGTGGGCCACTGAATTCTGATACCGCAGGCACCCAGCATGTTATAACCAGAGAGCGCCGCCAACTAGCGTACTTGTCATTTTCGCCATTATCAAAACTCCAACTGGCGCCTGTCTGCATCACCTGTCAGCAAGGCCGCTCATTTCCACCAACCCCTGAACGACACTCCCACACCGTCGCCCATGTTACCACAGAGAACTGAGAGAGACGTGAACTAACAGGAACTCAGCATATCTTCAGCCTGTCCACTCTAAAAGCATTCCGCTGACTGCCTATCGAGCCCTGCGTTGATTAGTGGAATCCGAGGATCCAGAGGTAGGTACGACTGGCGTTAATCTGATAAGATGTCATTCAACTGCGGACGGCGTTCTTCATTGTTTGGCAGAATGGGGAGAGTCATAACTGAATCTATTCCTCGGATGTATCCTCGAACGCCTTGTAGATATCCAGGTTTCCTATAGATACAATTTTCCAGATAAACTGGTCTTCTGACGTGGCCGCGCACCTGTAACCGGAGAGGTTCTGAAATCCGACGAGCGAACGTTTGAATGTCCGTTAGGACCGTTCTTCCAAGCCGATCACTCGTCCAGCTCCATTTGCTTCCGTTTTCATTTCCCACCGTTCATTGTGCCACACTCGTCCAGTACGCTCTTCATGGTCTCTCGCGGTTTGGTGCTAGGATCAAAACTCTCGCCATCGGACGTTCTGATCTTTCTATGCGTATACCTCTGCAGCTCATTCGTAATCCCCGTTCGATCGGGAACATTACCCGAAGGCAGTTCCTGTTCAACCGCAAACAACCGGATCGATAAGCTCTCGCACAGGTTCATAGGCGACTGTAACGACAAAACGTTATGTTCTGGTTCCATTGACGGTGCTTGTATTCCGAAAAGATGTAGGACAGACATGTTCCCATTTGGGTACAAGGATGGAGATGTTCTCGCCCCTTTATGTGATCCTGGTTCGTTTTGTCCTGATGAAGGAGGAGGATGCACACCGCTCGTGGAGGTCGGACAACCTTGTCAGTTGAATCAGGACCGGCAGTGTGCCCCGCCACCTAACTGGCAAGAACTTGCGAGCGATTGGAACTTCAACGGGAGCTTGTGTCTGGGATCTATCTGCTCGTGTGTCTTATTCCTCAGCTTCTTCTCGCTATCGTCCCGGCTTTACTCAATGGTTTTATCGTCTGGCTGCGAGGAAGGTTTGCGAGCGTCACGCTTGGACAACCATGTTCGGTAGACTTCACGGATTACGTCTCTCCCGGTCCAGACGGACAAGAGTTCATCACTACAGTCACCCGCCACAACTGCAGGACCCCGCAACTCTTCTGCAACCATGTATCACACTTATGCGAACCCACGAAACCTCTGGGTTCCCAATGTAGTTACGATCAAGAATGCCAGTCTGTGCGTTTCATCACCCCCATAGTAAAAACAAGGGGATCTCTTCCTGTGCCTAACCTTGTCCTAGTACAACTGCGAATTTCAGAGAAAAGTCTGCATCCTCCCTCCCGAGGAACTTAGAGGCGTTCCGGTCTGGCAGTACACCTTGATTATCATCACGATATTCCTCAGTGCGTCGCCTAGACCCCTAACTCTGCCTCTCAGCGGTCCCTGACTGTGTTCATGTTTCATACCTATGCGACTTCCATGTCTAGTCATGATCACAGCGTTAGGCACCCTGGTTTTCATTCACAAGCGTCAGCGGCTCCGACGTCACCAAGCACTGAGAGATTACTACTTTGAACAGATGGAGTTGAGTGTCGTTTACAATGACCTCTACAATTTCTTCTACAGTCGCTGATGCGGGGTACTTACCTCGTCCCGTATTGTTGATAGCTTCCGTTGGTCTATCGCCGCACTACACAACGCAGCCGCGGACGGTCGTCTGAGAACAAAGGAACAATGAATTAAGTCTCAAATCTCGTCAGCGTAGGGCCCTTGGACTGGAATATTAATAATGTGGGGCAAAGTATGTAGTAATGCACGGGAAAGAATCCCCCTCCATGACACTTTTACGTTCGTAGGCTGAGCTGCATCCATGAAAGCGTCATCTTCGTTTAGTGAGAGAACTGTCTCCCAGTCCTCGGACATGTCATGTCTGGCAAGCCTTCGTTTCGCAACTGGAGAGGGAGTTTCTGTGATTTCTTGCTGGGGTATCTTGTCCTTTCTCGATCTCCAAAATCGACCTTCTTCGATTCGGCTCGTCTAGCACGTAAGGTGCCTTAAACAAAGAACCGTCTATGAAGGCTGGGATACTGCGCGTGAACATCCACAGCCACAAACTGAAAACAACACCTTTGAAAAAAGGTGTTAGACCACAAGATAGGTAAGAGGTGTATTGAAAACACTTACAACACCAGAGAGCCCCGAACACTCGATAGAAAGGGCTAATCAGGATCTTAGCCATCTGCACAGACAAAATTGCGAACGTCCCATGAGGGAAGACCATTCCCCAGTAAGCCATAGAGAAAGGAACCTTCCCTTTCCTCACAACAGAGAATATAGACAGAACTCCCACGGTGATCCACGCGATTCCCATCGACCAGAGGATGAAAGATCCCGCAAAACAAACCGCGAAAATCATTTGACCGGCTTGGTCGATGAATGGGAATTGACTCCCAAAATGGAGAGGCAAGAGTTCTGCGATATTCTCGCCGTTAACCAAAAGAGAATACCCGCCCTGTCCAAGGGGTCCTAAACCAGGGGTATCAGCGATGGGAGACGCCCTAGAAAAGGTCCTCGACTTACCCACAACGATGAATACGGACGAAATCAACGTAACATCTGGGGCACCGTATGTAATGAGGCGGAGCAAATAGATGGTGATGATCATAAGGGCAAGCGAAAGCCCAATGATGACCATTACGAACGAGAAGGTTGTAGTGAGTAAGGCAAACGTAACGGAATGCGGGTGCAGAGCCCTCGCAATGAGTCCGCCTGTAGACGACGCGACAACAAGAGTGACCACAGGAAGCAACCACACTGCCGTCATCTTTTCCAGAGACTGTTCTTGACGAACGATCCTGAGGAAGTCGAAGGATTAATGGATTTACCCAAAACGTGTGATAGGAACTCACATAATGTATAGCATACCGAAGGCAATGAGATATGAGACGGCTGAATCTAGCCACCAGATGCCCCATAGGGTGTACATGAACGTGTTACCACCCCAGCCCCATTGCTGATTCAAAGACTAAACGGTTCTATTAAGAAGGTGCGGAAAAATACATGGAGAATCTCACCAGACCGGCATTGATCAACGTTGCTACGCCCATCGGGAAACAACCGATAAACAGACTTTGAGCCGGGTGATTTAGCATCGGTGCCCAAACCTGGACGAAATAAGCCTCGACACCGGTTCGGTACAACGGATGCATACCTCGGGGAACATGATATATCTCGCAATCGTACACCCACACACGAAGACAAACAGGATGAGATTGAGGGCGAAGAGCCCGAATCCTAGCCATTGTGCTAGAGCGGAACCACCACCGTATGGAAAATTTGTAATTAAGGTGGACGTGATCCCCGTTCCCATAATAACTGCATGCCAGGCCCAAGTGAAATGACTGTACGGTGGGATCCGCGCCGTGATATCAGGGTCGCGTGGAGTTCCGAAGGAATGCGTACACACCGTATCCGTTCCCTCCAGGGTTTCAGTGGGCTTAAAGGGAGACCGTGAGCCATTGAGTGGGATAGAAGGGAAAGAGGGTCTCCTGGTGGAACTATCGGGGGACAGTGACTCGTAATGGGGAAAGGGTCGGGGACTGTGACGGGTTTGTCATCGTCAATGTTATATACGAAGAGCCAATTCCGAATTTCACACGTGGAATGTACATGACCCGGGTACGTTGGATGCTAAATGAAAATGCTTGGTCGCGGGAATCGCCCGGGGTCGTCCGTCGGTGTTCCGGTAGGCCATACTCGACTTCTCAGCTGACTGTAGATGCACAATTACCATGAACGTGCAGTCCCGGAGGAGGCGCGGCTGTGGGAATCAATACTGCTCGCGGGTTCTGCCGCGACTTCGTCATCACACTTGCAGACCAATGACTCAGAAAGATACTTATGGGTCCTCTTCCGACTCAGATAATTCTCCGCCGGATCTCGGACCCCAGAAGCGCTTTCTCTGTCGGGTCGCAACTGGCACGTTTTTGTGATCTTTAGAGATAAATGTATCTAGCTTTCCGGATGGTTGCCCAGTGATGGCTCCTGAAAATCCTACTTATGCGTCAAATGGAGGGCTCCCGAGGTGTTATGCATTTTTGCAAATTCTACCCTGTTGGTTCATCTTATCTCATCTTTCCTCAACTTGGTATGGAACTTCGAGAGTAAAGCAGTAGGTTTTCGGATCTCGGTCCCGATCCGGGTTGTAGCAAATCGATCTCCCGCCCTCCATCGTCTGTTCCCATCTCATTTTTGTTCCTCGCGAAAGATATCCTACACCGTCCGCGACCGCCTCGACTGCCAGCACGACCGTCGAATCAGCGAATCATTGACCCGCAGCCGTGTCATAAGAGTTCCATTCGAACATACTATAGATCTTCCACTCCAAAGCGGTCGCCAGAAGTAACGTTAGTTATCGAAAAAGGGGTGAATCGAGGGTGACGCGCAATTTGTCTTCGACGATCGACACCTCGTCTCCGACGGGACGGTTGAGTGCAAAATATTCCTATCACGTTCTACCGAGGGTTCTAGCATACCCTCGTCGAGGAACTTGGCTCAGGCAGTGCAAGTAAAGGTTGCTGGCCAATTTGACGCGCTCTTGGCTCTTTTCTGAGTCGCTGGAAAG
>Ga0307512_10005183_pt1 | contig 13748 bp, 10 predicted proteins | sample 14_EM_MG_FD_200267 | JGI IMG/M metagenome (GOLD analysis project Ga0307512, IMG submission 200267) | Populus trichocarpa ectomycorrhiza microbial communities from riparian zone in the Pacific Northwest, United States - 14_EM | ecosystem: Host-associated > Plants > Roots > Unclassified | place... | reverse complement strand
CTCCGGCACGGCCGCCGACGGGATCGTACGCGTCGTCAATCACGGCAGCGACCACGCCTTCGGTGACGGCACCGCCCCCGAGGCGGACGACCCGGTCTACAGCCGCCTCGCCTACGCCTCCCACGCCGCCCCCGACAGCACGGAGGCGAGCCTCAACGACCCGCTCGACTCGCACATCGCACTGCTCGACGCCGAAGGACGCCCTTCCCACCGCCGCCCGCTGACCCGGCTGCACCTCGGCGTGCGCACGGCCGTCTCCCGCCACCGCTCCCACTGGCCGCTCGGCCCGGTGCCGGCCCCGTACGCCCATGACCCCGCGCCCTCCTTCCGTACGGGTCCGTGGATCACGACGGCGTCCGTGCTGAACGGGCCGCTGGAGGTCCGGCTGACCCGGGTCGACGGCCCGGTTCAGGAGCCGCTGCGGCTGCGGCTCGGCGGCTACTGCCTGGCCGCCTCCGAACCGCCGTTCACGCACGAGGGGACCGGGCCCGGCGCCTGGGTGCGCCGCCCGGACGGCCTGTTCAGCACCGTGGTCGCGCTGCGCGGTTTCGACGAGGCGGGCATCGCCACCGCACAGGACGCCAACGCTCTCGGCCCGTACTCGGCGACACCGTGGCTCGCCACGACTGAGGAGGTCCAACCGGGCACGGTGTACGCCGCGTTGGTCTGCCTCTCCGGAGTGGTCGAGGGGCCGGCCGCGGCCGACGGCGTACACCTGGAGGTCTCCCACGGAGGCGACGGCACCGCCCTCGCCTCCGTCACCTGGCCCGACGGCACCAAGGACACGGTCCGCCTGGCGTCGCCGCGCTGACGAGCCTGACGAGCCTGACGAGTGGGTACGGTGTGGGGCGCGGGTGTCAGGTTCCCGCGCCCCACACCGGGATCAGGTGCCGTACGCCGACATCAGGCGCCGTACAGCCGTACGCCGGAATCAGGTGACGTACGCCGGAATCACGTGCCGTCGATGAGCCGGACGGCGATCGCGGGGCTGAACTGTCCGGCGGGGACCGTCGGCGCGATGCCACACGCCCCGTCGGAGTTGCCCGGTGTCTTGACCCACAGCAGCAGGTCCTCGCCGCCGCCCACGCGCGGGGTGACGCCGAGTTTGCGCCCGGCCGGGTTGCACCACTCGCCGTTGGAGCCGTTGCCGTTGCGGCTGGTGTCCACGACGAAGTGGGAGCCGCCGCCCAGCGACGAGTTGATCGAGTTGCCGTAGGTCTCCGAGGACCCGGTGGAGTAGAAGTTCGAGACGTTCACGGCGAAGCCGCGGATGTTGCCCACGCCCGCGGAGTTCAGCCGGCTCGCCATGGTCGCCGGGGCGACCCAGTTGGTGTGTCCTGCGTCCAGATAGGCCCAGGTGTTGGGGGCCTTCTGCTGGAACATCTGGGAGGCGTACGCGAGCATCGCAAGCCGCTCGCTGACCTGCGCGCTGCTCAGGCAGCTGAAGTCGGACAGGGCGTCCGGCTCGATGACGACCACGGCGGGGCGGGTGCCCACCGCCGCCGCGAACGTCGAGATCCAGGTGCGGTACTCGGCCGCGCTGCCCGCGCCGCCCGACGAGTGTCCGCCGCACGCGTCCCGGAGCGGGATGTTGTACGCGACGAGGACCGGCAGCTTGTCGTGACTGTCGGCGGCGCCGACGTAGTTGGCCACGGCCGGACCGATCCCTCCACTCTCGCCTCCGGTGTACCAGCGGGCGATCGCCTGGGACGCGATGGACGACTGGATGCGCGCGGCCCGCGCGTCGGAGGGGTTGTTCCGGACCCAGACGGCCGGGCCGGAGTCCGGGTTCGAGTAGAAACCGCTGGTCAGGGAGATCGGACTGGCGGCGGCCGCCGGACCGGCCGTCGCGAACGACAGGGGCAGGGCGACCAGACAGATCAGAGCGACTCTGGGCAGAGCGGTCTGGAACAGGGCAGTCCTGAACAGGGCGTTCCATCGCATGGTGAGTCCCTTTTCTGTGGGGGCGGGGCTGCCGCGGGCCCTCGGCTCGGCTCCCGCCCGCGCTCGTCCGGCGCGGGCGGGGCCACGGCTGTGGTTCGGAGACCGATTCTCAGCGAGCGGAGTCGGCGGCGAAGGTCGCCACCCAGGCCAGCGCGGAGTTCCAGTTGATGGCGATCTCGTTGGTCGAGTACGAGTAGATGTCGTCGATGTAGCAGGTGGCGGGGGCGCAGCCGACGAGGTTCTGTTGCGCGACCGGGTCCTGGAGGGCGGAGTCGGGGCCGCCGGCCAGCGAACCGGGCGGCGGGGTCGGCAACTTGGGGTCGATCTGGTTGGCCCAGATCCGGTTGTGCTGGTTGTGGCTGGCCTGGGTGCCGTATCCGGTGACGAAGGACTGGTTGAGGGCGTTGCGGCCGAAGAGGTAGTCCATCGACTCCAGCACGGCGCCGCGGTAGACGTCGCGGTGGGTGATGTCGTAGGCGGTCGCGATGACCAGGGCGTTGTTCGCGGTGACGCTGTTGGAGCCCCAGACGTAGACGCCGCCGGCGGGCAGGCTGGGGTTCGGGTAGCCCTGCGACCGCTGGTCCCGTACGAAGCCGTCCGCGACGGCCAGGACCCGCTTGCGCGCGGCGGCGACCATCGGGGCGGGGAATCGGCTCGGCAGGCGGACGACGGTGAGGTCGGCCAGCGCCCCGGTGTCCCGCCAGGAGAACCCGGCCGAGGTGATCCTCGTGTCGATGCGAGACAGGTAGGCACGGTCGTGCGTGGTGGCGTACAGCTCGGTGGCGGCCCATGAGAACTCGTCGGTGACGTCCGTGTCGGCGTACGCTCCCCCGCCGACACTGCTGCTGCTCGGGGCGTACACGTCGGGGCGGGCGAGTGCGGCCTTCCAGGCGGTCTTGGCCGCGGTCAGGCAGGTGCGTGCGAAGGCCGCGTCGTAGCGGGCCCACACCCGGGCGCACTGGGCACCGGCGGCGGCGAGGTTGAGGGTGGCGGCCGTGGACGGCGGGTGCAGATAGCGGGGCTGGGAGTCCTTGTCGGGCTGAGTGGGCAGGGCGGTCCAGGCCAGGTCGTGGATCTTGTGGTGGGCCATCCCGGCCAGCGGTTCACCCGCCGGTACCTGCATCCTCAGCAGGAACTCCGTCTCCCAACGGGACTCGTCGAGCACGTCCGGGACGCCGTTGTCGTTCTCGGGGATGCTCAGCAGTCCGTCACGCAGCCCGGCGGTGTCGCCCTGACCGCGTGAGCGTTCGTAGGAGTCCATCAACTGCCAGGCGGCGATGGCGCCGTTGACGACGTACTTGCCCTGGTCGCCCGCGTCGTACCAGCCGCCCCGGACGTCCAGGGAGTAGTCGCAGGTGCCGGGCAGGCAGGGCACGTCCGTGTCGCCCTTGTTGGGTGCCACGCCGACGTGTCCGGCGGGCCGGGCGTAGGCGTCACCGGCGTACCGCGCCTCGATGGGCGTGCCACTGCGGACGGCGTAGAAGTAGTCGAGCGCGTCCTTGCGCAGGAGCGAGTACGGGTTGTCCGCGATGGCGAACGGGGAGCTCGACGCGTCGCCGACCGCCAGCGTGTAGCCCGTACCGGCCTTGCGCACCGAGCTGAAGTCGGCGATGTGCACATGGTCGCCCGAGGCGGTGTCCGTGCCCTGGACATCGGTGCGTCCGGTCTTCACGACAGCGTCCGAGGCATCGCGCAGGTTCCAACGCACGGGCTTCGTCGAGGAGTTGACGATGGACGCCTTCTTGGGGCCGTGGACGGCGTAACCGTACTGGTTCGTGCGCACCGGGGAGCCGAAGTCGCGCCCGCCGCCAGGGGGTATCGCGCCTCCGGTGAGGGAGACGTCGTCGAGGCACAGGGTGAACGGCTGGGTGGCGCCGCCCTGTTGGAACTGCAGCTGGGCGTGCAGGCCGGCGGTCGTGGAAGTCCCGGTGAACTGGAAGGACTTGGGCGTGGCGGTGACGGCGACGGTCTTGTTCAGGGCGGCCGGAGCTGCGGGCACCTGCAGCACGGCGCGGATGGACACGTCCCGGGTGGCTGAGGCGGTGAAGCGCAGCGTGTAGGGCCGGCCAGCCTCCAGCGGGATGTCGTTCTGGCCGATCATCGAGTCCCATGGGTTGACGGTCCCCGCCGGGACGTCGGCGCACAGGCGGCCCAGGCTGACGGCGGACGGCGAGTTGCCGCTGCTCCACCAGGGGGTTTTCACGGTGTCGAACGTGCCGTTGAGCACTCGTTCGTATGCCGGTTCCGCTGCCGCTTGCGCGGTGTGCGCGGGTGTCGCGCCCAGGGCGACGGTCAGGACGGGTGCGAGGAAGACTGCACCCCATCTGGCTCTGTGGGACATGCCGGGCCCTTCTCGGTGGCAGGGTTCCCGGCTCTGTGCGGCGTCAGTGCCAGATGTTCGGCGTGGGCATCGTGGCTGTCAAGCCTTCACGCACATCAGTCTTTTCTGCGTCCGTACCCTTCACAGATTGAACGCTGCACTTCTAGTCTGCGACCGTAAGCGCTTCCAGTTTTCATTCGAACCAACACGCAGAGACCGGCCGAGCTGCGGCGTCAACCCAGCTCAGCATTGACATACGAGTCGAGGACGAGAGCGTTCCGATTGTTAGCGCTCTCGGAAAATCACCGGTGGAGGTTCAACTCAGTGAGCATGTTCGATCCCGGCTTCCTGTGGGGCGCCGCCACATCGGGCTACCAGATCGAGGGCGCGGTCGCCGAGGACGGCCGGGGTCCCTCCATCTGGGACACCTTCGCGGCGACTCCGGGCGCCATCCAGGGCGGTGACACCGGGGCCGTCGCGGCCGACCACTACCACCGCTTCCCCGGGGACGTGGCGCTGATGGCCGGACTCGGCCTGCGCGCCTACCGGTTCTCCCTCGCCTGGCCCCGGATCCAGCCCGTCGGCTCAGGGCCGGTCAACCAGCGTGGCCTCGACTTCTACCGCCGCCTCACCGACACCCTCCTCGACCAGGGCATCCAGCCCTGGCCCACCCTGTACCACTGGGACCTGCCCCAGCCGTTGGAGGACCGCGGCGGCTGGCCCGCCCGGGACACCGCCGAGCGGTTCGCCGAGTACGCCGCCCTCGTCCACGAGGCACTGGGCGACCGCGTCACCCACTGGACCACCCTCAACGAACCGTGGTGCTCGGCGTTCCTCGGCTACGCCACGGGCCGCCACGCCCCCGGCCGCCGCGAACCCGACGCCGCCGTACGCGCCGCCCACCACCTGCTGCTCGGCCACGGCCTGGCGGCGGAGGCGATACGGGGCGACGACTCGCACGTCGGCATCACCCTCAACCTCACCCACGTCACACCGCTCAGCACCGAGCCCGGGGACCTGGACGCGGCCCGCCGCATCGACGGCATGCAGAACCGCCTCTTCCTCGACCCGCTGCTGCGTGCCGCCTACCCCGACGACGTGCTCAACGACCTTCGCGAGGTCACCGGCTTCGGGCACATCCACGACGGCGACCTGAAGACGATCGGGGCACCGCTGGACCACCTCGGCGTCAACTACTACGCGCCGATGCTGGTCGCCGGCAGCTCGACGCCGACCCAATCCGCCTATGTGGGCTCGCCGTTGGTGCGGATCGCCGACGGTGGCCGGCCGAGGACCGCGATGGGCTGGGAGATCGACGAGAGGGGACTCCTGGAGCTGCTCCTTCGCCTCAAGGATGACTATCCGGCCGTACCCCTGTACATCACGGAGAACGGTGCGGCCTTCGACGACGTGCTGGAACACGACGGAGTGCACGACGCGGACCGCGTCGCCTACCTGGACGGCCATCTCCGCTCCTGCGCACAGGCGATCGGCCACGGTGTGCCGCTCAAGGGCTACTTCGTCTGGTCGCTCCTCGACAACTTCGAGTGGTCCTTCGGCTACGGGCCCCGCTTCGGCATCGTGCACGTCGACTACGCGACCCAGCACCGCACCCCCAAGGACAGCGCCCGCTGGTACGCCGAGGTCATCCGGCGCGGCGGCCCCTGACGACGCCGACTCCGTTCGCGCTTACAGTGCTGCTACCGCCCACCCCCTCCGAACGCACTCTGCCCACCCAATCCGTACGAACTGGAGTCGCCCCACATGACCAGACGGCCACCGACGCTCGACGAGGTGGCGCTGCGCGCCGGGGTGTCCGTCGGAACCGTCTCGCGGGTGATCAACAACCGCCAGCACGTCAGCAAGAAGGCGCGGCAGGCGGTGGAGAGTGCCGTGGCGGAGCTGGGCTATGTGCCCAACGTGGCGGCCCGTTCGCTCGCCTCGCAGCGCCGCGGCGCGGTGGTGCTGGCGATCTCAAGCGACGACCCCGCGCTGTTCGCCAACCTCTTCTTCGCCGAGGTGATCACCGGCGTCAACGCGGTCATCGAGGAGACGGACCTCGAACTCCTGCTGGTCCTGGCCGCCTCCGAGCGGGGCCGGGCCCGGCTGGCCCGCATCCTTCAGTCCCGGGGTGCGGACGGCGTCATGCTGCTGGCCCTGCGCGAGAACGATCCGCTGGCGAAGGTGGCGGAGGCAGGGGGCGTGCCCGTCGTGCACGGAGGCCGCCCTCTGGAGCGGGCTCCGCGCTGGTACGTGGACGCCGACAACCGGGGCGGGGCCCGCCAGGCCGTGGAGCACCTGATCTCGACGGGCCGCCGCGCCATCGGTACTGTCACCGGCCCGCAGGACATGCACGCGGGTGTCTCCCGCTATCTGGGCTTCCGGGAGGCGGTCGCGCTGGCCGGCCTGAAGGATCACCGGGTGGCCCACGCCGACTTCAGCGAGGCGGGCGGCGCGGCGGCGATGGCCCGTCTCCTCGACGAACACCCGGACCTGGACGCGGTGTTCGTCGCCTCGGACGCCATGGCGGCGGGTGCTCTGCGCGTCCTGCGTGAGCGCGGCCGCGCCGTCCCCGAGGACGTCGCGGTCGTCGGGTTCAACGACATCCTCACCGCCCGGCACACCCAGCCGTCCCTGACGACGATCCACCAGCCCATCGTGGCCCTCGGCCGCGAAATGACCCGCATGCTGGTGCGCGTACTGGGCGGCGAGGAGCCGACGCCCCTCATCCTGCCGACGGATCTGGTGATCAGGGAGTCCGCGTAGCGCGGCCGTCCCGAGCAGCCGGAGCAGCCCCGGTCATCGAATTCACGGATTCCGCTCCCCCGACCGGCGGGGGCTCAACAGCCGCTCGGCGGGTGGCAGTTGCAGCGCCGGATCGACCAGCGTGAGTAGTGCGCGCAACCAGTGTGCACACCGTTGAAGTATGGAAGACACAGGCGACGTGAACCACGAACGCCCCGAACAGACCGCCGCGCCTTCCTCATCGGAACCGGCGCCACCCTCATGGCCTAGCGACGGAACTACCCCCGCCCGGCGTCAGCCTGACCGGCGTCACCCGGCAGCTGTGTGGAGGGCACGGGCCAGGTCCGGAGAATCTGGCCGTCGGTCATCGCGGACGTGTGCGCCGCCGGGCCCTGTTCCAGACCGAAGCCCATCAACAGGGCTTCGGCGTAGCGGCGCCAGGCCTCGGGGGCGACCTCCTCGGTGCGGTCGGCGACAGCGCCGATCATGTGCAGGAAGGCGTACACGTCGGGGCTGGCGAAGTCCTCGCGGACGGCGCCCGCCGCGACCGCGCCCTCCACCAGGCCGTCCACGTGGCGGCCGAGGTCGTCGCGCATCCGGGCGATGGGCCTGTCTTCCATGCTCGCGTGGGCGAGGATGACGTCGAGGGCCCGGTCGCGGGCCCGCCACTGGGCCGCTGCGAGCAGATAGTGGCGCAGAGCCTGTCCCGGGTCCGGTTGCTGCTCGGCCTCTGTCGCGAGCCGCAGAAACGTGGTGAACCGTTCGGTGAACAGGGCGTCGATCAACACTTGCAGGTCCGGGAAGCGCCGGTAGACCGTGGCGACTCCGACCCCGGCCTCGCGCGCGATCTCGTTGAGGGTGACGGCGGAGCCGAGCCGCGCGAACATGCGGTCGGCCGTCTCCATGATCAGCCTGCGGTTTCGTTCGGCGTCCGCGCGCAGCGGGCGTTGCGTTTCCCGGGTCACGCCGAGACATTCTCCACCGTCGGCACACCCCCGCCCACGGCAGGGCGGCGCAGGGCCCTCGCCACGAGCAGGCCTCCTGTCACGACGCTCCAGAGCAGCCAGGAGTAGACACTGCCCCGCTCGAACAACCCGGCCACGCTCGCCGAGACACCGCCCACGGCTGCCACGCTCACCAGGCCCAGGACTCCGACCGTGACGCTGAAGACGCGGTACGCCGAGGAAAGACCGAGGCTGCGCAGTGACCCCGCCAGGATCGCCAGCGTGTTCGCGCACAGGATGCCCACCCCGGCCCCGCCGACGTGGGCGGCGAGCCCGAAACTCGGTCCGCTCTCGGAGCCGTGGAACAGGCCGACCAGCACCATCCCCACGCCGTGCGCGACCGCGAGGGCGATGACCACACGACGTGCGCGGCCCTCCACCAGCCGGGCCAGCAGCAGCACACCCGTCGCGAACAGAATCCCTTCGAGCATGAACGACGTGTTCATCAGCGCATGGTCAGGGGAGCAGATGTCACGCCCCTGGAACCGGGCGCCGCAGTCGGGTACGCCGAGGTCGCTGATGTAGTTCCGGGCGTAGCTGTAGGGCGGACTGGTCCAGGCGGCTGCGGTGATCGCCTCGGCGACGACCCATTGCACCGCGTTCACCACGAGGATCACTGCACCCAGCGGAATCCACATTCTGCGAGACATCGGGAACCCCTCTCACGACGCCATGGGACGACGTCGACGGATGTCAGCGTACCAGCAAGTGGATAAATCTATCCGGTTATGATGGACAGTAGACCCTCACCGTCACCCCAGACCGAGAATCGTGACCCCTGGGATCACGCCGAACGTTGTGGACGCAGCCGTGCGTGCACTATGTGGAGAAAGTATCTCCACATAGTGCCGATGACAATGGCCGTGCGGGGCCGCTATTCCTGGGCCGGAGTGGGCCTGGCGGCCAGACCCATCAGCTCCTCCACCGTCTCGTTGCCCAGGCTCTCCGTCGTCAGCGCCCGGTTGCCGGGGCGCTGCCGGAGGCCGTCCAGCAGGATCTCGATGTAGCGGCGCCAGATTTCGGGCCGCCTGCCCTGCGTGAACTGGGCGGCGGCGCTGAGCATCTGCTGGATGACAGGGATGTCGGAGGGCGTCACCTCCGCACGGAGGTCTCCGCTCTCCTGGGCCCGGTGGATCAAGGCCTCCAGGAAGGGAAGCATGCCGCCCCGCGCCGTCTCGATGGGTCCGGAACTGTGGCTCCCCAGCATGATCACCTCATGGAGGCCGCGGTTCTCGGCGAGGTCGGCCGTCATCTCCACCAGGAAGTCGACGAACCCCTGCCATGGATCGGGATGCGCGAGGGCCTTCCTCGCGGAGAGCCGGCGCAGTTCGAGATCCTGCTCGAACAGGGCCCGCACGAGGGCTTCCTTGGTGGGGAAACGGCGATACACCGTACCGACGCCGACTCCGGCCTCGTGGGCCACATCATCGAGCGTGACCCCCAGTCCGCGCCGGCCGAAGATCTCGCGTGCGGCGCGCAGGATCCTCTCCCGATTGAGAGCGGCGTCGCGCCTCAAGGGACGGCCACCGCCCTTGTCGCCCATGGACCGTGAGCCGTCATTCATGGCCCCAGAGTAGCCCCGTTGATCACCTGCCGGCCTTCGGGAAGACGGCGGCTGGCACGGTCGCGCGAGGTGCGCCGGCCACGCCCCGAAGCCCGCTCGTCGAGGTCCGGCGGCCGCCTCGGCGAGGCGAAGTGCGCACGAATTCCCACCCGTTCCACCCTCTTGACACGGGTTGCGAGGCTGCCTTTACTTACCAACCATCAAACGACCAATCGTTCGGTCGGTACACCTGGGGCGTCTGCAGCCGTGCGGCCCGAGGGTCTGTTCCGACACGAAGTACGGCCTGGTCGACGTGCTCATCCCCTGCACGCAAGCCCGTCCGGAGGCCGGCCCCACCATGCCCGCCGACAGGACCCCCGTCGTTCGCTGAGGCAAGGAAGACAAGGAAGAAACTGCCTCGATCCGTACGTCAACCGAGCGCGGTCGTCCCCCAGTTCACTCCGGCATGTCTCCATTTCCCCATGCCTCGACGAGTGCTGCGCCCGCGATCATCCACCCTGTCAGGAGACAGCAGTGACCATCGATCGAAATCTCTCCGCCGCCCGCGCACAGAAGCCGGTCCGCCCGATGCGGGTGGCCACGGCCAGTTTCATCGGAACCGCAATCGAGTGGTACGACTACTTCATCTACGGCATGGCCGCGGCCATCGCGTTCGGGCCGCTGTTCTTCCCTTCCGTATCCCCCGCCGCCGGAACGCTCGCGGCGTTCGCCACGTATTCGGTCGGATTCGCGGCCCGCCCCATCGGCGGAATCATCATGGGTCACTTCGGCGACCGGGTCGGCCGCAAGTCCATGCTGGTGATCTCACTGCTCACCATGGGACTCGCCACGGTGGGAATCGGACTGCTTCCGACGTACGAGACCGTCGGCGTCTGGGCGCCGGTTCTGCTGGTGACCCTGCGGTTCGTCCAAGGGCTCGGGGTCGGCGGAGAGTGGGGCGGGGCGGTGCTCATGGCCGTCGAGCACGCACCGGACCGGAAGAAGGCCTTCTACGGAAGCTTCCCGCAGATGGGTGTGCCGGGCGGACTCATCGTCGCCAACCTGGTGTTCCTGGCCCTCACGAACAATCTCAGCAACGAAGCGTTCCTGGCCTGGGGTTGGCGTATTCCGTTCCTCGCGAGCGCCGTCATGGTCGTGGCCGGCCTGGTGATTCGTCTCACCATCACGGAAAGCCCCGAATTCCAGGAGGTCAAGAAGGCGGACTCCGAGCAACGGATGCCGATCGTCACCGTGTTGCGCGAGAGCTGGAAAGAAGTACTCCTGTCCGCCGGGGCCTTCATCGGCATCAACGCGGTCGGCTATATCTTCATGGCCTACCTGCTGTCCTACACAACCGCCGTACTCGGACTGAGCAGAAACCTCATCCTCACCTTCACTCTCATCGCGTCCATGGTGTGGCTCGCGGTCATCCCCTGGGCCTCCGCCCTGTCGGACCGGCACGGCCGACGCAAGGTGCTCATGGTCGGCTCCACAGGACTCGTCGCCTCCACGCTCCTGCTGTTCCCGATGATCAACACCGCCGACTCTGCTCTGATCCTGATCGCGCTCCTGACAACGGCGGTGTTCATGGGCATCGTTTACGGGCCGATCGCGGCGCTGTTCTCCGAACTCTTCAAGGCCGAGGTGCGCTACAGCGGGGCCTCGCTCGGCTACCAGCTCGGCTCGATCCTGGGCGGCGGCATCGCCCCGACCGTGGCGACAGGTCTCTACACGAGCTGGGAATCGACCGTACCCATCAGCCTCTACCTCACGGGGGTGACGCTGATCAGCCTCGCCTGCGTGTGGCTGGTCACCCGGCGGACGGGCTGACGTTCCCCCATCAGACGCGTCCGCTTCCTACTTGTTCTCGCCGGGCTTGCCGACGTGTTCGCCGTCGCCCGGTGTGTCGTCGCCCGGCTTGGCCTGGTTCTGGCCGGAGTTGGCCGGGGCGGTGGAGCCGGGCTCGGTGTGGTTACCGCCGTCTCCGGATTTGCCGGTGGCACCGGAGAGGTTGAACTGGAAGGCGAGGAGAAGGACGGCCACGGCGAGAGTGGCGGTGATCCAGATGGTGATGCGTCGCATGGGGGTCTCCTGTTGACGGGTGAATCGGCGGGTGACGCGGGATGCGTCTACCAGGCGAACTCCTCGGTGTGGACGTGATCGCGGTGCGCGCCGGCGCCGCGTGCGGCCTTGCGGACGGCGGTGATCCAGGCGGGCGGGCCACAGACGTAGATGTCGCAGCGGGCGATGTCGGGTACGAGGTCCTTGAGGACGTGGGCGTCGTCATCGAGGTGGGCGGGGCCCGCGGCCTGCCAGGAGGTGTCGGCGCGGCGCGGCCCCGGCAGGAAGATCAGCTCGACTCCGCGGTCGGCGGCGATCGCTCGGAGTTCGTCGGCGAACACGGCGTGCTGGTCTTCGCTGTAGCGGTAGATGAGGGTCGTCTCGCCGCTGGCGTAGGCGGTGTCTTCGAGGAGGGCGCGCATGGGCGTGATGCCGATTCCGGCGGCGATCAGGACCATGCGGGGCTGGGTGCGCTGCCGGGCGGTGAGGGTGCCGTAGGGACCCTCGATCAAGGCGCGCGTTCCCGGGGTGAGGCGGGCGGCGCGGGCGCTGCCGTCGCCGGCTGCCTTGATGGTGATGCGCAGCCTGTCGCGGGTGGGGGCGGCGGAGAGGGTGTACGGGTTGCCGCGGGTCCATCCGGGACCGTCGAGGAAGCGCCAGACGAAGAACTGGCCGGAGGCGGTCCTCATCCTGTCCAGGTGGTGCCCTGTGAGCGCGACGGACACGGTGCCGGGTGCCTCGGTGACGACGGACTCGACACGCAGGCGGTGGTGGAGGGAGCGCCAGACGGGCAGGGCGATCCGGTACATGAGGGTGACGGCGAACGCGAAGCCGTACAGGCACCACCAGTAGACGCGGGTCCAGGTCTCGTGGAAGTCGGCGCCGTCGACGAACGTGTGGGGGAAGGTCGCGGCGATCCCCGCGTACGAGTACAGGTGCAGCAGGTGCCAGGACTCGTAGCGCAGCCTGCGGCGGGCGGCGCGGATCGACGTGACCACCACCATGATCAGCAGGACGGTGCCGACGGTGGCGAACAGCATCCATGAGTCGGTGACGAACACCCGCACCAGCGCGTCGAGCATGGCGTCGGGTTCACGTACCGCGCGTTCGACGGCGAACAGCAGGACGTGGGCGATCATCAGCCAGAACGAGGCGAAGCCGATCCAGCGGTGCCGGCGGGTGAGCAGGTCGTGGCCCCATGAGCGTTCGACCCAGGGGATCCTGGCGAGCAGAACTACCTGAAGGATCATGAGGTCGGAGGCCAGCAGTCCGGTGAGCAGGCCGAGGGAGCCCATCGCCCGGTCGGAGGTGGCGAGGCCGAGCGGCCCGCCCTGGTTCATCACCCACAGGGCGACGACCGCGACCACGGACAGGATGGCCAGGGCGCCGAGCGGGTCGGCCGCTGTGAAGCCCCGCCTGCCTCGTTCGGCGGGTGGCCTGCGGTGGCCGCGGGGCAGGAGGGTGGAGAGTGTCATCAGGGTTCCTTCGGCACGGGGCACGATCCGCCGCGGTGTGCGGGTGAGTGTTCACCCTGGTCGGGCTCTTTGTGGCAGCTCTAAGAAGCCGCCCGCCACCGAGGGTTTCCCGGACGCGGGAAAGGGGCGGTGACCTGCGCCGACAGCACGCCGGGCGGGAGTGACGGCCGAGGAGCGATCCGCGTGGTTCTTAGACTTCTTTGTCCTTCGCGGCCGATCCTTGTCCTCGGGCTGCCCCTGTCGTGTGGGACGCCGGTGAAGGACTGAGGTTCAGCGGATGGCAGGAACGGACCGGACGCCCGAGGTGCTGGTCGTGGACGACGACCGGGGCGTACGCCAGGCCCTGCATCTGGGTCTGGGGCTGGAGGGCTTCACCGTGCGCCTGGCCGAGGACGGCGAGACGGCGCTTGAACAGGTCGCCGTTCGGCCGCCGTCGGTGATCGTGCTGGACGTGACCATGCCGGGCCTGTCCGGAGTCGAAGTGGTGCGCCGGCTGCGGGCCGTGGGCCGGACGCTGCCGGTGTGCATGCTCTCCGCCCGCGACGAGGTCGACGACCGGGTCGCCGGGCTCGCGGCCGGCGCGGACGACTACGTGGTCAAGCCGTTCTCCATCGCCGAACTCGCCGCCCGCCTGCACGCCATGGTCCGCCTGCACG
>Ga0307512_10005182_pt1 | contig 13752 bp, 9 predicted proteins | sample 14_EM_MG_FD_200267 | JGI IMG/M metagenome (GOLD analysis project Ga0307512, IMG submission 200267) | Populus trichocarpa ectomycorrhiza microbial communities from riparian zone in the Pacific Northwest, United States - 14_EM | ecosystem: Host-associated > Plants > Roots > Unclassified | place... | reverse complement strand
TCGACTCGAAGACTTGCCAGCGACAGTGGCGAGCCGTACGTTACACGCAGTCCGTACAGTGGTCCAGTTGTACCGTTTGATGGTTCGCGAGGAGAACTGTGGTGCTGACCGGCGTTCTCGAACAGACCAACTCCGACTCGATCGCCGACGCGCCCGCGTACGTGGCCGGCCGGTGGACCACGGCGGGCACCCCGGCGCCGCGGACCGGTCCCTACGTCCGCGAGGTCGTCTCCCGCTCCTACCCCGCCTCCGACGAACAGATAGCCACCGCACGGGAGTTCGCCCGCACCGGCGCGCGGACCGTCGCCGGGCTGGCGCCCGCGACCAGGGCCGCGGTGCTCGAACGCGCCGCCGCCCTCGCCACGACCCACCGCGCCGGCATCGCCAGGCTCATCGCCCGCGAGCTCGGCAAGCCAGTCAAGGACGGCCTCGGCGAGATGGACCGCGTGGCGGACACCTTCGCCGTCTGCGCCGCCGAAGCCCGGCGGATCGGCGGCGACACACTGCCCGTCGCCGGCTGGGCCCGCGGCATCGGCAACACCGCCCTCACCTATCGCGCGCCCGCCGGGGTCGCGCTGGCCATCACCCCGTTCAACGCCCCCGCGAACCTGTTGGCCCACAAGCTCGGCGCGTCGTTCGCCGCCGGGAACACCACCCTCGTCAAGGCTCCGCCGCAAGCCCCGGCCACCACGACCGCGATGGTCGCACTCGTGCTCGAAGCCGGCATGCCAGCCGAGGCGGTCCAACTACTACACGGCGGCGGCGACGTCGGCGCGGCGCTGTGCGCCGCACCCGAGGTCAGCGTCATCAGCTTCACCGGCAGCCCTGAGACCGGCGCGGCCGTCGCCCGCGCCGCCGGAGCGAAACGACTCGTGCTGGAACTGGGCGGAAACGCGGCGACAATCGTGTGCGCGGACGCGGACCTCGCCAACGCAGCCCGGATCTGCGCACGCACCGGGTACAGCAACTCCGGTCAGAGCTGCATCTCCGTGCAGCGCGTGTACGTGCAGCGCGACAAGTTCGACGAGTTCGTGGACCTGTTGGGCACCGAGGTCGCCGGGCTGACCGTCGGCGACCCGCTCGACCCGGCCACCGACGTCGGGTCCATGGTGGACGAAGACGCGGCCGCACGCGTCGAGAAGTGGATCGCGCAGGCCACGGCCGGCGGTGCGCGGCTCGTCATCGGCGGCGACCGCGACGGCGCGACACTGCGGCCCACGGTCGTCGCCGACCCGCCGGCCGACGCCACGCTGGTGACCGAGGAGGTCTTCGGCGCACTCGTCGCCGTCCTTCCCTTCGACGACCTGGCCGACGTCATCGAGACGTGCAACGCCAGCAGGTACGGCCTGCAGGCGGGCCTGTTCACCCACGACATCGCCACGGTGTTCCAGGCGTGGCGGGACCTGCAGGTGGGCGGCCTGATCGTGAACGGGTCGTCGAACTACCGGCTCGACCACGTCCCGTTCGGCGGGGTGAAGGACTCCGGCTTCGGCCGGGAGGCCCCCGCCCAGATGATCGACGACTACACAGTGATCAAGACCCTCATCCTGCGAGGCATGTCCATCTGGGGGCAAGCATGACCGTCACCGCCGCGGAAGCACTGGTGAGCCAGCTCGAGTCCTACGGCGTCGAGTACGTCTTCGGCACCTGCGGCCACACGAACATCGCGTTCCTGGACGCGTTGGGCCGCAGCGACATCCGGTTCGTCATCGCCCGGCACGAGCAGGCAGCCGCACACGCGGCCGACGGATACGCCCGTATGACGGGAAAACCGGGCGTGCTGCTGGTCCACGTGGGACCGGGAATGATGAACGCCGTCACCGGCGTCGCGACCGCGGCGCTCGACTCGGTGCCGCTGGTCGCCATCGCCGGCGACATCCCGTCCTACTACCTGGGCCGCCACCCGCACCAGGAGGTCAACCTTCACCGGGACGCCGACCAGACCGCGATCTACACGCCGTTCGTCAAGCGGGCATGGCACGCCCACCGCGCCGAGGACATCGCGCGGTTCACCGAGCGGGCGTTCTGGACGGCCACCTCGGGCCGGCCAGGCGCGGTGCTGCTGAACATCCCGATGGACCTGTTCTCCCGCCAGGTGTCGGCGGAGGCCGCGTACCCGCTCGTCGCGCACAGCCCCGCCCCGGCGCTGGCCGACGGCGAGGCACACCGGATCGCGGAACTCCTTGTCGGCGCGGAGAAACCGCTGATCTACGTCGGCGGCGGGCTGCGTGGGGAGCAGGGAAAGACAGCGCTGCTCCGGCTCGCCGAGCACCTCGACATCCCGATCGCGCACTCGCTGATGGCGAAGGGCACCGTCGACGACCGGCACCCGCTGGTGATGGGCATGACCGGGTTCTGGGGCCTCGACCTCACCAACAAGTACACCATGGACGCCGACGTGGTCCTGGCGCTCGCGACCCGGTTCGCCGAGACCGACGCCAGCTCCTGGAACGCCGACTACACCTGGCACTTCCCGCCAGCCAAGCTCATCCAGATCGACATCGACCCCGCCGAGATCGGCCGCAACTACCCCGTCGAGATCGGCGCGGTGGCGGACGTGGCACTCGCGGTCGACGCGATCGCCGACGCGGTGGTCGCGCTCAGTCCACACAGGACCGCGCGACCGGCGCTGCGCGAGACGATCGGCGCCGAGCGACGGGAGCTGTTCACCGCGAGCCGGGAACGCGGCCAGAGCAACGACTTCCCGTTGCGGCCGGAACGCATCCTCACCGACCTGCGTGCCGCGCTGCCGGCTGACGCGGTGCTCGTCACCGACGTCGGCTGGAACAAGAACGGCGTCGCGCAGTGCTACGAGCTGCCGCCGGAGGGCCGGTTCGTCACCCCAGGCGGGTTGTCCACCATGGGTTTCGGCCCGGCGGCCGCGATCGGGGTGCAGATCGCCGAGCCGGACCGGGTGGTCGTCGCACTCGTCGGCGACGGCGGCATGAGCGCCCAGCTGCCCGCGGTGCCGATGGCGGTCGAGCAGGGCCTGCCGGTGATCTTCCTCGTCATGAACAACCGCGCGCACGGCACGATCGCCGACCTGCAAGCCGCGAACTTCGGCGCCAGCTACGGCTGCGAGTTCACCGACGCCGACGGCAACCCCTACTCCCCCGACTTCGCCGCCTACGGCAGGGCATGCGGCGCCGACGGCTATCTCGTCGAGAAGCCGGAAGATCTGACCGAGGCGCTGCGCACGGCGATCGAACGCCGCCGGCCGGCGGTACTGGACGTCCCGATGGTGAACGAACCCGTTCCCACCCCAGGACACTGGAACATCACAGACATCTATCGCGGCGCGTTCGACTAGTCCGCCTCCCCGGAATTCCCCCACAACGAGGTGAGAGGTTCATGTCCAAGCAACGAACGAAACGGTTAGTCCTCACTGCTGCGGCGCTCCTGCTCGGGGCGACGACCGCCTGCAACGCCCCGGGAAGCTCGTCATCAGCGCCGGAAAGCGCCGGCGGCCCGTTCAAGATCGCGGTGGTCGACGCGCAGAGCGGGCAGCTCAGCTCACTGGGCGCGTGGGAGTGGAAGGGCGCCAAGCTCGCCGCCGACGAGTGGAACGCCAAGGGCGGCATCAACGGCCGCAAGATCCAGCTGGAGCTGTTCGACGACCAGGGCGACCCGACGGTCGGCACGAACCTGGCGCGCAAGATCGCGAGCGAGGGGTTCGTCGCGATGATCGGCACCGCGGAGAGCGCGGTGACCGTCGCGATGATCCCGACCCTGCAGCAGTCGAAGATCCCGAACATCACGTCAGGGCAGTCCCCCGCGATCGCCGCCACGAAGAGCCCGTTCGCGTTCTACAACGGACCGACCAGCAACACCTACGACGAGACGCTCGCCAAGTACCTGGTCGACGAGAAGGGCGCCAAGAAGATCGCGCTCATCTCCAACAACGGCTCGTTCGGCAAGGGTGAGCGGGACGCGTTCACCAAGGCGCTGGCCGACCGGAGCATCACCCCGGTCGACGACCAGGTCGTCACCACCGACCAGAAGGACTTCAGCGCGGCGCTGACCTCGATCCGGCAGAAGGCCCCCGACGTGCTGTTCGTTGGATCCGAGGAGGTCGAGGCTGGGCTGATCGTCAAGCAGGCCAGGGAGTTGGGCATCACCGCGACGATCGCGGGCGCGGCGCCGATGGGCACGCCGGTGTACCTGGAGACCGCTGGCACCGCCAACGCCGAGGGCACCGTCGTCAGCTCTCCCTACCTCAGCAACGACACCGACGACGCGTCCCGCGCGTTCGCCAAGGCCTACCAGAAGGCGCACGGCGAGGAGGCCGAGTTGCACGGCGCGAAGGCCTACGACGGCGCGAACATCGTGTTCACCGCGCTGAAGAACAGCAAGGGCGCCACCGGCCAGAAGCTCGCCGACGCGATCCGCGCGACGAAGTACGACGGCCTGCTGGGCACGTTCGACTACGACGAGTCGGGGGTGGGCATCCACGCCACGTCGATCGGCATCATCACCTCCGGCAAGCTCGTCGCGGAATCCGCCGGCTGACGATGGAGGTCTTCTTCCAGACGCTTGTCGGCGGGCTCGGGTTCGGCGCCGTGTACGCCCTGGTGGCCATGGGTTTCTCGATCGTCTACCGGACGATGGGCCTGGTCAACTTCGCGCACGGCCAGGTGGTGATGATCGGCGCGTACGCGGCGTCGACGTTCTACATGTCCGCGCACCTGCCGTTCTTCGTCTCGATCCCGGTGGCCATGGTGGTCACCGGGATCGTCGGGCTCGTCATCGAACGCGTGCTGAGGCCGTTGGAGAACAAGGACTTCGACCTCATGCTGATCGGCACGATCGGCTTCGGCATGGTCCTCGAGGCGCTCGCGACGATCATCTGGGGCGCCACCGGGCACGCGGTGCCGACCCCGGTGGACGCCGAACCGCTCGACCTGTTCGGCATCCGCGTCCGCACGTACAGTCTGGTCGTGCTCGGCATCGCCGCGCTCGCGACGGTCGCGCTCGTGCTGTTCCTGCAGCGCACCAAGCGGGGCGCGGCCATGCAGGCGGTGGCGATGGACCACGAGGCGGCGACCGCGGTCGGCATCCACGTCGGCCGCAGCAACGCCATCGCGTTCGCCATCGGCGCCGGGCTTGCGGCCCTGGCCGGCGCGCTGGTCGCGCCGATGCTGTATGTCAACCCGACGCTCGGCGGGTCGTTGGGCATCAAGGGGTTCGCGGCCGCGATCCTCGGCGGGTTCGGGAACATCCCCGGCGCGATCGTCGGCGGGCTCGCGATCGGCGTGCTCGACTCGTACGCGGCCGGGCGGTTCCAGGCGTACTCGGAACTGGTGGTGTTCCTGGTGTTCACGGTCGTGATCATGGTCAGGCCGACCGGGTTGTTCGGCGAGCGGACGGTGAACCGCGCATGAAGCTACGGATCGCGAGCTTCGGCGTCGTCGCCGTGGCCGCCTGGTTCCTGCCCTACCAGCTGGACCTGTACGGCATCCACGTCATGGACATCGCGATCGTGTTCGCGTTGCTGGCCGTCGGGCTCGGCCTGGCGATGGGCGTCGGTGGGCAGATCAACCTCGCGCAGGTCGCGTTCTTCGGGGTGAGCGCGTACGCGGTCGCGATCCTCACGACCAAGGCCGGGCTGGGTTTCTGGACCTCGGCGGTGCTCGCGCTGCTGGCCGCCGCGCTGGTGGGGATCTTCGTGGGCATTCCGGCGCTGCGGATGCAGTCCCACTACCTCGGCATCGTCACGCTCGGGTTGGCGCTGGCGTTCACCAACTGGGTCACCAACAGCACCCTGACCGGTGGCGCGGACGGCATCTCCGGCATCCCGGTCCCGCCGGTGTTCGGCATCGACATGTCGAACGAGTACCTGTACTACTACGTCGAGCTGATCGTGTTCGCGCTGGCGCTGGGCTTCGCAGGGTTCGTCGCGAGCACCGGGCTGGGCCGCCGGATGCGGGCGATGCGCGACGACTCGCTGGCCGCCGGGGCGGTCGGCGCGCCGGTGCCGATCCTGCGGATGACGGCGTTCGTGCTCGCGAGCCTGTACGGCGGGGTCGCCGGTGTGCTGTACGCGGGCCTCATCCGTTACGTGGCGCCGGAGACCTTCAGTATCGCCAACATGTTCCTCCTGCTGGCGATGGTGATCATCGGTGGCCGGCAGAGCATCCTCGGCTGTGTCGTCGGCGCCATCGCACTGTCGCTACTGCGGGAGGCGCTGGTCGACTTCTCCGTCTACGCGCAGCTCGGGTTCGGCATCGTGGTCGTGCTCATGGTGGTGTTCGCCCCGACGGGACTCGCCGGCATCCCGTCCCGGCTACGCCGGGTCATGCGGCGCACGGCGACCGGCGAGCGGGCGGTCCTCCGCCCCTTCGACCCCGGACAGGCCGACGCGGGCGACCGGGTGGGCGCGAGCCTGGAGATCTCCGGGATCAGCAAGCACTTCCGTGGGCTGAGCGCACTCGCCGACGTGTCGATGTCGGTGGCGCCGGGTGAGATCCGCGGGGTGGTCGGCCCGAACGGGTCGGGCAAGACCACGCTGTTCAACATCGTCAGCGGCATCTACAGCGTGTCGTCGGGATCGGCGTCCGTCGACGGGCGGGTCGTCACCGGGCGCAGACCGCACCAGCTCTCCCGGCTCGGGCTCGCGCGGACGTTCCAGAACCTGCGCCTGTTCGGCCAGATGACCGTGCGGGACAACGTCCTCGTCGCACTGGACCGGTCGTCGATGTGGGCGGTGTGGCGATACCTGCTGTGGCCGGTCGGCGTCCTGCGTGGCGAACGGGACCTGCGCGCGCGGGCCGACGATCTCCTGACACGGTTCGGGCTCACCGACTTCGCCGGCGCGGCGCCCCGGTCACTCCCCTACGGCATCCAACGCAGGCTGGAGATCGCGCGGGCGATGGCGACCCAGCCGGCGCTGCTGCTCCTCGACGAGCCTGCGGCCGGGTTGAATGGCCAGGAAGTGGCTCAGCTGAGTGAGATCGTACGGTCCATTCGCGACAGTGGGGTGACGGTGGTGCTGATCGAGCACAACATGGGGCTCGTCATGTCCCTGTGCGACCGCGTGACGGTGCTGGCGAGCGGGAGCGTCATCGCCGACGGCACACCCGCCGAGGTGGCCGTGCGCCCCGAGGTGATCGAGGCCTACCTCGGCGACTCGATGAACACCGACGAGATAGCGGCCGAGGTCGAGTCGGAGGTGGCCCGGTGAGCGACGAGTTGGTGGTATCGGGGCTGTCCGTCCACTACGGCGGCGTGCGAGCGGTCAACTCGGTGAGCTTCACCGTCGGGGCCGGCGAGTGCGTGGGCATCATCGGCGCCAACGGCGCGGGCAAGACGTCCACGCTCAAGGCGCTGATGGGGCTCGTGCCGAGGACCGCGGCGGAGATCCGGTACGGCGACCACGACCTCACGAAGGTCAAGGCACGCAACATCGTGCGCCACGGCATCGGCTACGTGCCGGAGGGGCGGCACGTCTTCCCCGGCCTCACGGTCGAGAAGAACCTGCTCCTCGGCGCGTACGTCCAGAAGTGGAAGGGCGCGACCCTGCGTACCCTCGCCGAGGTCTTCGAGCTGTTCCCGGTGCTCGGGGAGATGCGCCACCGCCTGGCCGGCGCGTTGTCCGGTGGCCAGCAGCAGATGCTGGCCGTCGGCCGCGCGCTGATGTCGAACCCGCGGCTCATCCTGCTCGACGAACCGTCCATGGGGCTGTCTCCCAAGCTGATCGAGGACATCCTCGCCGTTCTCCAGCGCCTGCGGGCCGCGGGACACGCTCTGCTTCTCGTCGAGCAGAACGCGAAGCTCACCTTCGAGGCCACGAAAACCTGTCTGGTGATGGAGAACGGCGAGGTGGCCATGGCCGGCACGTCGGCGGAGCTGCGCGGCGACCCTCGCGTGCGGCAGATCTACCTCGGACTCTGACCTACCTGCAGAACGGCGCGGCGCCCGCCGCGGACCGGATACCGCCGACGATGAGCTTCTGGAAGTACACCGAACCGTCCGTTGTGGATGTTCCGGTGAAGGCGCTCGCGTCGTGGCCGAGAGTGGTCACCCACGACCGGCCGCCGTCGTAGTACTGGCACCAGGCCACGGGGTGGTTGTCACCGTGTCCCGGGTGTCCCATCGAACCCCGCACGCCGCGGGCGAGCGTCGACTCGTCGACCTTGGCCAGCAGCCGCACGTCGCTCGGGAAGGGAACCAGGTTGTACCACTCGTCGGCGAACGCCCACCGGTTCGGCAGATCCTTGGTGGACACGTCTTTCCGGTCGACGGTCTGCACCGTCCCGGCCTGGTAGGGGCCATGGTCGTAGTAGTTCGCGTTGCCCAGCAGGCCCTCGTACCATGGCCAGTTGTACTCGGTGCCGAACGCGTTGTGGATGCCGACGAACCCGCCGCCGCCACGGATGTACTGGCGCAGCGAGGTTTGCGCCGCGTCGTCGAGCGTGTCCCTGGTGGTGCTCAGGAAGATCACCACGTTGTACGGGAACAACCGGCCCGGCGACGACAGCTGCGTGACGTCCTCGGTCCAGTCGACCGCGAACCCGTTCTCCTGCCCCAGCCGCACGATCGCCTTCTGTGCCACGTTGGCGTCGGTGAGCGGCGGGTTCAGCCCGGGCGCCAGCGCGGGGCCGAGGTTGGCGTGCCGGGGACCCGCGGTCCGCGAGTACACCAGCACCCTGATCCCCTTGGCCAGGTCGAAGTTGCCCCACTCGTGGTAACACTGCGGCCGCACTCCCCGGCACACGCCGTAGTCCGGCTCACCCAACTCCGTCGCCCCGCGGTCCCGGTCGTTCGCCGCCGCCGGCGCGCCGAGGGCGAGGACGGTGGCCGCGGCGGCGACGGCCGCGCTCAGGATCGCGGTCATCAACGTTGATGCTCGTCTGTTCACGATGCCGACCTTTCGTACGGTCCGCCACACGGACCGGTTGTACACAACAACGGACCGAGCTTACGCTGAACCGTCCAACAGTCCATATGGTCCGACAGGCGGACCTTGACCCGTGAGCGGAGCTTGCGGAGCGAACCACCGAACGCTGTCCAACGACGGAGGTAGCGCGGCATGGCGGAAATCCAGCGCAGGGAACTCATGAAGGGCGCGGCCGCCGCCGCGGTGGGCGCCGCCCTCGGCACGGGCGCGCTGTCCAGCACACCCGCGACCGCGGCACCGGGCCGCCACCACGGGACGCCGATCGCCACCACACCGGGCGGCCGCGACTTCCCGAAGGTGGGCGGCAATCTCGGCAACCAGAACTACACGGCACTCGACGGCATCCATCGCGGCAACGTCACGAGACTGGGCGCCACGTGGGTGAACCGGATCGAGGGCGGCCTCGCGTCAGGCAACAGCCAGAGCACCGCGGTCGCGGTCGACGGCGTGCTGTACATCGAGTCCGCGCTCGGCAACGTGTTCGCGGTGGACGGCGCCACCGGCACGACCAAGTGGGTGTACCGGCAGACCCGCGGCTCCCTCACCCGCCGCGGCGTGGCCGTCGGCGACGGCAAGGTCTTCACCCACGGCAGGGGAAGCTGGCTCATCGCGCTGGACCAGGAGACCGGCGCGGTCCTGTGGGAGAAGCAGGTCACCGGGTACGGCGCCATGGAGAAGGTCGCCATCGTCTATCACGACGGACAACTGTTCTGCGGCACCGCCGACAGCGACCGCGCCTCGGGTCTGTCGCTGGACGCGAACACCGGTGAGCTGATCTGGAACTTCTGGGGCGCGGCGGGCACCGGCGAGGTCGGCAACGACACGTGGGAGGGCGAGTCCTGGCGCACCGGCGGCGCCACGCCGTGGATCCACCCGGCCGTCGACCCGGACCTGGGCCTGGTCTACTGGGCGTTCGGCAACGCGCGCGGCAACCGGTCCTCACAGGACGGTTCGCAGCGCGGCGGCCAGAACCTGTTCTCCAGCTCGATCGTCGCGATCGACATGAAGACCGGCGCGTACCGCTGGCACTTCCAGTCCATCCACCACGGCATCTGGGACATGGACAACACGATGGCGCCGGTGCTCGCGGACGTCCGCATCCACGGCAGGCCGCGCAAGATCGTGATCTACGGCAGCAAGTGCGGCATGTACTACATCCTCGACCGGGAGACCGGCGAGGCGCCGCTCGGCATCGACGAGCTCCCGGTGCCGCAGGACCCGCGCCAGAAGACGTGGCCGACACAGCCGTTCCCCCGCCAGGGCCCGTGGACCGAGACGAAGCCGGTGAACCAGCCGCTCGGCACTGCGGTTCCCGGCCACCCGGCCCGCGCGGTCCCCAACTACACACAAGGCGCGCTGTACACCCCGCACTGGGACGAGCCGGTGCTGTCCATCCCCGGCCACGGCGGCGGCGCGGACTGGAACCACCAGTCCTTCAGCCACAGCACCGGGTGTGTCTACACGGGCTTCGGGTACGTGGCGGCGGCCCACTCGCTGACCGAGTCGAGCAACGGCCTGCGCCCGCCGGGCGAGTACCAGACCGGCGGCATCGTCGCGGTCGACGCGAGCACGAACCGGGTGCGGTGGAAGAAGAACATGCCCTACTCCCTCGCGCACGGCAACGGGATCCTGACCACGGCGAGCGACCTGCTGTTCATCGGCCAACCCGACGGCAACCTGCTCTGCCTCGACGCGCGCACCGGCCGCGAGCAGTGGCGGTTCCAGTGCGGCGCGGCGATCAGCAGCAGCCCCATCATGTACGAAGTGGACGGTCAGCAGTACCTGGCCGTGTACGCCGGGGGCACCAGCATCCCCTACGGCAACTCCGCGCCACGCGGCGACTTCCTGTGGTCCTTCAAGATCGGCGGGCAGATGGCGCCCGCGCCCACCCCCGTGCCACCGGTCATCCGCAGGCCCGTCCAGGGTGACCCGGTCGAGGGCGCCGCCGTCGGCAACACCGTCGTGATCGGCCGAACCTACGACCCGGCCACCGGCACGGTCGGCGCCATCGAGTCGACCGCCGTCAACGCGATGGCCCCGACGCACCTGCGGGTCCCCGCCGGCACCACGGTGACGTTCACCAACCACCCCGGCAACGCGGGCGTCCGCGGCGCCACGCAGTTCTTCGAGGGCCTGTTCGACGTGCGCCTCGCACCCGGCGAGTCCCACACCCACACGTTCGGCACGAAGGGCGAGTACTTCTTCAACGACCCGGCGAGCCCCCGGTCCACCGGCAAGATCGAGGTCTACTGATCCATCGGGAAGCGCCGCGACCCCGCGGCGCTTCCCAACACCCGTCCGGCGGCGTATAAGTAACTATCTAGTTCGTACGCGTCGGATCCCGCTGCCTCGCCGAGGAGTGCACATGGCATCGCGTGACGGCACCGGCTACCTCGTCGGTCTGATCGGGTCCGGTATCGGCACGTCGTTGAGCCCGGCACTGCACGAGCGGGAGGCCGACGCGCTCGGCGTGCGGTACCTGTACCGGCTCCTGGACCTGGACGAGCTCCGCCTGCCGCCCGCGGCCGTCGGCGAGGTCGTGTCCGCGGCGCGGCTCGCCGGCTACCACGGGCTCAACATCACCCACCCGGTCAAGCAGCTGGTGCTCCCCCACCTCGACGACCTCTCCCCCGACGCCGCCGCGGTCGGCGCCGTCAACACGGTCGTGTTCCGCGACGGCCGCGCGGTGGGCCACAACACCGACCTGACCGGCTTCGCCCACGGCTTCCGCGACGAGCTGCCGGACGCCGCCCTCGACTCGGTCGTCCTGCTCGGCGCGGGCGGGGCGGGCGCCGCCGTCGCACACGCCCTGCTGTCGCTGGGGGCGGGCGCACTCCACGTCTTCGACGTCGACACCCGCCGCGCGGCGGACCTCACGTCGCGGCTCGACTCGGGGCGGGTGGTCTCGCTCGACGGCGTGGACGCGCTCGCGGCCGCACTGCGTGACGCCGACGGGCTGACCCACGCCACACCCACCGGCATGGTCGGCCACCCTGGACTACCTGTGCCGGCCGAACTCCTGCGACCGGATCTGTGGGTCGCCGACATCGTGTACCGGCCGCTGGAGACCGAACTCCTCGCCACCGCACGGGAACGGGGCTGCCGGGTGCTCTCCGGCGGGCCGATGGTCGTCCACCAGGCCGCCGACGCGTTCCGCCTCATCACGGGGATCGCGCCGGAAGCCGACCGGATGCGCCGCCACTTCGACACTCTCGCGCACGCAGAACTCGTTGGGAGGCAACCGCATGCTCACCGCTGAAGGCGCCGTCCCCGATATCCCACCGCTCGCTGGCCAGACCCTGAGCGGGCCGCCGGCGTCTGGACTGACGAGCACGGAGGCTCCTGTGCGAGGAACGAGCCCAGGAGCCTCGGCGCGCAGGAGGGAAGACGCCGGGAACAGGCCCACGGAGCGCCGAGCGGAGCGAGGCAATGCAACACTGAGCATCGCCACCGTGTGTCTGTCCGGCACGCTGGAGGACAAGCTGGTCGCGGCGGCCGCGGCCGGGTTCGACGGCGTCGAGATCGTCGAGGCCGACCTGCTCGCGGCGCCGTGGTCGCCGCGCGAGGTGCGGCAGCGGTGCGCCGATCTCGGCCTCACTATCGACCTGTACCAACCGTTCCACGACTTCGAGGCGGTCCCGCCGGACGTGCTCGCCGCCAACCTGCGGCGCGCCGAGCGCAAGTTCGACGTGCTGGACCAGTTGGGCACCGAGACCATGCTGGTGTGCTCGACGGTCTCTCCCGACGCGGTGGACGACGACGACCTCGCGACCGAACACCTCCACCTGCTGGCGACCAGAGCCGCCGAACGTGGCCTGCGCATCGCCTACGAAGCCTTGGCGTGGGGCCGGTTCGTCAACGCCTACGAGCACGCGTGGCGGATCGTGCGCCGTGCCGGCCATCCCGCGCTCGGCCTGTGCCTGGACAGCTTCCACGTGCTCGCCCGCGGCGGTGACCTCGCCGGCGTCCGCATCATCCCCGGCGACAAGGTGTTCGCGCTGCAGCTGGCGGACGCGCCCCGGATGGTCATGGACACCGCGCAGTGGAGCCGCCACCACCGGCTGTTCCCCGGCCAGGGCTCGTTCCCCGTCGCGGACCTCGTCGCGGCGGTGCTCGCCATCGGCTACCGGGGTCCGCTCGCGCTCGAGGTGTCCAACGACGTGGTGCGCCAGGCCGATCCGCGCCGGTCCGCGATCGACGCCATGCGCTCGCTGGTCGCGCTGCGAGAAGCGGTCGGCCCTCACACTGTCCCGCCGGACCTGCCCGCCGCGCCGGCGCTGGCCGGGCACGTGTTCACCGAGCTGGCCGTGGACGAGGTGTCCGGCCCCGTCTTCGAGAACACGTTGCGGGCGTTCGGTTTCACGCACGTCGGCCAGCACCGGTCGAAGCCGGTGCGGTTGTGGCAGCAGGGCGACGCGCGGGTCCTGCTCAACAGCACCCCGAGGGCGTCAGCCAGTCCTGGCACCGCCGAACTGTCCGCGCTGGGGGTGGAGAGCGCGGACCCGGCGGCGTCGGCGACGCGCGCGGAACGGTTGCTCGCGCCCGTCCTGCCCCGCAGCAGGCAACCGAAGGAGGCCGACCTGTGCTCGGTGGCCGCACCCGACGGGACCACGATCTTCTTCTGCCGCACCGGTGACCGCGACAACGACTGGCTCGCCGACTTCGCCACGACCGGCAACGCGCCGGGCGAGGCCGGTCTGCTGACCGACATCGACCACGTCTCGCTCACCGAGCCGTTCGACGACTTCGACCAGGCCACCCTGTTCTACCGCGCGGTGCTCGGACTGCGGGCCCAGCCCGCCATGGAGCTGGCGGCGCCGTTCGGCCTGATCCGCAGCCGCGCGGCGACCGATCCC
>Ga0307512_10005181_pt1 | contig 13752 bp, 17 predicted proteins | sample 14_EM_MG_FD_200267 | JGI IMG/M metagenome (GOLD analysis project Ga0307512, IMG submission 200267) | Populus trichocarpa ectomycorrhiza microbial communities from riparian zone in the Pacific Northwest, United States - 14_EM | ecosystem: Host-associated > Plants > Roots > Unclassified | place... | reverse complement strand
CTCCGTACGCCCCCCCGCCGGCTTCCCCCTGCCAAATTGAGTGGCGGTACTGGCTGGTGGTGAAAAACGGATTTTCCTGCCACAATGCAGACTTATACATACAGACTCAGACATGCAGACTCATACACACAGACTCATACATGTTGGCTCAATTGCTACTTGCCACTTGCCAGCTGCTAATTGTTAGTCGAAGGCCTTGAATGAGGTCGCCAATACACTGGAAGTCGCCGAATTGACTCACAACCCCAAGACTCATACTCAGAGACACATAGATCAGTTCTTGCTCGGCCACTTCTATTTTCAATTTGGCCTTCCATTGACTTCCATTGACTGATGTGGAAATCATATATAGTCTGAGAATGAGGGTACGATTTTGGGAATTATGTAACTAGCTTGAATTGATCAGAAGTAGCTTCCTTGGACTGGTCCAGACCAAGCCCGTCCAGTCCAAGACTGCCAGTCTGTGGTCCGGTCCGGTCAGACTCTCCTGTTGGACTGGACCGGACTGAGCCCTACCCTAGACCGGGATCATTTGGACTGGTGGAATCATTGTTGACAAGCCATATGAATTCCTAGAGTCGACATTAGCCATCAAATATTAACCTAGCATTGATTATATTTGTTACGGCATCAGGAATATATGGAATCAGATGAATCTTGTTGTAGCTACTGTAAATGTATTGAGAAGTTAGGAGGTGAATCGATCAGTGACTAGTCCTATCTTTCACGGGTAGTTGGTTGGTTTTAGCCATGTTGTTCTGTAAATTGCATTGCAGTGCTGTTTGTTTGTTTGTAATCATATTGCATTCGGCCGCTAGCGGCCATGGCATATCCCGTACACTTTTCCTCCCCACTTCTTCCGTCACATAAAGAAACAAAAGCAAACTTACTGGTCTTCTTCCCCCACAAAAACCGCAAAAAAACATCAACTTTTACACCCCCCCATCACTCGACTCCTCATGTTCAGAGTATTCAACCTCCTCCACCACTCCCCATCCTCTGCTGACATCCATATTGTATGAAAATCTAATTGAGCCTTCGTACATTTTTCTTCTGCAAACACGGGACATACATAGGCTAATCTTTGCATTTTTCAACACTTTCTCGACACCCTCTTACCCATATTCCCCCTGTTGCCCAACAACCTAAAGCCGCATCTGCTCACATTCAATCTGTTTCACAATATATGCAAGTGATCACTTGTCTACTATTCGTATCCACACCAACAACCCATCATATCAATTCTTTTCCCAATCTGCCTTTGGTATTGCTCTGTACGTGCATATTCTGACTATAACTGGTAAATCCTTACAGCAATAGTCTTTCAGCATCCAATCGCCACACAGTAACATGCCGTGTTTACCAAATTATACCAGTTACTTTCTTTTGACTTTCTCCCCATTGGGTGTATTTCCTTCTGATATTCCTCCCACTTCACGTGAGATATTCTTTGGCTAACATGATTGAAAGAAACCACCTCATCCAGTGTCCACAGATTTTGCATCTCGCAATACTGTCCTCGTTGCGAATTACCCCACTTTCAGTACATGTTGGGCCTCTTCTTTATCGCTCCCTACACCCTGATGCACAGGTACCAACTGGTCTTCCGCACTGATATCTCTCAGTAGCAACTCCCTGTCCTATCTCATCATCGGTAACTCCAATGGCTGACCTGGACGACGTTCGTCTGATTGCATTTGGCGTAATGTTACTTGGGAGTCCGTATAATCCGTTACTCTCTTCACTTCATTATTACCCCTGATCTTTTCTGACAATTTCATGGATCCCAACATCACAAACATTTCTGCATCAATAGCTTCTTTCTGTCCGCCTATGTGTGTCCTCTTCTGTTTCCAACTTCCATCTCCTTCCCATACCACCGCACACCTTACCCACAGATCTTGATTTCTCAATTCATCAGTCCAGAGCAAGATGCTCTCCCATTAGCTTAATGGTTTTTGCATCGGCATGGCTGTCGACTAAGGATTTGGCCCGGTGGTTTCCCTAGTGTTCGGTGCTAGTGGGCTTGGGGACGTGGCTGGGGCCTTGCAGCCCCCATCGGCCTCGCCTGCCCCCACCAGCCTCGTCTCTCCCCACCAGCCTCGCTTGCCCCTATCAGCCTCGCTTGCCACCATCGGATTTTCCTGGTCCTATGGCAAGGAGGAGGGCTCAGGACTGGTACATGGCATCGGTCTGCAGTGTTGGCAGTGGGCATTTGGTTTTTGTTCTCTCTCTTTCATCTATATGACCATAGTTGTCCTTCACTTTGAATACACAGACAATTCATCACCTTCTCATGTCAATAGGTTATGAGCCCAGCGTTTCCCTCCTAATTGGCCTCTTCCAATTGGCTGGGTGTCCCCTCCCTTCCTCTGTGGGTTGACTTGGTATCCCCTCCCTTTCTCTGTGCGTTGACTTGGTGTCCCCTCGATTTCTCTTGGGTGGACTTGGTGTCGCCGCCCCTTCGGTTGACTTGGTGTCCCAGCTCTTGGGTTGACTTGGTGTCCCCGGTTCTGGGTTGACTTGGTGTCATTTCTCCTCCAGTCAACTGTGTGACAAGTTCTTGTCGACTTGGTGACAACAACCCCTTCAGTGCACTGCGTAATGACCTCCTGTTGACTCAGTGATGACATTCCCTTCTTGCTAACGTGGTCATGGTAACCCCTTCAGTCAACTGTGTGACGACCTCTTGCCAACTTGGTGATGATATCCCTTTCATGCTGACATGGTGACGGCAACCCCATTGGTAGACTTTGTGATGACCTCTTATCGACATCGTGATGACAACCCCATCAGTCGACAATGTCACGACCTTCTGTCACTGGGTGACGACAACCCATTATGCTGACTTCCATGGTTAGCACACTCAACGAGCGGAGTAACGGTCAATCAGCCACTGAAGCAGAAACCATCCTGTTCCTGCAGGGGCTTTGGAAGTTTGTTACTGCTGAGATGTGTGTTCCAAAGCCTCCCATTATACCATCGACATCTGGCAAAACCCCAACTTCTCCCAACATTGCACATGACTTTCAACACTCTGAATATCACTGTGAACCTGAATCATCTGAACCAGCATACCTATCACGCGTCGATAACTTTCTCACTGGCTCGGTCCAGTTCCTGCCGCACAATTGACAAAGTTTCTGAACTGATAATTGACATGATTGAACGAACTATGCAACTGCAATACCAAGAATAGGAGAAACCGAAAGTGCTCTGGGACAACATCAAGGCAGATATTCAGACTATGGTCAAGCTTGATGGCCAGCACGAGTTACAAACGATGGTATTGTGCAACATTCAATCTCACTTGTCAGTTACGGAGTGGATATCAGCGCAAGATACGGTTATGGGCGATTTTTGGTAAAAGCAAAAGGGAACGGATGAAGAAGCTCAAATGTCTCTCGATACAAGAGCAGGAAAACACTAGACTTATACACAGAGAGAAGGCCATACTCGGCGAAGCTGAGTATCAAAGCCGAGTCTGAAGCCAACTACCAGTGCCAAAGCTAGGCCTCCTCCTCAGCATGGGGGCAGGCGAGACCCATGGGGGCTACAAGCCACTGGCCTGATGCCCACCACTTTAGACTGATTGGGGCTGCAGGCCCCTATACGCCATAAAAGTCAACGGGGCAAATCCCGTGTCAACAATCTTGTGATTTGCGATGTAACGAATCATGACCATTAGCGAAAATTCTGTGTCCTATCAAACCTCCCGAAATCAGATGAATGTATTTTGTTCAAGATGTCCCTGGAGCTCAGTCGGATCGCATAAACTACAGCAAATATCATAATGCATTTGGAATTACTAGAGGTCACCCTCAGCCAAGATCGTGGTATCGAACCCCGACGCAGCCTCATTTGGGACCAGAATGGCCAGTGGTCGGCACTACAGGGACGGCAGCCACCGGGAGACGGGCTTAGTGTGCTATGGGTGTGCTTAGAATTGTGATAAGATTATATGATATCCCAATAGGGATAAGCGGGCATATGCAGAACAGGAGGTAAGAAGTATGGCTACTAAAACTATGACTCTGGAAATTGATTCCGGGTCGTACCTCTTCTAGATTGCCATGTTGTTGACTACTATGCCCAGGTGGGGATGAACAGCTGTTGATTTTGGGAGAGCTTTGGACTTGGATAGGATCACGTGCAGGACTTTTGCATTGTCTTTCGTTGCAGATGGGGTATTTGATTTTGCACTGCATATTTGGATTCCGGTTGGATCTATATTGTATGCTTCAATTTTCTATGGATTTGAATGTAATGGGATTTGGAACTCAGAAGAGGATCTCAGATTTTTGTTTGTTTGTTTCGTGTTGTATTATTGTCTCTGGAAAGTCTTGGGCCAAAGTGGTAGTGTTGAGTTGGGATTCAGTTGAGTAGCTTCCCTATTGTCCAGTGCTGTTGGGCTTGGGCATGTGGCCAGATGACTTGCGGCCTCCAATGGCCTCGCGTGCCTCCACCAGCTTCGTTTGCCCGCACCATCCTCACCTGCCACCAACAGCCACTCCTGCCCCCATCAGCATCGCCTGGGTTCCTGGCGAGGAGGTGGGCTCCGCACTGGTACTGTGCTTTGGGCTCTGACTTCGGCAGTTGGCATTGGGTTTTCCTCCCCTTTCTTTCGGATAGATGTACATAGTTTTCCTTCTCCTTGGATAGACACACAATTCATCACCCTCTTGTGTCAATATTGTTCTCTTCTGTTATAATCATATTGCCATTAAGGCACTGCCGAGTTATCGGTAATGTTGCAATCTCACAACTCCTCTTTTCCAAAATCTCCTCTGGAATGAACTCATCAATCCTGTCAACCCTTCAAACAATGTCTCATCTACTCTCAATCTTGCTCCCTCTGCCTTGTGCATCGGACATCATCATTTTTCTCAACCAATATCTTCTATTTCAATCATCAAGATGAGGCACTGCAGATCTTAGTCCAGTGTCATTCATCAGAAGTACCGTTGGTGTAGTCCTAAAGCACCCAGTCATTCGTTGGTCTCGTTTGTTCAGAACCTTGTGCACCTCATGAGCTTGATCAACCTGTCGGTGCAACCACTGTTCCGCTCGGAATATCTGCACCGCCTGAGCTGCCGGACCTTGTATGTGTTGACAACTTCGAGGGTTCTGTCCTTTCTTAACCAGCAAGGACCTCACGTGACTTTGTGCCTTTCCAGCCTTCGCAATCGTTACTTTGTATGGTCCTACTGAGCCAACATACAATCTAGAGAATCTCCTAGCTATTTCATTGCTTCTGTATTATGTTGAACTGGATGACCTCCAACCATTACCTTGCCATTCATCTTCAGTTCCATCTGTTTCCTCCAGCTAGTACACAAAATTGCTTTGGCTTTTTCAATGTTATACTGACAGGCGTTTTCCATCGCCAATATCTTTACTCCTTCGGTACATCTCTCCAGTCTGTTGTTTGTATCTTTTATTCATACTGTATTCACTCTAAATAGGGTATGACTGAGCCTAGATGCAATACCTCCGCCTCCGGGCAAGCCGGCTACATGGCGGAGCTCCAAACAGCTACCCATAGTCCCCTTTGACACATGAAAAGCAAAAGATTGAGCAGAACAAAAGAGATCAATGAAAACGGAGACCACCGGGCCTCCAATCACCCTTACTCACCCTGCTCCTGTCTGCGCTCCTCCTGTTCGCTCTCTTCCTGCCAGCCTACATCCTGTCTCGGCTTCTCTGCTGGCTTCGGCGACAACTTTCCGACCTCAGTGGCTGCCAGGAAGTCCATCACCGCCTGGTCACATGTCTCCATCCAAGACAGCTCAGAAATCTCCACATGCCGCCACCTGCCGGCTTTCCAGCCTGTGGCATTTCCCACTCTCTTCCAGGATGTCTTATGGTGGTCTTTCCATCGGCTGCAATGGCGGAAGAGATGCTCTCGCATCTGAACTGCTCCCAATATGCACCACAACCATATGTGGTCATTTTGGAAGCCAAGCCGGATTTGTTACTCTCAAGTCAGGGTATGCCCGTTCTTCAGTTTATAGAACCTCGCGTCCAGTGACTTCACAGTTGTCATTGAGATGGGTCTCTTGCTTCTGGCATTGCCCTTCAGCCTATAGCCATGGTGCTTGGAGCACCTCTTGGCCTCCCACTGGGCCTTTGCCACAGTGCTTCCTTCCGAGATTCAACTTGGTCTATTCACAGCAATTGAATATATTATTAAATGTACTGTGTACTGTCGACCTTCGCATCCGTTGTTTGCCTGGCAGTCAGCATCTTCATCCCTGGCAATGCCTCAGTGTCCCAGGACCCAGTGGCTCACAGCATCGAGGCTCTGGGTGCGGAGGGCCCTAACAGGCCTGTTAGATGCTCTGGCTAGCTGCGTCCCTGCCCCTGTGTCCAGGTGCACCATCCGTCTGATGGCTGCCTACGAATCACTGAAGACCGCCACTATTGTGACTCTGAGTGTCTGCAATGCTGCCGCATCCATAACCAACTTCCACTGTGCGATTCCGATCTCCCAGGGTTCAACATTCAATACATCCATTCCCGCTGAGCCAATGTTGCTTCAGAATCCCGTGCAGCCGTCTCTGTTTACACACACTGCTGGGGATCCCAGTCGCTCATTGTCTGTTCGCGATGACATAGTCCACCATGTCCCGGTTGCTGACCCCGACTTGCCTTCGTTCTCTTTTGCCCCTAGGTAGGTGGCTCTCTTGGCCTTGGTGTCATGTTGGAGTCTAGCGATCTTGACTGCTGGCTGTTCCCCAGGGTCGGGCTAGCTCATTGCCTCTGCTATCTGTCTGTGTGCGGACACTATCCCAGCCGCTCTACCTGCCAATGCTCCCAGTAGGGGTACTTGAAGACCTCCTTCAACATTGTGCCATCGCACGAGCTTGCTATCATTCCTACAAACCATTGTTGGCTAGCGTTGAGGGCTGCTGCTGCAGGTGTAGGAGCTGAGGTTCGCATATTCGCACCTCTCAGAGTTGTAGGCCGCGCGCCCAGGTTGGACCTTGCTAGATGATTTTGCAGCACCTGAAGGTTGTCATGCCGGCTGCAAAACGTCTGATCCCACCAGAGCCTACTTCCATTCAGTGCGACGCCCTGGCTTTGGCAATTGGTACTGTGCTGACACATGCTGGTACGACTCGATATCTATGTGTGTGCGACTTGAATTGTTCATCAGTTGCCGTAGCTTTCTTCATGCATCAATTGCGATGCTCCTTGAAGGTCAGGTGGGCATCCATTCAGACTCACAGCCATATTGTCGCTTCCTTGTAAATTCTGACAAAGCCTTTCCCAAATTGTATCTTTGCTGTTAGTTTAGGGTGGGGATGCTTGTTATGGGCTGATCCACATGTGAAGAGAGCCACCTCACTATTGGTGGTGTTGAATTCCAGCTCCTGCCATCATGCCCAATCAATGCTCACTCTGGGACAGGATCCAGTATTCTGACAACTTGACTAAGATCACTCCCAGTTACCATGGTTCTGACAGTGTTGATGAAGGGGAGGCCTTCGATTCCAGAGCTCCTCTCCTCCAACCATTGTATTAGCCCTGAAGTACAAATTGCCTAGAGGATTGGAGACACCAGTGAGCCCTGTGACATCCCTGTTTCCACCAGGTGTCTTTGCAGGACATTGCCCTCAATTGCGATTGCAACATTTCAATCTGAGAGAAAGCTTCCCATCGATCATATTAGGTCTCCATAAATCCCTTTGCTCTTCATTTTGTGCAACAATCTCCCTCTCCCCACACTTGGGAAAGCTGCCTTGATGTCCATCAGAAGCACACAGCTTGCACTGCCTTCACTCCAGGCTGCATATGCGCTGTCAACCATGATTGCCATTGTATCGATTTCCCATCGTCTTTTGGTTTTTCCAAACTGGCTGTCGCACAGCGGACCTCATCTCTCAGCCGCTGCATCCAGAAGCACGGCAGCCAGGCTTTCAACGAGTATCCTCATGCCGCTCGGCAGGGATATGGAGTGGTAAGCCGTGTGTTTTGTGTAGTTGTCCTGCAATTGTTTGCGGAATACGACCACGCTCGCCGCCTTCCCAAATTTCAAGTGTCTGCCTCTCCCAACGGCTGCCTTTAATAGCTCAACAATTCTCTCCTTGTCCCACATCTGCAGTTCCTTCTCTAATTATACTATATTGACTCCAATTAGAGTGTGACAGGACCCTGAAATCCCCTCCGCCTGTGGGCGAGCTCGCTACATCGCAAAGCTCTCTCTCAAATCTGGATTCGGCATACGGCTCCGAAAGTTGGTTTGTCCGGGCCTGGGGCTTTTTTGACTGACTACGAGAATAGGCCTCCCTCACCAGTCTGTTCAGACACGCAGTGCTGTGCTTGTCCTACAAGAGGTTTTTCGATGTATTAGTCGTACTCATTCGGCAGAAAGGATTCTCGTCTAACTATCTATCGCTTTTCGGCCATCATGTATGCCTCCTTACCATCTCTATCGGTCAAGCCCTCCACGGTCATTTCTACCTGTAGGTTGGCAAACTTTTTAACTCTCCTGATCTCGGCTCCTGTATGGGTTTTCTGATAGACATTTCACATCTTGTCATTTGCTCTTCAGACTGAGTTCTGCATCTCGGCCATGACCTGGGCTGTAGCTGCCGACCTGCGCCTTCATTTCTGCTCTCTCCCATGTTGACTTCTCTTGTCCTTAATCTCGCAATTCCACCATCTTATTGAGTGTGCACAGATCGTGATTTGCTTAGCTGTGGCATCAAGTGCCTTGCTCAATTCTGCCTGTCACCACGCGGCCTCACTCTCCGCCATGTCCCCTGTGCCCTCCGCTCCCAAGTTTGCCCTTTTCATTACTTGCTTACTGCACACCACCATAGCCACCTGCTTGTCCTCCTGCGACATCGCCGCTGGATTCCACCCTACAACCTGCGTACCCTTTGTTTCCTTCTGCTTCTCCAGTTCCAAATCCTATTCTATGATCTTATGAGGGGACCCTGTGGCATGGCTCCTGTCCAAAATCAACCATTTTTGGAAAGGTCAGTTGGCCAAGGTCCAGTCTAAGATGGCTTCTCCCATGCTAGGGTGCCTCATCCAGTAGTGAGTGGGCCGGTCATCATTCCCAATTACCAGCCCAAGCTTGTCTATGATTCCTTTGCAGTAAGTGCTGTCCGACGGGTCTGTGCATCTCGGGTCCCAGCAATAACTGTAGGAGTTGATGTCTCCCCTGAACACTCTACTGCCTACCCCCTGCCGAATAAATCTCTGCTAGCTCAGTCTCCTTGCTGGTCTCTCTCCTATCTCCCCTTCTCTCTAGTCTTGGATGATCACAATCCTTGTCATCTTCTCTGCGATTCATGTGATGTCAACAATAATTGCGTCGCCGACCCTGTTCTTGCTCAAGTTGGTCCATTTCTTGGTTCCAAAGCTGATCACCATCCACACTGCCATCCAGACTCTCTTCCGTTGTCCAATATCGTATGCTGGATGACATATTGCAACTTCATCTCTCAAACTTGGTGGTTCCTGCAAACATACCACATCCACCTTCTGTTCAACTCCCGTCTCATGCGCAGCCATGGTCCATATCTGTGACATGGCACAGTTGTGCTGCATAGCTCTAAACATTGGTGGCTGCTGGAGCTACCATTTCAACCTCAGATTGAATGTTGGTCCCAGTGATCGTCATTCTTGCCATTGTCCTCACGATCGGTCTCTCAGCCATTGTAATGTCCTCTTACCCCACATCGTCCACCCTTGTGTCCGCCATCTCCTCTTCACGCCAGTATCTGACTGCTCATCCCAATGCATTGGGCTGCTGGCCGAGCGGAATCGTTTTCGTCCCTGTGGTTGCTCCTCCAGCCTTCATGGTCCATCCTGGGAGATCTCTTCTCCTCTTCTCATATGCCGCTCTGGTAACTTCCGTCTTCTTTGCGCACCTGCTGCTGAATACGATGTGGTTTCTTCTGCAGTTGTGGCATTTCTCCAGTGTGTGGCCACAGATTGTGGCATGCTTTGCAGTGCACCCCACAAGGTTGCACTTATGCTCACAGGTGTGGTGCGGCCCTGAGAAGTGGCCGCACGAGGGTGTACTACTGCATTTGCTCTCTATTTGGCCCCATCTACAGCAGTGCTCCCACCTGTTGGATGGACCAGCAGTCTTGAACGATTGATCTTAGTACCACACTCGCTCCGCCTTGGTATCATCCATGACCGGTCTTCACGCCACCTTGGTCCCCTTCACTATCAAGACCTCCAACAATGCAGAGATCTCCCCCTGCTGTCGTCTCTCATAGATGCCGTGGGGGCCCGACAGCCAGCGTACCTGGACCATGACCCCTACTGCTTCGTTCTCAATGTGGATTTCATCCCCCATTTTTGCAGGCTGTCTGGGCCTCTGCTGTTGTACCTCACACATTGTACTGCATGGATCTTGAGCCTCTCCCCGGACTTGTTGTCTTCCACATAGATCACTTCCTGGGTGACCATGCCACAGATCGCGATGACGACATCCCAGTATATTCGTACCATCACCACTTTTGAGTTCTGGTGTGTCATTGCTGTAATCGTACAACTAGCATTCCTGCTTGCGTTCATGATCCGGAGGTGTGCCCGTGCCTGCTGGTGGAAAAGCGGTCGGGTGAGTGGCAATGCAATTTCTTGGTCCATTTTGTTCGGGAGCGGTACACCCTTGTCTCTCCAGAGTATCAGGTGTCTCTCTGAGATCCTCAATCCAGCCATCTGGCCAGGGCCTCGGCCAACGGGTGCCCTCGGGCTCTGGGCTCGCAGTGGGACAGTCTTCCACCGTCTACTGGGTGTTGCTGCTGACGTTGGTTTGGGTTTGTGCTGCTGTTTATGCCGCAGTTTGAGCTGCAGTCTATTCTTAGGTTGCTGCTGCAGCTATTGGTGCTTCTCTGGTCCTCCATCCTATGTTGTATCTGCATGTTGGAAGGCCTCTAACCCCCAGCATCCATCCTTGCAGTGTTGTCTCCTTCTGTGTGTCTCAATTCCTCGCCCGGTGCTGCTCCTTTCATGACCTTTGACATCATGTGGGGCATCCCAGCCCGACACGGTGTATCGTCCTCGTGGCAGGTATGGCACATCTGCTATCACTCTTCCACGCATGTTATCATTCCTCGTCACTTTTCCTTATCGCGCGCTGCCTGTGCTTACACCAAGTTCAGTTGGTGTGCAACAGTCTGGCACTGCTGCGTTTGCTCCTGTGCCTGCTGTCACATCATCTTCCCCATACGGTGCCCCAAGTCTTAGGGGGCCACGTCAGTTGGGAGGGCCTCGCTCTTCCATCTCCGCTGTACGTACGAGTTTCTCTCCAAGAACTCAAAATTAGTTGTGACCACGGTCGCCATCTGCATCACCACATCCATCTGTCTGTCGCTCCTCCAATCCCCTGCTTTTCCCATCTCCAGGAAGTTCTTCCAGCTTGCTCTGGCTTCCATCATTACTCCGGTGAGGGAAACCTCATGTTCTAGTGTAGTCCTCATGTTTGCATGCTGGTTTGCCGATGTGTCCTGCAATCAAGTGTTCTGCCAAAACTTTACTCCACTCCACTCAATTCCTTGGGTTTGTGTGTGCAGCCTCCTCCACCAGTCCACAAGGTGCTGGGAAACTCTCTCCAGGGTCAATTCAACATTAAGAATCGACTGCAACAGTCCGTTTTTGTAATTACTATCGATGTTATTGACATAATTTCGTATGGATGTTTCCTATCTCTCAGTATCGTTTCTCTCCAGTCTTGCCATGCACTCCCCCACACCTTCCCATTCCACCACCCATGCCACATCATTGACAAAAGATATGCCCTTGCTCTCACATTCATTTTCCATCTCTTTGACTTCACCAAACAACCCCAACAGTTAGATAATGCCACGTACAGCCATCACTGGTGACCACTATCAACACCCATTTCCACATCCATATTGTCTCCCTCCCTTCCGTCCATTGACATAATCACATTTCTATCTTCTATGAAGTTTTCCACCCATCTAACCAGATAGGATTCAAACCCCATTTCTTACATTTTCTTTATTAAATCCCCTTTTACCACATATAGCGGTGCTGAACCCAGTAGAACACTTCGGACGTTTCGTGTTACAGAGCGTCATCTGACAGGAATAGACTGTGCTTTTGTTACAGTCCCAATAAGGTCGAATGAGAGTGCCTGAGCATGAAAAAATGCACCACAAATCATTTAATGAAACTAATCCAGCATTGAACTTACAAAATTTTGATATATTCCTCTCTGCAGATCCTTTGTTCTACCCTGAGTCCCTCTCCATCTCCGGTTCATCTCCCAAACCACCAGTCACTTAGTATGAGTAGCACCCCCAACCACCTTAATTCAGTTATAGGTAACTATATAGTGCCAAATGCCTCCAAATTGGTGGTTCACACTAATACAACATGTGATTTTTTTAGTTTTTTATTGGCCCAAATTCTATGGCTGAGTAGCAGATTGTGACATCAAACCCAGATTGAACTCAAATTTAAAATCCCTCTCCCAATTAAGTGGACGAGTTTTGCTCAGATTACCAAGTATTCTATGCATTAAATAGACAGGCTATCTTTCACTTCCCACTATCCTATTTACGATACCTGAAATATTTATGCTGTGGATGTACAAAAATCCTCCAACACAATGTTTCTCCACAACCACTCACTGGATATTTGAAATAATGCATATCGCAGACCAAGAAGTGAAAATGGTCTATTTATGTATATTTCGTATTCAGTACACTTTATGATTGAAGCAAAATTCGTGGGCTTTGTTAAACTTCCATTGTTTAAAGTATCCTAGTGGAAGGTATCATAACCGCTAATAAGGTTTCCCTGGTAACGGGTGACGGGAAGCGTATTGAAAATCACAGCTGTGAATGATGTGAAGCGCTAGTAAGATTTGCATTTAAAATAGATGGGAAGCCACTTGCAAACTGTATTCTAGTGACAGAATGCGCTCTTGTGAGTGCAGAAAGTGATCTAGGAAGATATGAAGGTACAGCGGAATTATTTTCATATTCAAATCATAAATTTGGCATGCTGTTCATAAGCAGTAAGCGAATTTCGAACTTTTCAAGCGAGTTGGAGTCAAGTACACCTAGCAGAATTATGATAAGCCAGCTATGAGCTGGCTGGAGATGATAGAGATGGACATACCAGAAGCCGGCTGGAGATGGCAACTCTGGCCTGCCTGGGCTATGGACCGTGTATCAGACTAATCAAAACAGAAGTGAAGCCGCCGCTATATCCTATGTTGTAGTCAATTCACAGAGGCGCTTCCTCTGCGTAGTACTTGGGAAGTTCACAGAGACCTACCTTCCAGGGAAGAATCGTCTACTCACGGAGTCCGTACCTCACCTCAATGAACTGAATAGTTCGTTTGCAGAGTCAGTAAAAAATTCCAAATACTCTCCTCTGCACGCATGTATGTGCATGTACTGGCATGTAGGTACTGTTGAAAGCAAAAGAGAAAGGATGAAGAAAGTCAATTCTCTGTCGATCCTAAGAGAAGGAAAATTATGGACTTATATATGAGAGAGAGAAGGAAACCCAATGCCGACTGCCAAAGCCAGAGCCCAATGCCGAGCACCAGTGCCACACTCTCCTCTTCGCCATGGGGGCAGGCTGGGCCGATAGGGGCAAGCGAGGCAGGTGTGGGCCAGCGAGGCTGGTGGGGGCAACCGAGGCTGGTGGGGGCAAGCGAGGCTGGTGGGGGCAGGTGAGGCTGGTGGGGGCAGGCAAGGCTGGTGGGGGCAGGTGAGGATGGTGGGGGCAGGCAAGGCTGGTGGG
>Ga0307512_10005180_pt1 | contig 13753 bp, 8 predicted proteins | sample 14_EM_MG_FD_200267 | JGI IMG/M metagenome (GOLD analysis project Ga0307512, IMG submission 200267) | Populus trichocarpa ectomycorrhiza microbial communities from riparian zone in the Pacific Northwest, United States - 14_EM | ecosystem: Host-associated > Plants > Roots > Unclassified | place... | reverse complement strand
TTATAAAAAAAAAAAAAAACGGTTTCAATCCATGATATTGTGCGTAGACGAACAACGTTTTCCCACGACTTTAGGTTCTTTGTAATGGTCTCAAGAAAAATATGCTCATGGAGACAAATTGGCTAGCAAGTGCCCTTATATGAATAGTCTGGTCCCTAGCTAATCGACTGCATTTGCATGAATAACCAAATTTGGATCCAATAATGGGAATTTAAAAGACAACCTATTAATGAGCAGGAGAATATCAACATCAGAAAGAGAGAGACGTTCGATGATTTTGTTTGGAAGTGTAAGGGATCAAAATTCGTGAAAGAAAAGCCCAAGAAACATTCATGAGACATGAAGCTTCTTAGGCATGTTGTCCTTGCTGACTGCTGCGACTAACTTAAGTTCTTATAGTGCTCAAAAGTTCCGTACCGCTTTGTTGTTTCTGAGAAATTTCACAGGAATCCCGTTAACTTGTTTTTTCTTTCCTCTTCATATTTAATTTTATGGTGTTAGAGGCAAGAACGAAGAAGATGTGGTTTGCATAAGGTTACAGAGTATCAGTTTTCAAATCCAACACAAATTTACCTGTCATGGAAGTGATATATCACGAGAGATTAGAATACTTGCACCGATTAAGGGGGCATGAGCACTGTAATAACCCCTTCGAATTTGGAACTCAAATATCAACCTATGTTTTAACCTCAGCTTCCACGAACTTGCAAAGACACAGCAAAATGTTGGTGATGCAAACAAATCAATCCGTGCTTTTGACCTTCTGAGTAATTTTATATTAGTTGAACTCTGTGTTCAGAATAGTTGCGCCCAGAATTACACACCATTTGATGAATGTAAAATGTTATGAGAATTGATTCGATCCGTAGGATTCGATCCAGCATGAAGTTTTCCTTCTTGCTTTCACATCATGTTTTATCTGGTACTGGTAATTTGAAAAAAGGAATCCTGCCACTGATTGAAGTAAAATCATGAAATAGGCCAAAAGTGGTATGATAAATTTCAAGGATAATACAAACTGGGATTTACGTTTCTCCCTTCTGGGAATTTTAGTAAATAGGTTTACTAAAGTAAGGTGAAAGAAGGGAAATGAATAAAATGCTGAAATCATTTTAATAATATAAAACAAAATTGGAAAAAGGCAATCCGGACCACTGAGAGGAAAACGAAGGAGAGTATATAAGTAGGTGCTGAAGAGGTGCACTCTTCATTTGTTTCAAAGTTTCCTCACCTGTGTATTGCTGTTCTCACACAGAAGCATATGAGAAATTAACAGCCAAATTCACAGCACAAAAATTGTTGAGATTGAGTCATAAACACTTTCTTTCTTCAGGCTTCCTCATTCTTAGACAATCCTAGATGGCTAAAATTAAGCTGAACCAGAGAGCTTTAGCAACTACAGCAGTGCTAACATGTTTGATATTTCTGGTTCAAGTCTTGATGACCAACATGGCCAGTGCAGAGAGACTGTTGAAAGATAAAGAACCAGAAGCCTCGGCTGAGAAAGAAATGAGCCCTGGTTATATAGTAAAAGTTCTTCATTTTTTATTTCAAGGTGGAAAGTCTTCTTATGAGCCTGTTTGGCCTGTGAGTTTTCGTTAGATTGTTTCTTTTGTTAACCACTATTATCATATTCTATATGCCATGCTTTGTTTTGACAGTACATTTTTGGTCGAGCAGGATATGAAGTTTGATTGGAGAATTGTTGTAGGAACAATAGTAGGATTCCTTGGGGCAGCTTTGGGTAGTGTTGGAGGAGTTGGAGGTGGTGGGATATTTGTACCGATGCTCACCTTGATCATTGGTTTCGATCCGAAATCTTCCACTGCCATTTCCAAGTGTAAGTATATAGACAACTGCTATTTCTAACTCTGTCAGTGCTCAATAAATATGTTAATAATTCTGGCTTTCTGAATGTAGGTATGATCATGGGTGCAGCAGGAGCAACAGTATATTACAACCTGAGACTTAGGCACCCAACACTGGACATGCCTCTTATAGACTATGACCTGACACTGCTCTTTCAGCCTATGCTCATGCTTGGAATCAGCATTGGAGTTTCCTTCAGTGTCATGTTTGCTGATTGGATGGTCACAGTTCTGCTTATTATTCTCTTCATAGGTAAAACAAATACGGAAATGTTTCACATCATGCATTTCCATGATAGTTTATATTGCAGAAAGAGGAATTAGAACACAGCTTAGAATGCATGACCATTCCATTTGCAATTCAGTGCTGTTAATGCTTGATTACTGAAACTAAATCATGCATTAAAAAGAATGAAATTTCCCTGTTAAAAAGATGATGTATGTTTCTTCTGATAAAAGAAACTGATGCGAGCCACCATAAAAATTGTCAATGGCAGGTACTTCTACTAAAGCTTTATTCAAAGGGATAGATACATGGAAGAAAGAGACTATGATGAGGAAGGTAAGGTTTTCTACTTGCTAACTTCTGAGATTATCATGGCCTTTCTTCTTTTTTTTCTGGCTTAATTTTGGATTCTCATTAACACTTAGGATGCAGCCAAGCAGTTGGAATCAGAGTCCAAACCAGAAGGTTAGTGCCTGTGTTTTCCCTCCATGAAAAAATTCAAATCAAAAGATTAAGATGCTTAGTTCATCGAATTCATTAAAGAAAGATTACTTGTCAATGGGAAATTTATATGTAAGGTCCAAGCCGATGGAAAGATACTAGCCTTGGAAAAATTAAATGACACATAAGGTGATGTCAATTGTTGAAAGTCAATCAGAGTCATTATACATTGAAAACATAAGCAATCAATCTTATAAAAGTATCAACCTTGTATTCAAGGATCTGAAAACATTTAAGATTTTTGTGATCCAATATATGTATTATATGCCAATTTATTAGTTGACTAACAGCCTATTGTCCAAAAAAGGGCAATTTCAACCGGAAGTATGCAGCAGAAGTTATCATTAAACTTAAAGAATCTTGTATCCATTCTATAGAAAAGCTCAAAATCCTTCTTCAAGAACAGTATAACAGCAGGCCAGTAAATCACTGAATTCTACTCAGGAAAAAAGTTTCTGGAGAGAGGTACACTGAAAAAGGGTTTCTGTTAAAATTGATCATTTGCAGATGGCGCTGAAGAAGATTACAAACCACTTCCAAGTGGTCCAGTTGTTTTACCAGACGATGAGGTGAGATCGATAATGCTACTCATTTGTAATGTAAATGCTGTTTCCAAAAGTCTAAATTACAAATGTATTCTTCTTTCGTTGTCATAATCAGGTTCCTTTACGAGAAAACATTTACTGGAAAGAGGTGGCACTGCTTTTCTATGTCTGGGCGGGATTTCTTGTTGTTCAAATTGTTCAGGTAAGCTCTGATACCATAAGTCGATTAGTCTTTACCAGGCCTTGGAAAAGTCTCATCTATTTATAATTCTGTGGTGCTGGGACACTGTTAAGACTTGGAAAAAACCTATTCAGTGAAGATTTCTAAAAAGAAAAGGAATCATGCAGAAGAGGATCTGACCTTCTAACCTGTTTACAAGTTGAATTTTTGAGCATCATAACGAAATTGCCTCATATTTATTGAATATGTTATCTTTATGTATCTCTATGCAGACATATTTTCCAACCTGCTCAGTCACGTACTGGATCCTGAACTCATTGCAGGTAAAATGAAAATATGGATAATTTCTTTCACAGAATCACCTTCGACATTCGTAAACAAGCACAGACAAAATGATCCAAACATAATTTTTAGCTTAAATGACCTGCAAACCTAGTAATCCTAGTCTATAAGGCCATAGCAAATCAAAATCTAGATTTAGCTTCTTACTTTGAGCCTATAGGCAATCCAAGGAGAACCAAGAATCCATCTATCTATAATTCATAAAATAAAATGGATTGGAAATATTGCAACCCTGCTGCTAATATGCTATCTTTAATTGATTTCCATATAATGTGGAGATACATATCTGCACACGAATTCTGGAAACAATCCTCTATAGCTATACTTTACTGGCAGCTCATCATCGGGGCGGGCACTTGAACCCAGAAAGCTTGAGGAGCCCCTGTCGAAAACATACTATGCTGTTGTGTTTCTGGGAATAGAAACAGTTGAACCAGATAGTTTCACATCATACAGGTACCAATTGCTGCCTCAGTTACGCTTTTCGAAGCCATATGCTTGTGCAAAGGGACCAGAGTGATAGCATCCAAAGGGAAGGAAATCACAAATTGGAAGTTACATCAGATTCTACTGTACTGTTCGTGTGGAATAATTGCTGGAATGGTGGGTGGACTGCTTGGTCTAGGAGGCGGCTTCATCTTGGGACCTCTTTTTCTCGAATTAGGAATTCCTCCTCAGGTAAAGTACTTAACTGCTTTCATGCATCTACAATATCACTAAAAATCCAGAATCCAAGAAAGGTAATGGTAAGAAACAGGCACGAGCTTCTTGAAGCACAAAAGCATCAGTAGTCAAACCAAGATGTTAAATTTTGTTGCAATCCCCCCCTGCTGTGCACCATTGAAGTGATCATTCACGAGCCTCGAAATCCGTCAGTTTTTTGCTCCTTTCTGCAGGTAGCAAGTGCAACATCAACCTTTGCAATGGCATTCTCATCTTCAATGTCAGTCGTAGAGTATTACCTCCTCAACCGTTTCCCTGTCCCGTATGGTATGTAGCAGCAAGCAATGTACATAGATATCAACTCCAAATCATTTTGCTTACATCTGTAATAGTTGTCACCAATCATTCAAGCTAACCTTCTGTATTTCTTTTTCTGCTTCTTTGCTGCAGCTGCTTACTTTGCTTTAGTTGCAACGATTTCTGCCTTTGTTGGCCAGCATGTGGTTAGAAAGATAATTGCTTTTCTTGGAAGAGCATCACTAATTATTTTCATACTGGCTTTGACAATTTTTGTGAGCGCAGTCAGCTTAGGTGCTCAAGTCTCCCCTTCATCTCAAGATCTAGACAAAACCCTATTTCATTTCTTTATCTCCTGATGCTCATTTTCACGGCCACTATTTGCTGCAGGTGGAGTTGGCATAGCAAACATGGTTGAGAAGCTGGAGAACGAAGAGTACATGGGGTTTGAAAATCTTTGTCAACAATCTTAGCTACATTTTGTATTAGAATATTATAGGAAGTGGGATTTCTTAGCAGGGGACTCCAGCTTATGAATCCACACTACGAACAGTTTCACTTTACCTTCAATTTCTCCATTCGTTATTTTCAAGTAAAGATTATATATATATTATTTTCAATTTCTCCATTCGGGATATAGAATCTTGATCCCTCCATGCCATATTAATATTTCTTGTTATTTTGAGAGTATTTATATCTTTACTTTTTATTTTCAATAAAGTGTTGTTATATCCGATTTATTTTTCAACATGTCATCAACTAATTTGATTAAAAAAGAAGAAGTATCAGCACTCAAATAAAAAAAATATTGAAATTAATTATTAAGTGATTGTTTTGTACTATCACTCTATGTCGTGCCATGCATTTTTTGAATTAATTATTACTTAATTCTTATATTTCATTGAAATTAATTAATTGATAACTCTTGCAGTTCATTGGAAATAATTAATTAACTTTTGTGGTATTAAAAAAAATGAAGTTGTTATTTGAACAGCTTAATCATTCTTAATGTATTAGTTTTTTTCTCCAACATTCATTGTTTTTAAAATGAAAAAATAAATCAGAAATGAATAAGATATTAGTGAAAGGACTAATTTAAAAATGTGATGAACCAAATCAAACAGTTCTGGTTAATTTACAAATATTTGTATGTACATAATCTAGTGTACCTTTTGTTTAATGAACGACATTTCCAAACTTCATTTGGGTTTGTTTGAAATACGAGACTTTCTGGTATTTAAATGAGTAGTAAATATAGGAAGAAAAAACAATGTATAGTAAGAGAAAAATAAAATGTTGCTGTAGAGAGTTATTTCTAGGTGTAGTGGCCTAAAAATTATATGGCCTAGCATGATCTGGTGCATGGAGATGATGATTTCTAGGGTTAAGAAAAATAATTTTCCGATGAATAGGCAAGTTAAGAGAATTAACTTCCTGATTAATATGATAAATACTTGGATAAATACTTGGTGTAATGGATAATTATAAAATTTAATTGATTTAAATTGAAGTTAAATATATGGATTTGTTAGAGATACTTTTGGTATTTTTATAAATTTATTTATATTCAGAAATTGTATTAAAAAATAATAAAATTATTGAATTACTAAAGATATTATATTTCATTTAATAATACAGGAATTACATTAATGCACATGAATAGTTAGTCTTTATTTACTTGTTTATCGTAATTTACAATTTTAATCATACTTAATATGATTATGTTTTTAGGTATATCACACCCTTGAACTAGAAAGTACATGTGTGGATAAATAATTTTGTTAAGTAATTGATGTTATTGGAAGAACTAATATTTTGTTGAAATTAGCTGAAAATAAAAGAAATAACAATTAAATGACCAAAAATAAAAAAGACGTCAAACTTAAGATTAGCGATTTTATTTTTTTCTCTTAAGTTTAGGAATCCTTAAAATAAATCTATGATTATTGATTAAGATTCTTTTCCTCTTCAAGGTAGCCCTAAGACTAGTATAAATATGGTTGTTTAGCTTGCACTTTAGAACAACATATCAGACTTTTATTTTTATAAATAAAATTATGAATTATGTTTTTGTAAGACAATCTTATTTGGCTTTAATTTTGTTTTTCTAGATTATTGTCTTTTTGTTTATGTTTTCATTTGTGTTAATTGGTATTAAAGCCCAACGATTCTAGTGGTTATTTGCTTATTGTGTGCTGGAATAATTATGACTATAAGAGGTAATAGAACATGATGTGCTCATGTAGAAGAGGATGGGGAGGTTCTTCGTTGAGAAAAAGACGTTCAGAAACTAGTGATAGAAGACATACATAGACAAATTAGAGAATTGAGAAGAGATGTTTAAGAATTGGTGATAGGAAACATGCAAAGACATCTTACAAAATTAACCCATCAATTGGTGGAGGTGAAGGATCATGAGAAGAGTGATCACAGATCCACGGATAATTTTAAGAACTCATATTAGAGGCATGAGCAGACGAAACAACTTCTTGATCATGATGAATATGATGTTTGACACTAAAAGTTTTGATAATTCTAGTTTCTTTATGGATTAAAATCAACTATCAAAATTCAACAAAAATGATTAAAATGATATTGATAGAGAAGATTTACGTGCAAAATTTTTGGTTTGTGATGTTCATGAAAAGGGAATCAAATTAGATGTTGTTTCAGAGGTGATTTTTGATGAAGCACATTGAGAAAGATATATCTCACATGTGTTTGAGGAGAATTTTAGAAGTGATGGGTTAAAGTTAATGTTCTTATATTTTCGGTATAAGTTGTGAAACAAATTTCCATATCTTTTTCTAGCTCTAAGATTGGTTTCATTATAAGAGAGATTGAGCATGTTGTTGACATATACACTATTTCTAATGAAAAGGATGAGTGTGTAAAATAAAATAAAATAAAAATCAAATTAAACTTGAGTCTCTTTACAGTTGGTGCTATTGGCTCTAGATTTATTTTTATTTTTATTTTTTGAAATTAGGATAGGTTAGTGACTTACAAAATCTTGTAAACAAATCCTTTATTTAGTACATGAGATTCTCTTATATTTAAGCTAGCAAATTTATTGGAGGATAGTAATATGTAAAAAAGAGAATGATAATGTAGGAGAAAGTATGTTGTGATTATTGTGTTTATTGTTTTATCATGTATTGTTACTTGGTGACCTTAATTATTTATACATCGCAAGTCACATGAAATTGCCTCATGGAGAATGGATTAATATACCTACCATGAGAGAATAATCATGGAAAAATAATTACTTTTGTCGTGCAGGTAACTTGGAAAACAAGTTATTCATGTAGGCTCCACATTATCCATTTTTGAAATAGGACTTTCAAGAAGGCATCATACTGATAATTTATGCACCCGCAATAGTAGCATGTAAAATGGAGAATTATGTGGGCATCACGTAGAACAAAGAATACTAATAGGTGGTAATGGCGATAAAAGCAAGCTCAAATATTGTTTAGCAAGACAATTTTTTTTCTCCCTTTTCTTTTCTTTTTCCTTCTCATTTTCTTTTCATTGTTAGGTTTGATTAGGCTATGCTTGAGCCAGTTGAGCATTTTTTTCTCTTTCTTGTCCTCTTAAACTCTTCTCTCCTTGGGTGGGGCCTTCATTGGTCTTAATTGGGCTGAATTGAAAAAATATTGAAGAATTAGTGACTAAAATAAAAATGAGGAAGGAAAATTGCTTGGTGTGTGGATTACATGTGACACATTAACAAGATTGTTGTATTGTTTGCTTTGCCCCACCCACCACAATCTACGGGACATGTCAACGGTGGATCTCCAACGGTCTATTTTTAAGTTCGTCAAATGCTGGTCTTTTTTGGTGTTGTTGGATTTATCTTTATGAGGCATACCTCTTGGGTAGGACAAGTCAATGATAGATCTCCGACGATCTATTCTTTTTTTCTTTCTTTTATCTCTTTTTTTTCTCTTCTCCTTGCCTTCGATGCCAAGCTTTCCTTTTCTTCCTACACCAGCCCTACTTTTTGGGGAGACACGTGTCAACAATGAATCTCTGGTGGTGCTTTGGCGATCTATTTTTCTTTTCTCTCCCTTCTATTTCCTTTCTCTCTATTCTCCTTAGCTTTCATGCCAAGTTTTTCTTTTCTTCCTACACCAGCCCTACTTCTTGGGTAGACGTATGGATCTCTGGTGGTGCTTTGACGGTCTCCTTTTCTTTTCTCTCCCTTCTATTTCCTTTCTCTCTCTATTTTCCTTGGCTTTCATGCCAAGTTTGCCTTCCTTTCCTGTGTCAGCCCTCTTTTCTTCCCTTTCTTTCATTTCTTTTAGGTCTGAGTTTCTTTCTATTTTCACAAGTTTTTTTCTTTTCACTCTTTTGAATGGGTGTCTTTCTTGTTTTCTTTCTATTTCTATTTTCACTAGTTTCCCAAAACAATAGTGGGCTCGACTGGGCCAAAATATTGGGTCCAGTTGGACCGTCATTCCATTGTTTTCTTTCCTTATCTGTCTCTTTTTTGAGCCCCAGGCTGGATTAATATTATTTTCCCTCTCTTTTTTTGGTGTTCTCCTTTTTTCGGGCCTAGTTGGGCTTCTCTTTATTCCGAGGCCTCATCACAATTCATTGCCATAACGTTTTGGGACGAAAGGCACAGTAGGAAGATATTCAACCTCGTTGGGCCTTTGTACAGGGAGAGCACGTCACATCTGAAGCCCATTTTGCAGCGAGCATTTGTTTGTTTTGAGACAGTTAAAACGCCCGCGTGTCGATGCAGGTTCGTTAGAGAGAGGACGCATTCGTTGGAATTCCTAGCTTGCAAGAGAGAAAGGAGAATTACCAAAAGAAAAGCTGAAAAACAGAAAGAAAGAAATGGCAGCGAGAGACAGGGATCTAGAGCGTTTAATACCCATTCAAAATCCAGATATTAATATTAACAATATCATTACCAATGGAGGGTCTAATTCTTCCTCTGAATCTGTCTCTCCTATCATCTCTTCTCATCACTCCTCCAGCGAAGAGGTTCTCACTTTTTCATATTCACTTCTTCTTCTCTTTTTTGTCTCGTATTTAAATTGATATTGTTCGTCAAGTTTTATCGAATTTCGTTTTTGTGTTTTGAAAGAGACTGGGTCAATTTTCTGAGATTGCTTTAAGGTTATTGTAATATTATGTTACTTCTTCTATGATACTGGAAGCTAAGCGTGAGCCTCTCTTATAAAAATTAAGATGGACTCTTGTTGCGTCTAGGTCTAGACATGAAATGACATGACAAGACTAGTTCGAAGAAATAAAGAACTAGTTGTGGTGGTGCGGAGGACCCATGGATACCCCTTGCTTATGCGCGCGCGCGTGTTGACTAATATTGTGGGCGCATGCAAATTGGCTTGCCCACATGTTTGGTAAATCTCGGATGGAAGTCCATGGATGCAGCCTAAACTTGAAATTGTTTACGTAGTAATTTGTTGGTGATTTCTAATTACTTTGTAGATTTTAGTGCATAAGTCTGATGAGTTGATCAATTATTTAATTGTGAGATGTTAGATGTGCTGAAGGAAATTTTAATGAGTACCAGGTAAAAGTAAATGTAATCATAATACATGAGTGCAAGTTAAAGTGAGAGTGGCTTGATGCATGCTAGAATTTCTATGTCAATGTGTCTGAAATCTACCTAACTCAAATAATCTTAATATTTTGTCGTGCAGGCAATGTCTAAAGTCATCAGAAGCTGGGCTTCGAAGAAGTTCATGTCTGGATGGTTAGCTCTTTCTGCTCAATAGTTTCGATATTGTAATACATATTCATCTTTTTGTATTCACTTATCCATTGATGTTCAAACTTTTGCTTGTAGCCTCTTTAAAATTTTGCCTATGGCCTCTTCTCTCCTCATCATGCTGTTTCTTTTAGAATAATGTAAGTCGCTTAAATCATAGTTTCAAAGTAGTTAGGTTATCAAGAAGATTTTCAGATTTTGATGTATATGACAATGTCTTAGAATTTTGTTAAGGTCATAGAATTCTCAGCCTTGTATCTGTATTCACATTCTCGCTCAGTTGCGTCCAAGTTTTGTTTGCATGCGCACTAGTCAACCAATTGGTTAGGATTTAGCAGTTAAGATTCCTGAAATAAACCTTCATTCTCTCATACGATAGAAGACCTTATAAACCAACAATCTGGCGGGAATATGTTTGTCTTCCATTGTGCTGACTCTGTAACTAAATGGATATATACTATTAATTTCTTGATCTTTCCTTGCGCATTTATCTTGTCTAGTCCCCTGCATTCTGGCTAGAGTGCCAGTCTTTGCAAATTAAGTCCTGAATTGTATTTCAAACCCGATGATTTCAATACTGATAGTCATGAAATATTTGCATGATTCAAGGTTTCCATATACAAAAATACAACATTCATTAGAAGAGTATATGTGCCATATCTATCTGACGATCTTTGTGCATACATGTCTTACTGGTGCATAACAAGAATTGTAGATATTAACAGTTCACATTTTTGTTCCACATGGAAATGACTAATGTCTTCAATTCTGCATCCTCCTAAGATGAAACCATGGAAGTTTCTTGATACATTTTTTTTTACTTGGTGCATAACAAGAATTTGCTTTGCTTTTGTAGTGTCATTTTGCTTCCTATGGCCATCACATTCTGCATCACTTGGTGGTTTATTAGTTTTGTGGATGGATTCTTCTCTCCAATCTATGCTCATTTTGGAGTCAATATATTTGGTGGGTGTAAACATTCTCCCATTCTATTACATAGTTCACTAGATTCTTTCTTTCTCTTCTCATAGATACCTGCATTTTTTTAACATGTATTTGATGTTCAAAGCATCATCTGGACATAGCAATGAAATAGTTGATTCTAAGGTAATGAAGAAGTGAGATTTTTACAGTAGTGGACGCTCTCAATTAAGCCATTTATTTATGGGAAGTTTGTTTCTTATGAAAAAAAATGATGGGAAGTTTGTCGTCCTTTATTACTTTAGCTGATGAGGATGCTGTAAGAATTATGAGGGATTTATATGAAGGGGATAAGCAATTTTCTTAAAATAATCAGCTGGAAGCTAAAAGCTACCCCCATTGCTGGCATTATGATCATTCTGTTGGCCAGGCAACAGATTGGCCCAGCTATCAGTGTCGTTTTAACCATGCAGAACCATAACCTCTGTTTAATAGGTAGAAAATCTCTCTTTTCTTTGTTACTGGATTCTTCATTTATAAATAGTCGTCATCTACCATTTTCAAGGAACTGATATGCAAAGGATATTCATTTTGAGCTGTTAGGATCAAAAGTGCTCACCACTCAGCAATAATTCTGTCATGACTACAAAAGCATATTACGTTGACTTAAATGAGATAAATTGTTATGTTTTTGTGATTCTTGTTTAGGATATAAAAAAAAGAGTCAAACCAGCCCAAAGATTTTTATCTTGTGTCCAAGCTGACCAGAAATTCTAGCTGTTATAGTATTAGCCATTTAGCATGAGCTGTGAATGTGATTAGTACCATCTATGCGTTCTCTGTTCTGAAAAATACTTTTCTCTTACTAATTTGTAATTAGGTCTTGGATTTGTGACCTCCATATCTTTCATCTTCCTGATTGGTGTGTTCATGTCCTCATGGTTGGGAGCTTCTGTTCTTGGCTTGGGAGAATGGTTTATCAAGAAAATGCCTTTTGTTAGCTATATTTACTCTGCTTCTAAACAAATCAGTGCAGCAATTTCCCCAGGTTTGGATAATCAACTCCCTTCCTAATATTAGGTTTTTTTGAACTTGGAGTTTAGAGATAAATTTGTTTTACAGATCAGAGCTCCAACGCCTTCAAGGAAGTGGCCATCATAAGGCATCCACGTCATGGGGAATATGCTTTCGGATTTATCACATCCATTGTTATTCTTCGTGGAAGCATGGGCGCAGAGGAACTGTGCTGTGTTTATGTGCCTACCAACCACCTTTATCTTGGAGATATTTTCCTCATCAGTTCGAAGGATATTTTGAGACCTAATCTCTCAGTTCGAGAAGGAATCGGTGAGAGTTCTGTAGTCCATACCAATATACAATAAGCAAATCCTCTGGTAGTTTCAACAAATAGGATGTTAATCTCGTGCTTCCTTTTTCATGCGAGGCAGAAATTGTCATCTCAGGGGGAATGTCAATACCACAGATATTGAACACAATGGATTCACATGCTGTTCATGCAACAGGACTTGGTAAATTCGCAGTGCCACCAGTATAGTTGTTTTCAACAATTTGTCAGGTTTACACTTCAAGAAGAATTGTGCATATAATGCCAGGCAGTATTGCGTCATCCCAGGGTGAAGCAATGGTCCTGGTCTGCTAATCAGTAGAAGCATTAGATTTTTTATGTTTTGAAGGGTTAGTTTTTAATTCCGAGAGAAATCTTATAATACTGAATGGGATTTCTGTATGTCTAATTACACTTTTTTTTTCCTTAGCAGAATTGATTTTGGAGGTTAATGATTGATATGATTTGAATGTTATGATAAGCATCAAGTTGGCTCAGTCATCTGAAGTCAATCGGAAATTACATTGTTAAGCTTTTCACGAACGCCGGGCTCTTTTTCCTCTTCTTTTTTTTAATCCTTGTTAAAAAATGATATTGCTTTTCACAAGTTTTGCTCTCATTTGACTTGTCTAGGAAGGAAAATTAAAGAAGGTTTTTTTATTTGTTTAATCTCTTCTCTCTTGACTCTAAGAATACTATTATGATTCCCTCTATGGACCGAAGTTTCTTTAGGACAAAAGGAAAAGGGGGAGAGGATGTGTAGCCTAAAGAAGCATGAAAAAAAGGTAGCATTGCCATTGGCTAGACATATTTCAAAAGGAGACCACAAGACACAAGGAGGTACCAGCAGGAAAAACCAAATGAGAAGAACGACAGAGAGATGGCAATACCACAGAAGACAAGACTGGCGCAGAGAGTTTCCATAGAAGCTCACATCAAAACATATCAGATATATAGGCAGCCTTTCCTGTAACATCTCAACGTAGCTTGAGTTGATATCGGAACTTATTACTATTTCTGGATGATGAACAGCATGATGTTAGTTACCGGCGATGGCCATATCATTTCATCTCTAAAAAGACGATGTTTGCTTGTTAAAGGTGTAAAGCCTGGTT
>Ga0307512_10005178_pt1 | contig 13754 bp, 14 predicted proteins | sample 14_EM_MG_FD_200267 | JGI IMG/M metagenome (GOLD analysis project Ga0307512, IMG submission 200267) | Populus trichocarpa ectomycorrhiza microbial communities from riparian zone in the Pacific Northwest, United States - 14_EM | ecosystem: Host-associated > Plants > Roots > Unclassified | place... | reverse complement strand
TTAGATTCCTCGGCTCTCCGGGCCAGGTTGTCGAAGAAGTGGACGGCAGAGTCTGCCCTCAAAGATTGTAAGGCCCTCTGAAACCATGTAGCATCTCTCGGGACTGATGTGCGTTTTGAACAGCTCTAGAAATACAAGCCAGCCCAGACGCTTTCCGAAATCACTCTATGCTTCGAGTTACACCTACTTTGATGAACATCGACAACCTCTCCCTCCAAAGTCTCGGAAAGTTCAACCGAGGGGTAGGCGTAACCGACCTTCGGGATGCGCTGGAAGGGCGAAGCAGCATGTCGAACCCAAATTTAGTCGCTCCGCGTCCAGCGTCGGTCAACACCTTTGACCGCCCAACTTCTGTGAACCACGGATCAGTCCATAATGCCCTGAGCGTACGGAGTAGTGGGCCGAGGAGGGTGGTTTCCGCGACAACGAAACAGAAGAAGAGGGTTCCGGGTGCTCCCAGAGAAGTCAAGGACGCGTTGGATAGATTGGGTATCGGGAGTCCGAAGTTGAACGGGAGCACGCTGAAGACCTCGTTCAAGTCAGCCTCGAACAGATCCGAATCTCCGTATGGCTTTTATAAGTTCTGCCCATCTTCAGATGGTGGACTGATAAAATCATTTTCTTTATAGGAAAACGGTTTCGCCTGCAAAACTCTAGCAGGTGAAACCTCGCCTTGGATTTAGACCATCTCAGTGATCGCCATTTACGGACGTTCAATTGCCTTTCGGACGAAGGCGATTATTTTATAGTATAGCTCGCAGTAATTTTTCCGCCTGTTTTGCTTTCCTTTTCATCGAAAGCCACAACGGTATCTATTATAGCAATGGGGAAGATCGACATCATGGGTTCGCACGGAAAGATCTGACGTTATTTATCTTCCACCACGATTGGTGGAGGCCATCCGTCTCTTGAGTTCTTCCTCCCTCTCTCGCCAGTAAGCGATCTCGGTCTGTGCCTTCGGATGGGCACTCGGTCGTGAACCGTTCTGGATAAATGGTCCATCAGATGTACGAAGAAACCCCAGTCTACAGCGACTTACGCTCAAGCCGCTGAGGAGCGATTCATAGAACCTTCCTTGTGTTGTGCTCCGCGCAGCTGGATCGTCGATCTTCTCTGTGTGCTTCAGAATCAATTTGGACACTTCTTGTCTCAGTCGGAGCAAGCTGGAATGAGTGAACGTGTCAGCCCCACGCTCCGATACACCTGCATTCAACATACTTGGAGAAGATCATCGTTTCCTCTTCTTGAGCCGTCAAAGTAACGAAGGCTTCGAATATCGTCACGTATCGATTGCAGATCTGATAGATTCGGCGGTTGGGAATGAGCTTGTGGGGCTATGACACTGGATGCTTACGGTAGCAACAGAAGCATCAGTCGTGCTTACGCCCCTGCCGAAGAATCCACCAACGGACCCAGAGACAGATACACCATCTGTGTACTTCTTGAGCTGTTCTACGTGCTCCGACATGACCTTCTGGAATGTAGGCCACATCTGCAACCTCATGGTGAATAGCACAGTCTCCAGTGGAGCGCACCCTCGCCGTTGGGTTTCGTTCACTATATCTTCCGTAAGTCGAATCATAGTGAGCAGCGGTATGATCGGGGGAATTGGCTCCATGCATGACTTGACGAAGGTCTGATGCACAATTCATTTGGCGTCTAGATTCCAGGGAAGGTCATATAGAAGCATACACACCTGAGTGTACTCCACTGCAGGATCCGTGATTTGTTTCCACACCGCGTTGAGTACCGCTTGATCTTCCTTGGACAGTTGCACCGGTGGATTCGGTTGCGGTGTTGCACCTCTCGCCATGGAATAAATCGGTGCGGGGTTCGAATTCGTATCCACGGTCAAAGAGGTGGCAAGGGAAGTAGAGATCGCCGCCGAGAGCGTGTCTGTGGGGATTCCCGCCTCATCATCTTGGATCATGGATGATAGGCTTTCTTGTGGGATTGAGGGTGACATTGGGGCCTCCCTCCGAACCGGGATCGGGCTCGCGTCTGGTGAGAAGAAAGTAGTGACAAATTTATATTCTGCGGTCATGTTGTCCATCAGAACCAGGAGCGCCGACCGAAGTAACGACTCCATCGGTGCTTTCTGTCGGACGGCGCGGATCATTAGGTAGGAAACGAGGATTCTGCACGAAGAATAACGCACGTAATTCTTATCGTCGCTCATGTACGCCAGGGTGACGCCGGGTCCATCAATCCGAGCATACTCCAACCTTGACAAGTCAAAGGGCGGTGTTGCCTCAGAACTTACAAGGCTCTCGGTTTTCTCAACAGTTCGTGCCTAGCAGGGATGGAAAATCTGATCAGGCTGAGGAGCGCAAGTCAACCTTCTGTATTCACCTTTATCCAAGACAAACTCCGAGTGTACCGCCTGAACCCCGTTTCATAATAGACTCTTGCGGCTGCAGTGTAAGACTTCTGGAACTCCAACGCTACATTCGGTGCGCGCCGTTGGAGGAAAGTGTATAGCGGCCGGTACTTGAGAAGCACTGAAGTTTGAATTACTTGCATGTTCGTCGTCATGCTCGATTTTATTGGTTTTAAAATGGCCATGAAGAAGGTCCGTATTTTTCCGGTAGCCTTTTGGTGGAAAGTGAGGGGGGAATTTATCGAGAAAGTGCTTAGGGGGGACATACAACGAGCTGTACTTGGGTCATCAGTTCTACCATATCTTTTGCGGCCTTGACTCGTCCTCTCGCTTGAAGGGTATCCAAGTGTTGTTCCAGTTCTCCGATTGAATAAATCCATGAATCCGTGACATCCGTGTCTAGAATTGTCGTTATTAGCGATGGGGGAAGACATATGTCCGTAATCAAGCTCGACAATGGCCTCTCGATTTTCTATAGCAAAAATACGGTAAATGACCCATTATTGAGTGGTCTTATAGATGGACTCACTCGCCGACTCTTTAGTTTACCGTCCACTTGTTTGCTCTGATCCTGCAAATCCGATATTTGTCCGGACACAGCACCCAAGTCCCTCTGAAACGTAGACAAGAATGATTCAAGTGAATCCAGTAGATTCAGACCTGTCTAATGGGACCTAATGTCAATCTGTGGATTCAGAATGGGTGAAGCGGGGGAATGGAAACGTTCCTGCACTTGGTCATGGAGATCGACAAAATCCTTTGCCTTGCTTGAATATGATTCTAGTTGCGCACTCAGGAACCTCCGGTACATTCCAAATTGACGAACGAGACTTACGCCGTGGTGACGAACTTTCATCGGACATGACAATGATGATGACGGTGGCTAGGAGGCGGCAGTGAGTGTCAACGCGTCTCTTTCCACAGACACGATCAGCGTCTTTCATGTCTTGTCTTCAATGCCCACCAGCGAACTCTCGGATGCGCTGAATCCAAATGTTGTCCGACAGAGGAACTACGACGATGTGCTAGTTTACCAGGACCAGCAGGCTCACTCCAATCTCCAACCGAACTTCCATTATGAGCAGCCGCCACAACAGCCGCGGTACGAGTACGTCCCTCATAGGAGCGAGTTAGAGCTTGCAGTAGTCGAACCTACGCCGAATCAGAGGTATGCTATCGTGCTCTTACTACGTTTATGTTATAGTGACAAAACAGTACAGACCTCGACCTACTCCCGTTAATCATACACATGAACACTTACTGCTACGAGCCAATTTTGAGGGGTTCCAGGCAGAGAAGAACCGAAGACTCGCCTGGGAGAGAGAATACGAGGCCAAACTCATTCAGATCCGGGAGGAAAGCGAACGGAGGTTTCGGACCATGCAACAAGAGATCGATTCGCTCAAGGAGTATATTCGAAACCTCGGATCTGGGACAACAGGCGTACCTGCTGCATCCCAGAACTCGGCACCTGAAATCCCTCGCGACTCGACTCCATTCCAGGATCTTCCTCAGGACCATATCTCCAATCAGGATGCATCCTACCCTTTGTTTGTACAGGGATCGTCCACGGATTCCGCTCCTTATCACAGCAATGGAATATTGAACAATCTTGGCAACACGGATGAGAACGTACCCTATACGCGCAAGAGGACCACCTCTCCGTCTTCCGGCGATGATGAGAGTTCAGAAGACGATGAACTGTCCAATGCCCAGAGACCAAGCAAGCGCATCAATGGTCACGATACTCGTTGTTTAACGATACAGGTATACGGGTGTGATATCCGTTACTGGAGTTTGTTGTTGATTATTGGGCTTTTTCAACAGCACGCAATGCGATCTCATCTCAATCGCCTCATGTCTATAAGTGACGACGATTCCCTTCCGACAAACCACATCGAGGGTGCACCATTAGCCGACGATGAGCCCGTTCGCTTCATTTGGGCGAGGACTATCAAGAAGTCCCAACACAACACACGAATGAAGGAACGTGTCATAAACGACCTCATAGAGAACAGAGGACTTTACGAGCACGTCTCCCAGGACGACTTCACTGCGGATAATCTGGACATGGTATTCGATCAGACATTCTCGACGTTGAGGAGCAGATATAAGGCTCAAACCGACGCCAATGTCGCACAGAAGAGGAGGGAGAAGGAGATCAACAAGATGATCAAGACTCGAAGGGCTAATCGTAAGCGCGCGGTCAGTGTTTTGGATTTTTCTGTGATTTCGGGTGGATGGACTCACCGTGCAAGCAGAAATTGGAATTGCGCACCGCCTGTCGTGAGAAGAACGAATCTTATTCTCACCCGGCTTTCGATGGGGCTTTCCAATTGGAATGCATGTCTTCGGAGGAATCCGAGGATGATGGTTCTGTCTCTGGGGACCAACCACAATCGAGGTCGAGCGGACGAGCACCAAAGTCTGCGATCATTCGTGTGCGGGGTCCCGGTTGGCGAAGTTCTCGATTGGTTAAATTATTCCATATCCTGGACGAAGCCGGGCAGAATGACCCCGTCCTTAGTTCAACCCTCCCCCGCGGAGACAAAGGCAAGCAGAAGATGACAGGAGAGACGAAGAATACGAACAAGTCTGGGGCCTTTGTTCTCCCTCCGAAAGGTATCTCCTTCTGGATGATCAGTAGGAGGTGGGTCAGGCGTGCAAATCTGGTGCAGCGGGATTTGGCCAATCTACTGAGAGGATTGATCGCTGAGCACCCTGGGTTCGATTGGCGGGCTGGGACGGCAATGCTGGGACATGAGAGTGAGACTGAGGAAGAATCGAGGTATCGCATGCAGCAGTATAATTCATCTAGTAGCCTACAGTACGCGTTAGCACACCCATAACTTTAATTCTCGGTTTAATGTCCTGGGTTTGACCATCGGGCGCCAAAGGCTTTGAACAACAAGGTCAAACAACCACCTTCGGAGATCGGAACGCGTCAGCTCTCGTCTTACCACTCGATTACGCGGTCTACACTCTACCACACAACTTTGAACCGCGACTTCCGACTATGGATCCAGGAGACATTGGAAGCTTAATGGGCCAAGTCGCTGGTGCCAGGGGAGGTGCACATGGAGGCGCAGAGGTCACAATGCCCGATAAGTGAGTGATCTATGGTTTCATTATTCAAGATACGTGAAGCTGACTACTTTCTCTTATAGCGGGGAAGTTGTGCATATATCGTCGCTTGCTCTTCTCAAGGTCCGTCACACTTGACGATTGTACCCAATGTGTTCTCATGAAACTACAGATGTTAAAACATGGCCGAGCTGGAGTGCCTATGGAGGTCATGGGTCTCATGCTGGGCGAATTCGTGGACGACTACACGGTTCAAGTCATCGATGTCTTCGCGATGCCCCAATCCGGGACGACCGTTTCCGTCGAATCTGTCGATCACGTTTTCCAAACGAAAATGCTCGAAATGTTAAAGCAAACCGGACGGCCTGAATCCGTCGTTGGGTGGTATCACTCGCATCCAGGATTTGGCTGTTGGTTGTCGAGCGTCGATATCAATACCCAGCAATCGTTCGAATCCCTCACCTCCCGTTCGGTCGCGGTCGTGATCGACCCCATTCAGTCGGTCAAAGGAAAAGTTGTCATCGACGCGTTCAGGCTCATCAACCCGCATACTGTCCTCGCCGGTCAGGAGCCCCGTCAAACGACATCTAACATTGGACACATCAACAAGCCCAGCATTCAAGCCCTGATCCACGGACTGAACAGGCACTATTACTCGATCGCCGTGAACTACAGGAAGACAGAGTTGGAGCAAGCGATGTTGATGAATTTGCATAAGAGGAATTGGACGGAGGGATTGAGGTTACGGGACTTCAAGGGACACCAGGAGAATAACGAGAAGGCGATCAAGGTCCGTTACAACGGGGGTCTTTATCTGAACTTTTGGTCTGATGGGCTTTGATGGGGATTAGGCAATGTTGTCCCTGTCGGAGGCATACAATAAGTCAGTTCAAGAAGAATCAACGCTGTCGGCCGAACAGCTCAAGACTCGACACGTCGGAAAGCAAGACCCGAAGCGCCATCTTGAGGAGGCGGTGGAAAAAGCAATGGGAGATCAAGTGGTCCAAAATCTGGGGACGATGTTGCTCGCGGAATTATAATTGCATGACCTCCGTAATGTGATGTCACGTTTTTGGATCTGAAGTTGCAGTTGGAGCAAAGTTGGGGTATCTCGCGTGATACGGCCGAGTTCCGCCTGACCATGGGATTTCGCTATTTGAATTTCTGGGTCAAAAAAACACCTTTTGCTGGTTAGGGTGATTTGTATGCGGCGCTCCGTCGGTCAAGCAACTGATGGAATTACGACCAGAACTGTTGACAGCTAAAGCAGTAAGTCTATGCAAGGAACGAGGGTCTGGTCACTGGGTCAAAATCGTGATGATGACGGGACTAGGGGAGGTGTCCAAAACATGCTACAGAGTCCGAGACAAATCTGCGCCGTTTCAAATGTGGGCTAGTGTGGCTCTAGAGCCTCGGTTTCCTTGAATGGAGAGGTATTATTCCCATCATCTTGGCCCTCCTGATGGCTTTACTGAGCCGTCGTTGGGACCTCCATGTAAGTTGTGTCTCTGCCCTGCTTGCGACGCGTCCCATATCGGTCACAAAGTAAGAGAGGAGATTAGGATTGAAGGACTCCCGAAGGGGGTCGATGCCGAGCTGGTGGAAAACGTCTTTACGACGGGATTCTTTAGCGGACGGACCAAGATAAGGACGCTTGAGAATTATGGGTTTTCTCGTTCGACCTTTCATTGTAAATGACCCCGGAGTGACAGGCTGTCCGGAAGATGTGAGTCGCCATTGCACACCTGTGCCCACGCAGGCAATGGAATGGGTTTACCTTGTACATCTGGGAATCCTTCAACATTCCAGTCGTCCATGTCCTCAAGCTCGCTGCGGAGCGGTTAGTTCCTTGGGAAAGTGGAGGTCGGGTGGAGAGTCACGTACATGGAGAGAATTGCTGGATCTGGTGTTCGGCACTCTCTTCCAGGCGCGACTGGGTCTCCTCCAGCAGGTCTGCGAGTTCCTGGATGGAATCGGAGGGCGCGGAATTTGGCCGTGTGGTCGAGAATGCGCGAACGGGGCCCACCCTGAAGGGGGAGAAGCGACGAAGGAGGGCGAGCATTGGAGTGGGTGCGGCCGAGAGGGAGTGATACGGATCAAAGCGAGCGAGAACGAGACGAGACCCGGGCTGCCACTGCCAGCTCAGGTTTTATGTGAGATTTAACCTGTATTTTTGCTCGATGGCGGCGACGATGTGGATGACGTCGAAACGCCGTATAATAAAGAAAAATAAAATAAAAAATAAAAAATAAAATCTGAATCAGCCATCACTTTAGGCTGGTTACTGTTCTCGCTCTCACTTTACTCCTTCTCCTTCTCCCTCACCGTCATGTCCATCCACCGAATGCTACGTCTCTGATTCTGTTTTTCTCTTGTCATCTGCTATCGATTCCATCTCTTCTCTTCGCCATGGCAGACTCCGTTTCTCCTCGTCGACAACCTCCGTCCCCCCTCGTCTTCTCCCCAGAAACCGTCCTCCCCCCGATTCCAATCAAACACTCCGTTCAGTCCGTCCCCAATGCCTCCCGCTCAGACACCGTTTCTATGCCCTTTGTCAAGCGTCATGTCACCCGCAGGCTCAAGAACGCTAAGCAGGAGTGTGACAAGGAGCTCCAGCGTGTTATCAACTTCATCACCACCTTCTTCGAGGAAAAACTAAGAGAAACTTTGGATGTGGATCAGCTCCAGGATGACCGTGACTTTCGTGGGAGGGCCCGCGATGTCACCACTCGTCGTGGTTCTGATACCCTCAAGGAGCCCTTCTCCTTCCAGCCTGCCGATCTCCGTAACGCCCTAGCCGGTTCCGATGCGGATGCTGATGGTAGCTCTGACGGCGGATACGAGGCTGAGTTAGAGTATCTTCGTTACGGTGCCTCTCGTCAACGTGCGTCTCTAGAGGAGTCCCCTGCTGCTCAGGATTCTCACAAGCTGACCCATTGGTCTCCGTCTCCCGGTCTTCTCACAGCATCTACCTCATCGAGCCCTGCCTCACTACGGCGGCAACACACACTGCCTAAAGATAAGCAGAACCTTGGTAACCCCCCCGCCCCCGAATCGACTAGCCCCAAGAAACCTCCGCCCAATGTAACCTCTCCCCCGATCGCCTGGTCAAACTCCGGCGGGTCCACATCCGCCCTCTCTCGTAGACTTTCAAGAAGTATACACATTCCCGTGCGACCCGCAAGGTCCGGGCAGAGTTCTAGATCTGCATCTCGCTCTCGATCCCCCCTTCCCAAACCTACCCACGAGGAACTTAAACACCGGCGGTCTTCTCGCATTCTCATCGACGACCCCGTCGACCCAATCATGTCGACCCTCTACGAGATCATTGGCGTTGCGACGGACCTAATAGAGATAAGTGTCAATCACCTCATCACACAGCCGAAGATCTGCGAGCAGTTCGTTCAACGGATCCAGAACATCGGTCGCGCTTGGGACGACCACCCTGATTGGCATGGCAGGAATTGGTACGTTCAAGTCCTCTTGTCCATTGCCTCTCTCAGTCGTGTTGTGGAGTGGTGGGAGGCCGAGAGACAGTTCTGGAATTTCGATGAGAAGAAGGAAGAGGAACAGGACGAACCGCTTATCTTCGTCATGAAACCCGCGTACGAGTCGACCGGCGGCATAGACGGAGAGACACCTTCAGCCGGCACCAAGGATCCTTACAAGCTCTCGACGGATGAAGATAACAAGTTGAGGATGACGAGACCTCCCAGTCTTGGCAAACGACAGAGGAACGAAGCCCCCAAGGAACTTGTGGTGTCTTCAACAGCCACCGCTCCCCAACGACCTAGCTTGGCGGATAAGGAGGACAGCAGTCGAATACCTTCCAAGTTTATGGATACCACTGAATCAGCACGTGTCCTCGCTACGGAGAGACTAAGATTACAGGCGGAGAAGGCCCAGAATCAGAACGTGGTTATGGAGCTTAGTCTGGACGGTGATCACATCCTGTGGATTAACTATGCTTGGGAAAATGTTGTAGGGTGCGTTCCATCCTCTTATACTAGATGTTGGCATCACTTTCATTTTCTAACGCCTGCCCTACTCTTCCTTGTTTTGGCTGTGCTATTTTTGTCTTCCGGTCAATGTGACGATTATGCAGAACGGACCCTGAGGAACTCCAAGGAACCAGGATATCACATTTGTTGTCTCCTCCTGATTGGAATGTCTTCCGCGACGCCACACAGCGGTTGCAGGAAGACGATTCTCACACCATCGAAGCTCGGTTCAAACTCCAGGTGGAACCAGACGACGACAGAGATCACCCAATCATACGCACTATGGAAGGCAAAGGCATGCTCATGATCGACCGAGACGATGGCCAACCGTCACATACGATGTGGGTCATCAAACCTACCGCCCCTCCCATCGACACGGCCGTTGCGCCCGTCCAACTGGAAACTGGTGAAGTTGGTGATGAACCCCTTGCTACCCCTGCCCCTAGCTTCGCTACCCAGCATTCAGGAGTTGAACCCGTGACACCATTCCCTCTGGCCCGGCCGATCAACCTATCCCTGATCTTGTGCAGGATATGCGAGTGCAACGTACCCCAATGGTTCTTCGAGAAACACAACGAGACATGCGTGGAGGTCCACCGACTGGAGGCAGAGATCGCGGATTGCAACGAGTCGGTGACAGAGTTGAGGAACACGATACGTGACCTCCTTGCTGCGCTTGACAGATCTTCTCCCGCCCAGGTCCCGGAATATCGGGGCGTCCCGATCTTTACGCCACAGAGTTCATCCGGGTCTACTTCACCTCTGCAAATGTTTAGGGCTCCGTTGAAGATGCAGAAGATGGGCGTGAAGAAGATGCAGCGGCAGCTTCTCGAGAAGTTGGACGACATCCTTCAAGTCGCTTTGGAGATCTCAATGCCCGCTTTACGCGACGAAGAGAGCGAGGAACCTATCGAGCGTCAGCGACTACTTTCCCCGAGCTCGGAACGCAAGATCAGCCAGTTGAGGACGTGGTGCAAGCCGACGATAGAGGATGCCGCCTTGACGCAGTTGGCCGATGATGTGGAGAGAGTGATGAGGCAGAAGGTGGACAATGTTATCAGGATGCAGAATGTGATGAAGTACGAGGAGAAGGTCAAGCAGGAGTGGGAGGTCAAGATCGAGGAGGCCCTGGATCAACTTGACGAAGCAGAGGAGTCAGATGAAGGGGACGAGGATGGTGAAGGCGAAGGTGAGGTGAGCGATGAAACGGGTGGGTCAACCTCAGGTGCAACCCCCGTAGAACCTCCTGTTTCTGCTGGGATTGGGGTGAGGATGGTGACCAAGAAGGACGATGATGGTGACCACTCGAGCACGGCATCAGAGTACGGATATGGAGACAAGAAGGATGGGGGATCCTCTGACGGGCTCACAGCTGATCCTACTCCGATAGGAACGTCGTCTCCTGCTCTCTCGGCGGCGAACCAAAGGCACGAGTCGCATCGACCAGGTTGGACCCAGATTCACGCTACACGACCGTCCACCCCTTCTTCGGTATCCTCTCCTTTGGCCTTGGCAATCCCAATCACTGCTTCATTGCACACGGACGACATCCCGCCTTTGAACGACTTGACCGAGCCCGCGATTTCCTTGAGCAAGTCACCCCAACAGACCCTGATGCCTGGTTTGGGAGGGATGCATCCTAGCCCAGTTCTTTATCCTATGATGGCACCACCGGAACCCCCAACGAAGAGAGCACACAGCAGGAGGCCATCCACGATACAACCGATTGCCACTCCCACTATCGGACCCAACGGTCAACCCCTCTCCCCGCGCCTTGCTTCTGCGCCTCTTTCGAGAACCACCCCAACATCAATTAAGGATTTCGAGATTATTAAACCTATCAGTAAAGGCGCATTTGGATCTGTGTTCTTGGCCAGGAAGAAGCTCACTGGTGACTACTTTGCCATCAAGGTTCTCAAGAAGGCGGATATGATTGCTAAGAACCAGATCACGAACGTGAAAGCAGAGCGGATGATCCTCATGCAACAGGCCGAGTCTCCATTTGTGGCCAAGTTGTATTGGACATTCCAGAGTAAGGAGAACCTGTATCTTGTGATGGAATATCTGAACGGTGGAGATTGTGCGGCGCTGATCAAGAGTCTGGGGTCATTGCCGGAGGAGTGGACAAAGAACTATATTGCTGAGGTCGTACTAGGCTTGGAGTACTTGCATGAAAGGGGCGTGGTTCATCGGTGAGTCCTAATTAACACTCAAAATCAACGCATCCGGTCTCACTTTCGCCCGCTTCATAGTGACTTGAAGCCAGATAACCTGCTTATCAACCAACATGGGCACCTCAAGCTCACGGACTTTGGTCTTAGCCGGATCGGTCTATTGGGTCGTCAAACGCGTGAGGGCGACGTGCTTTCCGAGCGTGGACTTCGTCACCGTACTCGGTACAGCCCTCATTCACGACCACCGTCCATCGACGCAGCGTATATGACTCATACGTCACATGCCGCGGAGGTTGGAGGTTCGTATTTTAGCCACCGCCCGCCGTCAGGGCAGAGGATGGGTTCCTCTCCTTACGTGGCTTCCGTAGATGACGTCTCCGAGTCGAGCGGATCTGAATCTGTATCTGGGGCGTTCCCCCGTCGTGGCGCCGTGAACACGCAGGGACCCCGCCCGAGCAACTATCGTTCGAGCGACAGCCCACTACAGAGCTTTGCCTCGGAGTTGACGCACGAGCTAAGACAACACGCCAGCTCCCAAGCTTCGCTCACGAACACCCCATCGTTGCCTTCTGGAACCCCACCGACGGAGAAGGGTTTTGTGGGGACACCCGACTACCTTGCTCCCGAGACGATCTTGGGTCTGAGGGGAGACGACGCCGCCGTTGATTGGGTGTGTTTATTTGCACTTCTGTACGCGTATTGTGTCATTTACTGACCTGGAACGTATGTTAGTGGGCCTTGGGTGTCATCACCTATGAGTTTCTCTATGGTATCCCTCCTTTCCACGCTGATACTCCAGAAAGGGTGTTCGAGAACATCCTTTCGGGACACGTTGAGTGGCATGAAGACTTCATCGAGGTTTCTCCGGAGGCACGCGACTTCATGGAACGTCTGATGACGCTGGACCCTGCTCGCCGTCTGGGGGCAAATGGCGCCAATGAGGTCAAGAACCATCCATTCTTCAGCGATATCAGTTGGGATGCTATTACTACTTCCGAGGCTGCGTTTATTCCACAGGTCACTGACGCCGAATCGACGGATTACTTCGACCCCCGCGGTGCTGTTTTGCAAGCCTTCAACGACGAGGAACCGCTCTCACTGTTGGCTGGGGCAATCCACAAAACTGACTCTACGGCTTCTCCCCTGGACGCTCCGATTCCCGCTTCCGCTACGGTCCCCGTTCCTATCGTGCAGAACAGGGAAGCTGCCTCCTCACCTGCCGACGACTTTGGAACTTTCAGCTTCAAGAACCTGCCTGTTCTGAAGCAGGCCAACGATGAGGTGATCAGGAAGCTCAAGACGGATCAAATGACCCCGATATCACAGACTTTGGTCGAGACGGGTGTTCAAAATCGGCGACGAAGTCTCTCGCAACGGATGAAGAAGCCACCAGGGAATGTGGTTACGACTAACATCGATACTACCAAGGGGTATCCCACGAATCCTCCTTCACCCGCTACTTCTACGTCTTCGATCGCCTCCTCGCCATCGAGAACAAATTCCGCACCTGGAAGCGGGAATCATATTCGTAAACCATCCGAGTTTGGAGCTGTCGAGCGATTTAAGCAGAGCCATATGGACGGAGACTTGACACGGAGGAACTCGATGCCCAGCCGGTTACGTACTGCGTCTGTTTCGACCAGCGGAGATGACTCAGTGCCAGGGTCCTATCCAGCATCCGTCGCAACCTCGTCGTTCCCTGAAGCCAACACACCTCCTTCCTCAGTGGCGTCGATTGATTTGAAACGAGGGCCGGATCCGAACGATCGAGCTGTGACATGTCTGCTCGCGGAGGACAACCCGATTACTGCCAAGATAATAGAGACATTACTGAGCCGCCTTGGATGTAGAGTTGTGGTCGTGGCGGACGGATCAGAGGCTATTGGTGTTGCGATGGGCGATATCAGTGAGTTTTTGCGTCCACAGCTCACTAGAGAACATTGGCTGACTTTCCCCCCCCCCACAGAATTCGATTGTATCCTTATGGATTTACATATGCCTATAGTTGACGGTGAAGGTGCTGCAAGATACATCAAAAGCACTAACAACAAAAATGCAACCACTCCGATAATTGCCGTTAGTGCCTACAGCGGGTCAGAGATGGAAGCGAGCAAC